>Ga0335398_10006369_pt1 | contig 14990 bp, 6 predicted proteins | sample BON03_FD_205742 | JGI IMG/M metagenome (GOLD analysis project Ga0335398, IMG submission 205742) | Freshwater microbial communities from Lake Bonney liftoff mats and glacier meltwater in Antarctica - BON-03 (spades assembly) (version 2) | ecosystem: Environmental > Aquatic > Freshwater > Ice >... | reverse complement strand
TAAAAAAGAAAAACAAGAATTCCGATAAGCAATATATTTATTATCGCCTGGTACACACTTATAAAATTGGCAACAAGGTTCGCCACCAAAATATCCTGTCCCTTGGTGGGCTTGAGGCACTGCCAAGAGAACGTCACAAGGCCCTTGCAGACAGGATAGAGGAACTTGTCACTGGCAATGATCCTTCTTTGTTTTCCGCCAGCCATGGCTTTGACGACATTGAGCAGCTGGCAGGGTATTTTTCCGAAAAAATTGTCAAAGACAAATTGTTCAGTCCCGTACCCAACAAAGAAAGACAACTTTCGAAAGCAGTTCTAAACAACGTTCAGGAGGTTGATCTGGAAAGCATGGAGCAGATCCAAAGCAGGGAGATCGGAGGGGAATGGCTTGTAAAACAAGCATTTGAAGAACTGGGGATCGCTTCCATATTATCCGGTTCCGGCCTTGAAGGCACACAGATCGACATCGCACAGATGCTTCTGACAGGCAAGCTGTTGCACCCCTCTAGCGAACTGGAGGCTGAAAGGTGGCTGAAGGAAAACTCCGGCGCGCGGGAGTTATATCCTACAAAAGAGGATATCAGCCGATACAGGCTTTACGGGGCGGCAGAGGCGATGTATAAAAGTAAGAATTCTATAGAGAAAGAGCTGTATGGCAAGCTGTGTAACCTTTTCTCCGGCAGGAGCAAAATAGTTATCTATGACCTTACAAACATGTACTTTACCGGACAGATGCAGGGAAGTGGCAAAGCCCATTTCGGCCGCTCCAAACAAAAACAGATGGGAAGTAAGCTGATAGGCCTTGCGTTATCGATCGACAGCTTGGGGTTTGTCAGATACAGCAGGTTCTATAACGGCAATATAAGCGAGCCGGGAACCTTTGGCAACATGCTTGTCGAGGTTGTCAGCCAGTTGGACACCTGCGGTGAGAAACCGATCGTTGTGATGGATGCTGGGATTGCAACAGAGGACAACCTAAAACTGATCAGAGGTAGCAAATACGATTACGTATGCGTGAGCAGGACTGTGCCGAAAGATTATGACAGACTTGCCGCCGGGGCAGCATCCATTACCGACAACAGGGGCAACAAAATTGAACTCACAAAGGTGAGCGTGGAAGGTGTGGAAGATAATTTTTTACACATTAAAAGCGATCAAAAATATAAAAAGGAAGCGTCCATCGACAATAAGCTTTCCTTGCGCCTGGAGGCACAATTGCAGGATATAAAAGACAAATTGCCCAAAAAGAGAACGCTGAAGAAAACCGAAAAGGTGCATGAAAAAGTAGGCCGGATAAAGGGTAAGCTTTCAAAAATAGGCTGGCTTTATGATATCGAATACACCGAAGACAAAGAAAAAGGAATAGTAACCGACATAAACTGGCATCGGGTAAAAGAGCGCGAAAGACCAAAGGGAGAATATTTTTTGAGATACACAAACAGTACCATATCAGAAACAGACATCTGGAATGTATATAATACGAGCAGAGATGTGGAAGCTGTCTTCAGATGTTTGAAAACAGATTTAAAAATACGCCCGATTCACCACCAGAAGGATAAATACATAGAGCCACACATCTGGCTTGGCATATTGGCCTACCAGGTGGTAAACTACATCCGGCGAGGCCTGAAAAAAAACGGGGTGGATTATAGTTGGACAACTATCGTTGATAAAATGAGATCAATGCAGTCCTCAATAGTGAGCGTAAACAACAGGAAAAATGAAAAAATCTATGTTAAGCTATGCACAAGACCGACGACTGACCAACAATTAATTTTTGACAGCCTTAACTTTAAACATCGCCCGTTCGTGAGAAAAACAAAAGTAGTCCCCCAATTGTAAAAATAAAAATTACAAAATGCTGTAAATAAGATGGTTGTGAGTAACTATTTTCAAGTTGGGTTAAATGATGGCTCACGTATCTACCTCAACTCAGCAAGCAATATTTCATATCCTCAAAATTTCAGTGAGAACAGAAGCGTAAAATTACAAGGGGAAGCATTTTTTGAAGTAGCGAGGGATACACTGCATCCTTTTATAGTTGAAACCCAAAATTTAATTACTACAGTTTTGGGCACCTCCTTCAATATCAAGTCATTTTCAGAGGAGAGCAACACTTCACTAGTACTAGCCACTGGTCAAGTAAAAGCAGAAATTAAAGGGGTAGATGATCCTTTCTTACTCCTTCCGGGAGAAGGAATAGCTATTGGTCATGACCCTAATAATAATCAAGTAGATAGATTCACAGCAAATATTAACGAAACCTTATATTGGAAGGAAGGCATTTTACATTTTGATCAAATTCCATTTTTGGATTTAATCAAAGAATTGGAAAGATGGTACGGGATGGAAATAGATATAGCTGGTAAATATCCCGTGAGCGGAGGGTTTTCAGGAACCTTCAAAAACAAGGAAAACCTGATCAATGTTCTGGAAACTTTAAAATTTTCAGAAGACTTTAGCTATCGAACAACTAACAAAAAAGTATTTATACAATTTTAAAAATACCGCCTATGAATAAAAAACCTGAAAAGGTACTTGCAATACCTCTCCAGGCAAAGATTAAACCTTAAAAGGGAGACAATATCTATTTGGAAAATGCTCCCCTCATATTTAAATAAACAATGTTCAATCTAACCACCTAAATTATGAATAATTTATTACGCATAATAATTATGTCAATAAAACTTGTCCTTTATGGCTATTCGTTTTTGATTTTTACAATGACCTCTGTAGCAGCGACAACTGCCAATGGTCAGGTGAAAAGTATAGACGAAATAAAAGTCAATCTCAATGAGCGCACACAAACACTGAAAGAAATTTTCAAACAAATTGAAAATGAAAGTGATCTGAGGTTTTTTTATTACGATAAAAATATTGATTTGAAACAGCGCATTGAAATTCCGAAGGACAAGGATATTGTAGCCGATATCTTAAAGGAAATTGCCATCAAATCTGAATTAAAATTTAAACAGATCAACAATACGATCTCAGTTAATAAAAAATTGTCTCAAAATAAAGAGAATGAGGCATTATCTGATTACTTCAAATTGGTAACAGGATTGGTAAAGGAAGCCAATGGTGATCCAATGCCTGGGGTTACAGTATTTGTGGAAGGCTCGTCTACGGGCACAGTTACTAATCTAAATGGTGAATTCTCATTAAATACACCAGATGAGGGTTTTCTAATTATTTCTTTCATTGGCTTTCAAAGACAAAAAGTAAACCTGGCGGAGGGTACAGAATTCACCATCACCCTTACTGCTCAAAATGATTATTTGGAGGAAGTAGTCGTTACAGGCTATGGAAGTCAGTTGAAAAGAGAGGTAACAGGAAATATTGCTTCTGTTAAGGGAGATGATTTAGCGAGGGTACAGGTGCCATCATTCGATGCGGCATTGCAGGGAAGAGCGGCAGGAGTTCAGGTAAATCAGGGCAGCGGAGTTCCGGGAGCACCATCCAGGATTTTGATTAGAGGAACCTCTTCCATTTCTGCCGGTTCGGAGCCTTTGATTGTTGTTGATGGTTTCCCTTTGACTCAGGAACTTACCGGACAGGGGGGAATAAATTCGTTTATGTCCATTAATCCTGCAGATATTCAAGATATTCAAATTTTGAAAGATGCGGCTGCAACTGCCATATATGGCTCCAGGGGAGCAAATGGGGTAATCCTGGTGACTACCAAGACAGGGAAGGATGGTCAAAGCAGCGTAAACTTTAATTATAGTTTTGGTGTTCAGGAACCTGTTAATATGGCACAATTGGCCAATGGCAGGCAATGGTTAAACATGGTAGACCAATCTTTTCAAAATGACGGGCTGGACAGGACCTGGGATCCCGTAGTGGATGGTGGTCTTGTTAGCTCATTTGTGGACGATCCCAACAACTATTTGACCAGGAACATGGTAGAGAACGTTGCTAACAGCGGCGGGACTGACTGGCTTTCTCCATTGTGGAGACAAGGATCGGTAGAGGATGTAAATGTCTCTGCCACAAGAGGAACGGAAAAATCTTCCTACTATATTTCCTTAAGGTATCAGGACCATAAAGGACTGATGAATGAACAAAGACTAAGAACCTACGGGCTTAGAGCCAATCTGGAGTTTAACGTTACGGATAACCTTAAAACCGGCATCAAAACAAATTTCAATTTCTTCGAAAATCAACAAGCTCAATTAGGTGGTGGTGGAGAGGCTAATCCTAACGGTGGACGTGCAGATCGGGGAAATAGGGGAGGATACGGATCGGCCATAGGGGGTTCGGTTCCTGTTTTGCCCATATTTATGGATGATGGCAGTTATTTTGACCCTATGGGTGGAAGAAATCCGGTTGTTGCCAATCTTCCGTCAAATTATTTGGACAAATCTGAAAACTACAGAAACATCACAAATTTATATGTAGACTATCAACCGATAAAAGACCTAAGTATTAGGGCAGAGGTGGCAGTCGATACTTGGTATACAAAATCCACTTACCATGTGAGTGATGCGATCAGAGTATCCAGATATGGGGAGGTAGGGAATACTTTAAGGAATAATATCAATCTGAACGCATATGCCACTTATAATAAGACGATAAATCAACATTCATTTACAGTGGTAGGAGGCTTGGAGCGTCAGAGAAGAAATTTCTTCAGGACTGATGCCAGGGCCGAAAATCTGGTTTCTTCGGATTTTAATATAGGCGAAACTGCAGGTGAAAATGTGATTTCCTTGGTTACAGGCACTTTTCCTGAATTTAGGATACAAAGTTATTTTGCCCGGGTAAACTATAATTTCAATGAAAAGTATTACGCCATGGCCAGTTTCAGAACTGATGGAGCGTCCGTTTTTGGTCGTAACAACCGTTACGGTCAATTCCCAGCAATATCGGGTGGTTGGATCATTTCTGAAGAAGAATTTGCCAGTGACCTTGGGCCTCTTTCCTTTTTAAAATTAAGGGCTAGTTATGGACGAACAGGTAATGCAGACATTCCCAACGTACTCGAAAACAGGTATGTGACTTGGCCAGCTTATTCCTTTGGGTCAGGAATTGTCCAAAGCGTCATAGGCGTGCCTGATATACAGTGGGAGGAAATTAATACCTTTGATTTTTCGCTTGATTATGAGGTTTTGGAAGGTAAAGTGAGTGGATCCTTCGGATTTTATCAGCAAGATGTCAAAAATATGTTGCTACTTAATCCAATTCCTGCTTCTCAGGGGATTCTTTTGGGAAGCTCCTCTATATGGGCAAACATTGGGGACCTAAGAAACAGAGGTGCTGAAATTTCTTTAAACACAATAAATATCGATTCTCCTGGAGGCTTCTTATGGAAATCTTCTTTCAACCTTACCCTTTTAAGTGACAAAGTAATGAAACTGATCCCAGAACTAGATCAAAATAATCTGGGAATAGTCCAGGGTGCGACCATTACTCGTTCAGGAAATCGATTAGGTACCTTTTTTATGGCTGAACATGCCTTTATAGATCCTGATACCGGCTATGAATACATTTATGAAATAAATCAGGACCTCTTCAATGAAACGGGTGTTATAGAAAAAACTGGTGAAACAATATTAGCTACACCTGCATCCGCTCAGCAAAACAGGGTGGAGTTGGAAGGTAAAAGCGGACTTCCTACTTACTTTGGAGGCTTGCAAAATTCTTTTGCCTATAAAGGGCTGGAACTAACCGTATTCCTGTCATTTCAGGGAGGCAATTATCTTTATGACGACAATCGTGTAGGCGTTTCCGGAGGGTCTAATTTCAGAGCCGACCTTGAGGACAGGGTGTGGACACCAGATAATCGAAATGCTGAGCTGCCACGTCAATCTTACCTCAATAGGACGAGAGAAAATGAACCTTTAGCAGGGCCTGGTTCTACCTCGCTTTATTTGCAAGATGGTTCATTTATTCGTCTAAGAAATGTTCAGCTGAGCTACACCCTTCCACAATCCTTGCTTTCCAAAGCAAAAATCAAAAATGGAAGGGTCTATGTCAATGCCACCAATCTCCTGACCTTCACAAATTATGACGGATACGATCCGGAGGTAGCCAGGTTTGATGGGAATAGTCAAAACAGGAACCTTTTACAAGGTTTCGTAGGTGGTAATCCTTTTCCCCAGCTAAGAACAATTTCAGGTGGCGTTTCATTTACTTTTTAAACAGTAGACCTAAAGAAACATAAAAATGAAAAATACAATAAAATATACATCGATTATCTGTTTGTTCTTTTCTGCCATATTGATTTGGGGATGCGATGACCAGTGGCTCGAAGAAGTAGGAACGGTATCCAATGGTTTTGCTGATCCCAGAAACACTCAGGATTTAGAACAATTGATAAATGGTTCCCTTTGGGTTGCCGGTGGGCCAGGAGGATTTAGAGGCATTCATGGCAATCAGGCAATATATTCTGCTACGATATCAGATGTTGGCAAATTAATGGATGGATTGGGCGTAGTTGGTCAGGATGCCATAGACTGGTACGGAAGGGATTTTAGTAACAATACCCATTCGCAACCATCACGTAATTGGGATGCAGGATATGCCGTATTACTTTCTGCAAACTCAGTAATAGATTGGATCGGTAGAAATGGTGCTTTTGATGACTCCCAAAGTCACTGGACGCCAAGGATTTTGGGTGAAGCACACTGGCTAAGGGCTTGGGTAAATTTCAGTTTGGTTAAAATTTTCGCCCCTCCATACGGTGCAGACAATGATGCTCCGGCTGTAATTATAAAAAACAGAATGCCCAATTCTGCCTTTGACAATCCAGGATTAAGCACTGTCCAAGAAGTTTATGAGCAGATATTGGCAGATCTAGAGCAGGCTATTGCCCTTTTACCTGAAGAATATCAAGCAGATCGAGACCCCCCTGCATTCGTTGATCGCCAAAATAAAATGGCAGCACACTTTCTTGCCATGAGGGTTAATTTTCAAATGAGGAATTGGGACGAGGCGCAGCGGCATGCTGATGTGATTATCAATTCAGGGAGATTTCCTTTAGATCAGGATCCCATAGAGGCCTGGAATAAAGATCAGTTTGGGGACAAAGGTAACGAGGTGGTCTTTCAATATGTTACATCAGGATCACAAACCAATTGGAAACCAACTGTGATTTCCAGATGGTTGGGCTATTCTGATCCCAACGGAAGGTGGAACCTGACCAACAGGTTCAATAACAACCAAATCATGTCTTTGAGTGAGCATTTTAAATCAATTACCGGTTGGGATGACCACGAAGAAGCCATGAAAGACAAAAGGTACCAGCAGTTGTTTATTTCCTTTGCTCCAAACGAAGATCCAAGAACCGTCTACCAAGACCTAAACCAAAGAGAGGTCTGGGGTCATAAGTGGTACAGGGCTGGTGAGGCCGAGGCTTCAAACAGGGTGGCTAGTCTTCCATTAATGCGTTCTGCAGAGGCTTACTTGACCCGATCCTATTTGAGGTTTATCAATGGAAACGTAGAAGGAGCCAGAGAAGACCTTAATGTGGTGAGAAACAGGGCAGGATTGGAAAATTTTACCGATCAGATGAGTGAAGATGTCATAGAGGCAGAGCGGATGAAGGAACTGGTTTTCGAAGATGATAGGTTGTATTATTTGCAGGCTTTACAAAAGGATATCCCAAATGGCGACCGTGGTGCTGGAAGTATCTCTTGGAATGACCGTACCTGGCAGCCAATCCCTCAAAACGAACTTGACCTTAATTCCAATATTGAGCGTTAAAAATATGTTGGTAAATACAATGGAAAAGGCTTTAAAAAGCCTTTTCCTTTATACATTCATTCTTTCAGGATTATTTCCTGGACAAGTTACTGGACAAGATATTTTTAGCAATGATAGTTATCCAGATGAGAAGGGATACCAAGATAGGATTTCTGGAGAACTTGAAAACCTTGCCTCATCGCCAACCCTATTTCGATCCCAATCTTCTGCAAGATGCCCCGATACTGGCATTAAATTTAAAACATGGGCGTTAGAGGGAGAGATTATTTATTCCCCATTTACTGGAAGGGCATTTTTGCAAGGGCCCACAGGCTATTTTGGCCACAAAAAAAGAGATGAAAATGGAAAAATTTCTTATTTCGGAGGCGATGCATTAAAAAAAGATTTGCTACCAATCACCGCCAAGTTATTATTGCAGCCTAATGATAGCCTTCTGAGAGGATTTCTATCCATACCTGGCAATCTTCAACAACAATTTCACTTTGCGGCAAAAAATTGGGCAAGGTTCTATCCGCTTATGGCGGATGAAATGGGTCTGGCCTGGAAAACTGAATTTCAAAAAGCCGTCGCCACTTATAGCGCATCCAACAGACCATCTGATGGCTATAGAAAGTATGATCCCCTTTCCACTCCTCATGATTTAGTGGGAGAACCTGATGAACTTTTGGGTGGAAATAAGAAAGACGGTGGTACAGAAAATCACAAAATCATGTGGAGGTCCTCTGCCTGGGTTTATGCCACCCATTTTCCAGACACGGCTTTAATTTCTGGGTGGCCAGTATCTGAGGTCAAAACCCTTTCAGAAGGTTATTTTAGTGATTTTTATGAAAAACTGCTCAAAATCGGTAACGGTGAATATGATTCAGAAATTTACTATCCTCATAGTATAGAAGGCTTATTAAATGTGTATGATTTTGCCGAAAGTGAATCAGCCAGGGCCTGGTCCAAAGCTATATTGGATTATTTGCTCGCTACCATCGCCATCAAAATCTATGACGGAGCACTGGCAGGTGCACAAAAAAGAGGGCCTTCACTAATGAATAGCGGAGGAGAATTAAATAAGATGTTTCATATCTGGTTTGGAAGCCCTGACTTGGATCCTGATCATCCAGCCTCTCTACATCAGATAACAAGTTCTTATAGACCCAGTAAATACATATGGAAACTTTTTCACAAATCATTCTCACTTCCGTTCGAGGTAAAAGTTTCCCGACCCTCTTATCATATGGATCAGTCCAATCACGCGCAGGAATACTTTTATGGCAGCAAAAATTTTGGCTTGGGAAATATTTACCTAACGCAACTGGATAATCCCAACCAACAGGTGCAGTGGTCTTTAGTTGTAAAAACGCCCAAAGGGTCCAGAACCCTAGGTGGGGCACAGCCTTTTCACAGAAGTCCCGGTGGGCATAGCCCCTACACGCAGACCGTGCAGCATAAAAATGTGATTGTGGTAGCTGCTGCTGCCACAGAAGTCCTCGGAGAGGAGTTTAAGATGTCAGGAAATCCCAGATTGAATTTGGGCCAAAAGCCACTCTCTTTTTTAGCAAAGCCTACTACTACAGATCGAATAGTATTGGAGAAATGGTTTGATTCAGCGAAGCAACAGGAAGCTACATGGCTCTTCATTCCCAAAGATCTGGGAAACATATATGATTTGGGGGATAAAATTTTTATAGAAACTTCAGATGCTTATCTCTGTATTAGCCCATTTTCCTCGGATTACTATTGGGTGGAGGCAGGAGCTGACCCGAATTTCCCAAAAGGAAAGGCGAAAGTATTAGAGGATCATAAATTGCTTGTAGTTAACGGTTCTTTTTCCGGGTATAGTATTGAGATAGTGGAAAGCGTTTTATACGCCTCTTTCAGTGAATTTAAAGCTACTATCAATGCAAATAGTAGGCTTGAAATAGATGCGACAAATAAGAAAGTTACCCATACTAGTCTGACACTTGAGACCTTGCAAATGGAATACCAATCTTCAGCTTTAAGAGCGAAGGTCAAGATTAATGGAGCAGCTATTAATTTTGATAAGTGGAGTCCTTCAGGGGTGTACACCTCCGAGCCACTTCAAGTAGGTGCTGGCGTATTCATGGGTAATATAGACGGGGAAACCTTCTCAATAAGGGTAAAGAACAATAAGCTTTCCTATGATTGACTTTCAATTCAAACCCGATCAATATGAAAATGACGAAGACAATTGAAAAATTTACCCTATTAATCCTGGCGACCACCCTACTAGTCGTAGGAAACGCTTTCCAACCCTTTGGCAGGCAGCACGATTTTCTTCATGAGCAATATGACCAAAGAAATAATTCACCTGCCCAACGGAAATACAGGAAACTAGCTCCCGTACCTGCGGGGGTGGTTTATATCCAGCGGCCGGGAGAGGGAGAAGAGGAGATCAGAAAACATTTCCAAAAAATGAAAGCATTAGGATTTACCAACTTAAAGCAAATCATGCCTTTGCCAGACTGGAACCATGAAAGGATCCAACTGATAGCGGTGGAAGAAGGTATCATTCCGTGGTGGTATGCAGAAGGCGGCTGGGAATCCATCACTGATTCCCTACTTTGGAAGCTGGGAATTCCGGAAAACACCAGTGAAGAAGCCATTGGCAATCATCCTAAAATGAAGGATTATCAACAAAATGTATTGAAGGAGCGAATTTTGAACTATGCTACTTATGCAAATGAAACCGGTGACCGAGAAGCATTTCTGGGTTCAAGCAGGGCTTACGATCCTTTGGTGGGTAAAAGAGGCTTGGATTTGAGCGAAACTGGCAAAGAATTATTTGTGGAATGGGTGCAGGAAGAGTACCAGACTATTGACAGATTAAATCAGGCCCACAACCAACACCATCATGGCTTGGCCAACGGGGGAATGCCCTATACCTCTTGGGGGGATTTTCAAACCCGATGGGAGTCTTACAATCATCGGGAAATGCGGATTATGAGGGATATTTTTAGGTTTAAGGCTGATTATGGTATCGGGAATCTAACTGAAAAAATCAAGGCTTTTCAAGCTTTGGATCCTGAAGCACCTTTTCGGGCAGGTGGGGAATTGGGATTGTTTAGACCACATGCTTATTTCGGGGTTAACTTTCCGGGCATCGCCGGTACCATGAGAAATGCAGGATCTTTTTACCCCTCGATCCATTATACCTGGCATTTTGACCAGGTTATGGATGAATTGGGACCTACAGTATACATGCAGGCAAGTTATATCAATGACATGTTTAAAGGGGGATGGTCCGGAGGTTGGGAGACTACAGGAGGTCCTCAGCAGTTTGGAGGCGAGAAATTCGGACAAAATAACAAGGGTTTTACAGTAGATGCCCCGGAAATGGAACAATTTACTTTGAGCATGTTGGCTGCCGGATTCAAAGGATGGGGACTGTGGAGTTGGTCGGTGAGGACTGCTGGAGCTGAAGTGGGAGAGTACGCACTTCTGGACCACCACAATGAAATCACAGACCGTGCAGTAGCCGTTGGTAAAATTGCCAGTGCCATGCAGAAACACAGGCAGGAAATCTGGTCATTACACAAAGAACCGCAGGTAGGAGTGTTTTTTGATTGGGACAACGATGCAATTTGGACTGCTTTTTCGATAAAGGACAAGATAGCCTGCGGTATAGGCCAATGGAAGCCAGGGTAGGATTGACCAGGGCCCTTGTCAATCAAGACATTCCTTTCGAATTTCTTACCCCTGATGAATGAAGGTGGATCGCCGGTAGAAGCGGAACTGAAATTCTATGGACAGGATTACAAACTGGTGATGGATGCTGTGAAAGGAGAAGAATTTCAAACGGGAACACCTATAAAAATTGAAGCCCATGGTGCCCGGTGGTTACGGTTGGAAAAATAAAAATTGTTTAAATCCGAAATAAGTAATAGGGTGAAAAGTGAGTGGTGAATTTTTTAAATAGCACCGAATTGGCTGATGTTAATGTGATCCCATCTTCAAATTAGGTGTTTAGAAATATTTTTGGGTAAAAATTGTGAATGAAACGGTTTCATAAAGTATATACATGGCGATAAAAAATCAGGTATCTCTTTTGGCAAGTTTGATCGCTTTTTCAGGGCATACCTGCACACATATCCCGCAAGCAAAACACAAGTCTGGGTCTTTTACATAGGCTTTTTTTGGCTTGAAAAAAGTTTTTAATTTTCCTTTAAAATTCAGTGTCAAACGATCCTCTGGAGTAATAGTCCGCATTTCCAATACATCATAAGGACAAGCAGGGATACATTCTTCCTTGGCACCACAATTACTAAGGTTAATGATGGGTACTAACTTCCCACTTGTTTCGTCACAATTTGATTTGTTTTTATTCATAAATCGGTCGTTTTATACCTGATGCAGTTTGGTCTATAAAGCTATGCTTTCTCTACAGGGCAAATTAGCCTAATTTATTTCGATAATTTCAATGTTCGGTATAACGAATTTTAATTTCCCAAGTAGAGGGGATATTTTAAGTGAATTCATGGTGTTTTGTCACAATCCTATTACATAATACGAGTTAAATAAATTATAGTCCGCCGAAAAGGTATCAGGCAAATTTTTTTTAACACCATTGAGCAATTTTTTTACCAATTTTCATAAGGCCGGTAAAATTTGAAAAAATAGATTTGTATTGATCCAAGTTTGCTACATAGCGTAAATTTCCCACTTCCCCAAATCCAGGGTAAAAAATAAAACGCCATTAGCTAGAAAGCATTTCCTTTCAACTTTTCAGAATAAAACCCATTGCGAAGCATTCATTTTTTAAAACCCTCATGTAATAATCTAAATAAGAAGTTTTATTAAAATTTTATTTGATATTTAATGAATATTTCATTATTTTTAGTATGTCTATATAATAAGTGCATCTTATTAATTTGGAAAGATATTCTAATTTTGGTGATTTCTTTTAAATATGTTTAGGCAATAATAGCATAGTAGAAAAAGGCTTTTCATGTTCCAATTTCCATAGCGGTTACCTGAAAAGTAAGCTCTTTTTATAGTTTATTGTTAAAGTGCTGATACTTATAGTTTCGCTTTTTATGGAGATAAAGCAACAGCTTGTAAGGCCAGTTTAAAATTGAATAGTCCACTTGTAAATCATTAATAGCGTAAAATCCGAAATGTTTCACATTCCCAATAAGGCAAATATTTCGAATACCTATTAAGTGCAAAGGAAATTAAGTACAGGAAAGCGCTATTCTATTTCATCAAAAACAACTTTGGATGAAAAAGCTTTTACTTTTCTTATTATTGGCATTCTTTTTTAAAGATGTATCCGCACAGCAACCAACACGTGTAGTCTTGTCTGGCCCAAGGCAGGTGGACTTTGGTTCTACTTATACGTATAGCGTTAGTTTTTGGAATGGCTCTACGGCAGTGCATCTAGGGGAAGGAGGAACGCCTCTTTGGTCTTTTACTGGAGCGCGTGCTGTGGCCCAGTCTGTTTTTGAGATCAGTTTAAACTTTAATTTTACCGGTGTCCAAACTATCCGCTATCGCTATTTCGCAGGAGGTAAAACAGTATATGACCAGCTTGAGGTAGTTGTTGTAGCGGATAAAATTTGTGCAAACATTATACCCTCAGCTCGCCATGAGACCATCCTCGGCTCAGGTTCAATTACCCTTACGGCTGATCCTGCTCCAGATGGGTTTGGCTATCGCTGGTATGGCGAAGACCAATCCATTGTGTTGGCCACTGGCCAGATTTTCACCACTCCTGTTCTTGAATCTTCCAGCACCTATTATCTGGCCTATTACCATATCGCTTCAGGTTGTCAGAGCGATAAAGTGGCTGTCAAAGCAATTATTTCTGGGGGCAATTACGTCAAAAAGTTCACCGCCAGAGTAGCAGGACTTACAGATGCCAACATCCAAACTAGCCCCAATACCAAATCCCATAAAGAGATCACTTATTATGATGGCTTGGGTAGACCCATGCAAAATGTAAAACAACAAGCCTCTGTTAGTGGTAAAGACCTGATCACCCCCATTGCCTATGATCCTTTTGGCAGGCAGGCCAAAGAATACCTTCCCTATTTTGAAGCCACAGGTCTTCAGGATGGCAGCTACCGAAGCAATGCCTTAGCAACGCAGGAAGAACGGTCTTCCAGCATCTATGGCGATGCTTTTGCCTATTCAGAAAAAGCCTTTGAACCCTCCCCTCTAAATAGGGTAGAGAAACAGACAGCCCCAGGAACAGCTTGGAAACTGGGCAGTGGTCATGAAGTAAAATTCTCCAGAAGAACCAATGACAATAACCCCGAAGGCATCAACGATCAGGTAAGACTATTTCGCATTAATGCCGATGGACTACCCATTAGCAAAGGCATTTACCAACCGGGTGCACTTTGGGTAGAGATCAGTGATGATGAAGACGACAATCGAACGCTCACCTATACCGATAAACAAGGAAAAGTAGTACTCAAAAAAAGCCAGGATACTGCCGATAGAGAAAGTCAAGGGCCTGTTGGATGGCTGAGTACCTATTATGTCTATGATTATTTTGATAAACTTAGAGTCGTCATTCCTCCCCAAGCCAGCAAAATACTGGCAGAAACAGGCTGGGACCAGTCTGTAAACACCACCTTGGCCAATGCACAGTATTTTCTCTACCGCTATGATGCCAGAAAAAGATTGATAAAAAAGAAGTTGCCTGCTAAGCAAGCAACAAATCTGGTCTATGACCAGCAAGACCGGCTCGTAGGCTTTCAGGATGGCAATCTGGCAGCCAAATCAAGCATGAACTGGCTCTTTACCAAGTACGATGGATTGGGAAGGGTAATACGAACAGGTTTAACAACGGATAAAAGAAATAGAGAAGATTTACAAGCCTTCTTAGACACTCAGGGAGCCAACAATGCCAGAACATCAGCGAAGACTGCCCATACACGAAGTGGAAGCAGCTTTAATTCCAGCAGGTATGATGGGTATAAGGTTTACCTCGCCAGCAAAAGCATCAGACTGCGCCCAGGATTTAGAATGAAAGCAAGGGCTAACCAAAGCTTCAATGCCCATATTGGGGAAAATGAGCAGGAGAATTCAGATACGGCATGGCCAGAAGCAGAGGAAGAGATCCTAACTGTTAACTACTACGACACCTACCAGTTGCTCGAAGACTTTCCCTACGAATCACCTAGCGGTCCACTTAAAGGTTTTGAAGCACAGGCTACCATCAGGGTACGTGGTTTGCAGACAGGTAAGAAAGTCAAAAACCTTCAAACCGGTGTCTTCTATACCACTGCCATGTACTATGATGAAAAAGGAAGATTGATACAAACC
>Ga0335398_10006368_pt1 | contig 14992 bp, 10 predicted proteins | sample BON03_FD_205742 | JGI IMG/M metagenome (GOLD analysis project Ga0335398, IMG submission 205742) | Freshwater microbial communities from Lake Bonney liftoff mats and glacier meltwater in Antarctica - BON-03 (spades assembly) (version 2) | ecosystem: Environmental > Aquatic > Freshwater > Ice >... | reverse complement strand
GGACGTCGCTCCGGCCCAGGCCACGGCGTACATCGTGAACCCTCTCACCGGGCGCGACGTCAGGTTCTCGAATCTGTTCCTCACCCACCCGCCAACCGAGGCACGCATCGCTGCGCTCCTCGCAGACGACGCAGCACTGATTGGCCAGTCATGAGCACAACAACCGCAGTGACACCCACCGCGTCGAGCCCACGCCCGGGCGAGGTGGCCGACTGGTATCGGTTGACCGTCGACGCGACCCTGGAAGCCCAAGGGTCGACGTCTGGCGGGCTGTCGAGCGACGACGCGGCACGCCGGCTGGAAGCGGTCGGGTCGAACGAGTTGGTCGACAACGGCTCGACGCATCCGTTGAAGATCGTCTGGCAACAGGTGTCGGCGGTGATGGTGCTGATCCTGATCGGCGCCGCGCTGTTGTCGCTCGTGCTCGGCAAGTTCCTCGAAGCCGGCGCAATCGGCGCAATCGTGGTCCTGTTCACGCTGCTCGGCTTCTTCCAGGAGTACCGCGCCGAGCGCGCCATCGCGGCATTGCGTCAGATGTCGGTGCCAATCGTCAAGGCACGCCGCGACGGCCGCACCGTAGAAATCCCAGCTGCCGACCTGGTACCGGGTGACGTCGTCCAACTCGATGCCGGCACGATCGTCCCGGCCGATCTGCGTCTGATCGAGGTCGCGAACCTTCGAGTCGAAGAAGCCACCCTGACCGGTGAGTCCGAACCCGTCGATAAGCACACCGAACCAATCGACGGCGCCAACGTCGCGCTCGGTGATCGGCGATGTCTCGCGTTCAGCGGGACACAGGTTTCTGCTGGCCGCGGCCTCGGTGTCGTTGTCGCCACCGGCATGCACACCGAGCTGGGCCGAATCGCCACGCTCCTGCAGAGTGTCACGGTCGAAGCAACACCACTCCAGGTTCGCCTCGACCGCGTCGGCAAACAATTGGCGCTCGTCGGCGTCGCCGTCGCAGCACTCGTCGTGGCAATGGGTGCATTCGCCGGCGAGTCCGCGTCGGACCTCGTACTCACCGCAATCAGTGTCGCCGTTGCAGTCATCCCCGAGGGCCTGCCGGCAGTGGTCACGTTCACCTTGGCCATCGGCGCGCAACGAATGCTGCGCCGCAACGCCCTGATCCGCAAACTACCCGCCGTCGAAACGCTCGGGTCCGTGACCGTGATCTGTTCGGACAAAACCGGGACACTCACCCAGAATAAAATGACCGTGACCCAGCTGCACGTCGCCGACCAGCAGACCACTGTCGAGCCTGGCGCCACGATCGATCTCGCAACCTGGAGCGCGGCGCAGCGACTACTCCTCGCGGCGGTCGTGTTATGTAACGACGGCGAAGCCGAGCGCAGCAGCGACGGCACGCTGTCGATGATCGGCGACCCCACCGAAACCGCGCTCCTGCAGCTCGCATCCAATGCCAGCATCGACGTCAAACAACTCCGTGCAGCCGTACCGAGAATCGGTGAGAACCCATTCGATTCCGGACGCAAACGGATGAGCACAATCCACGGACCCATCGTCGCGACAGCTGCGACGTCTGCGAGTGCTGGGTTGTTCGAAGGTATCGACAACACCTGTCCCGTCGCTTTCGCCAAAGGCGCAATCGACGGCCTCGTCGCACACGCCGATCTCATCTGGACCGCCGACGGCGTCGTTGCCTTCGGCGACCGGCATCGCGCCGCCCTGCTCGCCGCGAACGACACAATGGCTGCGGCCGGGCTCCGCGTGCTCGGCATCGCTGTCCGCTCGTTCACCGATCTAGCAGCACCCGTTGCCGAGCTGACTGCCGACTTGGTAGCCGAAGCAGAATCGGCGCTCACGATCATTGGTCTCGTTGGCATCATCGACCCGCCGCGCAACGAAGTCCGAGATGCCGTTGCCGTGTGTCGGTCTGCAGGGATCCGCCCCGTGATGATCACCGGCGACCACCCCCTGACCGCCAAGGCCATCGCCGAGCAACTCGGTATCGCGACCGATGACCGTGTGTTGACCGGCGTCGACCTCGACCAGCTGAGCGATGCCGAATTCCACGCTGCTGCCATGGAAGTCTCGGTGTTTGCCCGGGTCTCACCCGAACACAAACTGCGGATCGTAAAATCGCTCCAACAGCAGCAGCAGGTCGTGGCCATGACGGGCGACGGCGTCAACGACGCCCCGGCGCTCAAACAGGCCGATATCGGCGTCGCCATGGGCATCACCGGCACCGACGTCACCAAAGAAGCATCCGACATGGTGCTACGCGACGACAACTTCGCGACCATCGTCGCCGCGGTCGAAGAAGGCCGCGTCATCTACGACAACCTGCGCCGTTTCGTCAGCTTCGCCGTCGCTGGCAACCTCGGCAAGATCATTGTCATGCTCGGCTGGCCAGTCCCCTACCTACTCGCAGGAGGCGAACTCGACGCAGCTATTGCCCTCTTGCCACTCCAACTCCTGTGGCTCAACCTGATGACCGACGGCCTCCTCGGGCTGTCGATGGGCCTCGAGCCCGCCGAACGCCGCGTCATGCAACGCGCCCCGCACCAACCCGGCGCCAGCCTCTGGGCCGACGGGCTCGGACGTCAAACAATCTGGATCGGAACGCTCATCGGCGCCGCCTCGCTTGGCATCGGGTTCGTCTACCGCGAGACCGGCCAAGCCGAGTGGCAGACCATGATCTTCACGACCCTCGCATTCATGCAGGTCTTCCAGGCCTTCGGCACCCGTTCCCGAACCGAGTCGCTGCGCACCATTGGTTTCACCACCAACCGCCTCATGCTCGCCATTGCCGCCGTCGTCGTGGCCCTGCAGCTCGCCGCGCTGTACACCCCACTCAACGACTTCTTGGACCTCGACCCCCTCGGAGCCACCGACCTCGCCATCTGTGTCGGCCTCGGCCTGGCACTGCTCGTTGTCCTCGAGATCACCAAGCACCTCAACCGCAGAGCACACGCCGACTTCGCAACAGCAACCAGCAGGGCGACGCCGCCTCGTGATTGACGTCTTGCCCCAGATCGGTTTGGTGGTCGTCCTGATCGCGCTGAACGCTGTGTTTGCCGGAACCGAACTCGCCCTGGTGTCGCTGAGCGAGGGTCAACTGCAACGCCTTGAAGCCCGTTCTGCGACCGGCGCACAACTCGCCCGTTTGGCGCGCGAGCCGAACCGATTCCTCGCCACCATTCAGATCGGGATCACTCTCGCCGGGTTCCTCGCATCGGCGGCAGCAGCGGTCTCGCTCGCCGAGCCGCTCCAAGGCCCCCTGGGCTTCCTTGGCGACGCGGCACGCCCGGTTTCCATTATCTGCGTCACCTTGATCTTGACGTATCTCACCCTGGTGTTCGGCGAACTCGCGCCGAAGCGAATTGCGATGCAACGCGCGGAGAAATGGGCGCTGGCGGCGGCCCGCCCGCTCGCCATCCTGACGACCATCACCCGCCCTGCCGTCTGGCTCCTGTCTCGATCGACGGACATCGCAGTCCGGCTCCTCGGTGCCGATCCCTCTCACCAACGCAGTGATGTCACCGATGAAGAACTCCGCGACATGGTCGCTGCTCACGAAACCCTCACTCCTGAACAACGCCGCATCATGGACGGCGCGTTCCATGTCGCGCAGCGCACCCTGACCAAGGTCCTCGTACCGCGCACCGACGTGTACATCATCGATGCGGACTCGACCTGCCGCCATGCCGCAACTTCGCTCGCCAAGGTCGGCCACACCCGGGCACCAGTTGCGCCCAACAGCAACCTCGACGAAGTCATCGGAATCGTCCATCTCAGCCGACTCCTCGCAGCCGACCCCCACCAACCGGCACGGACCGTTGCGGTGTCGGCACCCGTGTTTCCCGGTGCGGCACGGGTCATCACCACGATGCGCGACCTCCAGGCCCAACGCGCGCAGATGGCGTTCGTCGTCAACGAATACGGACGCATCGACGGCATCATCACCATGGAAGACCTCGTCGAAGAACTCGTCGGCGAGATCTACGACGAAACCGATCCCGACCATGCCACCGTCGAACACGAACCCGACGGCACCATCGTGCTCCCCGGCCGCTACCCCATCCACGACCTCCCAGAACTGGGCATCGACCTCCCCACAGGCAGCTACGCAACCATTGCCGGGTTCGTCTTGCGCAAACTCCACCACATCCCCACGGCCGGAACAACGATCGTGATCGACGACTGGACTCTCGAGGTCCGCGCAGTCCACGACTACGCCGTCACCCAAGTCGCACTTCGACCCCTGCGATCAGCACGCATCCCCACGATGGTCCCCGAAGCCGCGACTCCCCCAGCCGGTACTGAACAACTGCAACGTCAGGTCCGACATCGTTGACTGCGTATCGGCTGGGCGCCACTTGTCCCAGATCCGGTGCAACAAGAGAAGTGCCCCAACGGCCACCCGCACCTTCGGCGGCGAGTCACGTCGTCTTACAGGGTCGCGGGAATGTCTCGACTGGTCTGCAGGAATCGCCAGACTTCGACATCATCTGGACGTTCGACGTGGAACATCACGGACCAATACCTGCCGACAGTCACAGCTCGGAGGTCAGGTTTCGACAACCTGTGCCACAACACTCATGAAGCAGCAGCGTGATCGACAACCACCCAAAGCGGCGGGGGTTACGCAAATATCGGCACGTTTCGCTGACGCCACCACCGGCTCTGCCATCACCGGCTCTGTTAATCTCCTCTCCATGATTCGGCGGTTCAAGTGAGAGAGCAAGAAATGCCTACAGCGAAGCAGGCGCTGTCGACTGCGACTCCAGAGCGCACGGAGGATGGGGCCGATATCAGGCGCACGACAACGTCGCCCAGATATGCAACTGTGTCTGGCGACGAGCACAACAACGCAAACCTGCGCGATCTGATCATTCAAGCCAAGCTCACCGTCGGGCCTTCGGGCGACCCGTTCGAGCGTGAGGCCGATGCCGTGGCGGCCCGTGTGGTGCGCACCCTGCGATCGGGCACGGCGACGTCGCCGGCTCACCCTGAGGCGCAACACAAAGTCGGCGAAGTCGTAGTGCCTGCTCGCGTCCAACGATCAAGTTACAAATTCACGCCCTCGACGTGCGCACCTGCCTCGGCCATTCGACGCATTCAGCGAGCTGCCAACGCGCCCATGATCGGCCGCGATGGCGGCGACCTCGACGCCGACACGACCCGACTCTTGCGATCGTCACGCTCGGGCGGATCGCCCCTCCCCGACGAACACCGGGCGAAGATGGAATCGGCGTTCGGCGCCGACTTCGGTGCCGTGCGGATCCACACCGGGACAACGTCGACCGAGCTGAACGATCGCATCCAGGCCAAGGCATTCACTACCGGAAGCGACATCTACTTCCGCGACAGCGTGCCCGACGCCAACTCCAGTTCCGGCCAAGAACTCCTCGCGCACGAACTCACCCACACCATCCAGCAAGGCGCTGCCGGAGTTCATCGCACGACCGATCGCATCCAGCGAAACGGGTTGACCGATTGGATGAAGGGAAAACTCGGCTGGACGAGCGGCGCCAGCGCAACCGTCGAGTCAGATCCGCTTGAGAAGGTCCATGCTGAATTCATGAGCCGGATCAAAGGACTCGACGGCGAGATCCCGCAATTGAAGGGACAGAACGTCGCCCAGACCGGCGAGGCGCTGTGGGCGGCCTATTCCGGAACGATCTCTGGCAAACAAGGTATGAGTTCAGGTACCGACGGGGAAGTTGATCTCGGTGCGAAGAACTTGAGCAATAAGATTCCCGGGTCTGCACCCGGCCGACGCGACAACCGCGCGACAAACCCGCAGCACTACAACGAAGGTCCCCAAGCTGGCGCGGCGCCCGGCACGGCGCTCGCCAAAGGGTCGTACAAGACCAACATGAGCGAGTCGTTTAACCTCTTGACGACAGCGCTGAAGGGTCTGTCGCAACTCCAGTTCGACAAGTACAACACGTTCGCATTCTGGAATAGCCCAGGAGCCAAGAATGTCGCAGTCGCTGCGAAAGGCTCCGGGGCGTTGGCACTGGAGTCATCGGCGATCGGGAGCCTCTTCGACGGCTTCGGCAGCTACGAGGAACTGTCCAACGGTATCGAGAGCACGTCGTGGGACCCGCAGCTTTGGGCAGAACTCTCCCGCGCGTACGCCGCCATGGTCATCGATGCCATTGTCAAGGATCCGACCAAGAAAATCATCGTGGTCTGCGGCATCGGTTTCGACGATCCCGGCTACAACATCTGGAACACGATTGAGTCGTTGACCCTCCAGCTCGGTGCCAAGCGCTCGAAGATGGCCCAGAGCGACCTCAACGCCGCAACGACCTACTTTGGAGTCGCCGGCCACATGGATGGACGTCAGCCCGTCGTGGACATGGCCTCCACCTACAAGGGCATCTCAGGGACCTGGGTGAGCGCGAGCACTGCGCCAGAAATGGTCAGGTTGCAGAAAACACAACTCGCCAGCCGGGTGAAATGAAACTGAGAAATACACACAACCACAAATCTGGCGACCACCTGGACCGTGTCGATGTCAGTGTCGATGTCAGTGTCGATGTCGACCCTGGGCCTCATCACTCTGCGGGCAGGTGATGCAGTGCGTGGCGAGCGGAGACCTCGACGCTGCAGTTCGCGCCGACCCACATGGCGGGCGATGTCGGGCTTGAGGCCTGCTCAACGGTCACCGTTGTGCCGTCAGGCCGCCGCACGAGGTACTGCCAAACGGCTCCGAGGTACGTGCGGTCGACAACGACATCGTCACCACCAGGTAACAACTCGAGGTCGTGGGGCCGCGCCATGAGCACGGTCCCGCCGCCGGCCGGGTCGGGGAGGAACGACGCGTCACCCATGAACTCGGCAACAAATCGGTCGATCGGGCGCTCGTACACCTCGTCAGGCTGACCGATCTGCAAGATGCGACCTTCGGACATCACGGCGATCCGATCCCCGAGGCTGAGGGCCTCGTGTCGATCGTGCGTGACGAGCACCGCGGCGGCACCACGGGCCCGGAGTGCCCCGACGACGTCGCTGCGCACATCGTCACGAAGCGATGGGTCGAGACTGGCAAATGGTTCGTCGAGCAGGACCACTGCGGGCTCGGGTGCAAGGGCGCGGGCGAGCGCGATGCGCTGCTGCTCCCCACCTGACAGCTCGTGCGGGTAGCGCTTTGCCATGCCGTCCAACCTCACGAGTTCGAGGAGTTCACCGACCCGGCGGTTTCGCTCATTCCGGTCGAGATGGGCAATTCCAAAGGCGATGTTCTGGTCGATCCGCCGGTGCGGAAAGAGGGCATGGTCTTGAAAGACGAGTCCAATTTTGCGACGGTCCGGTGGCTCCTTCGTGACGTCGCGATCCGACAGCAGCACACGGCCGTGAGTAGCAAGGTCGAGCCCCGCGATCACTCGAAGTAGGGTCGACTTGCCGCATCCGCTCGGGCCGACGAGTACGAACAGTTCGCCCTCGGCCACGTCGAAGGAGGCGTCGTTGACGATGGCCCGACCGTCGATCTCGCGGCGGACCTCGGTGACCGAAAGCGCTGCCGGCTTCATGGTGTCGATCTCGGTCACGAGACGGCCTCGGCACCGTGCTCGAGGGCCCAGAGCAGCGTGGCCACCAGCAGCATCCCGACCGCCACGATGGCCAGCGATGGGACCGCGGCCTGGACCCACAGGCTCTCGGATGTGGCCTGCCAGACCCAGACGGGCAGGGTGTCGGTCCCGAACGGGCGAAGCAGCAGGGTGATTGGCAGCTCTTTGAGCGTGTCGATGGCCACGAGGACGGCAGCAGCGACGATTCCGGCAGCAGCCAGCGGCAGCTGGATTCGGGCGGCGACGCGGGTCCGCCCTGCGCCCAGGGTGCGGGCACTCGCAACCACCGAGGGCGACACCTTGGCGAGGCTGGCCTCGATCCCCTGGTAGGCAACCGCCAGGAACCGAACGGCAAGCGCGTACACGAGGCCGACCAGTGAGCCAACGAGCAGCCAGCCGTCGGGGAGCCATCCTGTGCGGTCGAGCGCGGCGAGCACGATGAGTACCCCGAGTGCAACGACCGGCCCGGGAACTGCGTAGCCCAGGGTGGCGAGGCGGGCTGCGCTTCGGTCGCGTCGCCGTCCGCGTTGCAAGCCTGCAGCCAGCAGGAGACCGAGCACGAGGCACACAACGGTTGCCAACCCTGCCACCCGCAACGATGAGAGCAGGTGAAAACCGAGGTCGCCTGCAACGGTGACGGTTTGGCCGGTGCGTCGGGCTTCGCTCGCCCACGTGATCAGTCGAGCGAGGGGCAGCGCAACGGCAATCGTGAAGACACCCCAGCCGGTGAACGACGCACTGGCCGCGCCGGCACCGCGCAGCCGCAGCGCCTCGAGCCCCTGACGATCGCCGAGCTGGGTGTATTGCGCCCGGCCGCGAGCAAGCCGTTCGACAGCGATCAGCACCACGGCGATCCCGATCAGCAGCACCGAGAGCTCGGCTGCCGCATTGCGATCACCGGTACCGAACCACACCCGCAGGACACCGTCGGCAACCGTCGAGACGTTGAAGAGCCGGACGGTCCCGACATCGGTCAGCACCTCCATCCCGACGAGTGCCGCACCACCGGCGAGCGAGGGCCGCGCCATCGGCAACACGACACGCCAGAACGTCTGTGCACGCGAACACCCGAGGTTGCGGGCGACGTCGACAACACGTTGCGATTGCTCGCGGAACGCAGCCCGGGCGAAGAGGAACACGTACGGGTACAGCGTGAGGATCAAGACAAGCGCACACAGCCAGATCGAGCGGACACTTCGCGCTCCGAGGGGTTCTTGGAGCGTGTCCAGCCAGACGAACCCGAGGACGTAGCCGGGGATGGCGAGCGGCGTCACCAGGAGCCACCCGAGGAGGCGATGGCCCGGGAAACGATAGGCGGTGACGAGCCAGGCCAGCCCGGTTCCGAGGACGAGCGTGCCGGCCAGCACGGTGACAAGCAGCGTGGCGGTGTCGCGCAGCATGCCCGGAAGACGCGTTTCCCAGAGCTGGCGCCACACGTCGGTGCTCGGCTGCACGATCGACCACACGATGATCAGTACCGGTACTGCAGCAGCCGCGACGACTGCTGCCACCAGGGCGGTTGCCGACATTGGGCCGATGCGCGCAGCGATGCGCGCAGCGATGCGTCGGGCAGGCGCACTGGCTCGCGCCCGCCCGAGAGTGCTCACTCGTAGCCGGTCGTACTGAGGACTTCGATCGCCGTCGGCTGATTCGCCCCGAGTTCACGTACGGCGCCGAGGTCAGCCACGAAATCGCCCCACGCTGCGACGATCGGATCGGGCGCCACCGACGGATCCGCCGGGTACTCGAAGTTGGCGTTCGCGAACTGGGCTTGGCCGTCGGTGGCGAGCCACTCGATCAGTGCCAGCGCGTTCTCGGGATGCGGTGCGTTTGCCGTCACTGCAACGGTGCTGACGTTGACGTGGGCACCACGGCCGTCCTGCTCAGGCCACACGATCTCGACGGGGAACGACGGGTCCTCACTCAGCAACCGTCCGAGGTAGTACGTATTAGCAATTGCGATATCACACTCGCCGTCGGCAACGGCCTGATAAATGTCGGTGTCGCTGTTGATGTACAACGGATCGTTGTCGACCCACGACTGCACGATCTCCGTCGCGCGTTCCTCGCCTTCGGCGATGACCATGCTCGCCACCAACGACTGGGTGTACGGGTGGGTGCTCGGGCGCAAGCAGATGCGGCCGTTCCACTCCGGGTCACCCACGCCGGCGTAGGTCGTCGGCGGGTCATCGACTCGCTCGGTGCTCGCAATGATCACCCGAGCGCGCTGACTCAGCGCGAACCACTCACCACTCGCACTCCGGAGTTCTTCTGGAATTGTCGAGGTCAGCACGTCGCTCGCGAGCGGCGCAAGAAGCCCTGCTGCAGCGGCGAGTTCGATGTTGGCGGCATCACCCGTCATCACCACGTCGGCGGGGGTGTTGGCCCCCTCGGCAACCAGACGCTCGCGGAGTTCCGGGTCGTTGCCGGTCGTGAAGCGGACCTCAATACCGGTCGCCGCTGTGAAGTCGTCAAAGACTGGCTCGATGCCGTAGTGGCGACCCGTGTACACGGTGACGATGCCGGCATCATCAACTGCGCTTTCACCGCCGCCGTTTCCATCGCTACCGCTGCAGGCGCCGATCAGCAGGGCAGCTGCAAAGAGGGCCCCGAGGCGACGTGCTGAACGTTGATGTCTCATAGTTAGGTAATCTTAACAACAAGCAAAAGGCATGCCACACTCCAGCACGACGTTTACTGGTGGGCCGACTGCAGCTTTCATGGGTTACACCAGGGGCAGTGACCAGGATCGGCCAGCTCCGGTTGGATGATCTCGGAGTGTTCAACGGCGCAAGAGACACACCCGTGGATTCGGGCCCGGAGGGTATTCGTTTCGTAGCCACACCAGGAACAGGGCACCCCGATGTCGTTACGAATCAGCCCAAAGCCAGGTGCCGAACATGCCGGGCATGCGGTCGCGGCACGGTCGGCGAGGTCCCGGGCGGCACGCGTGATAATGGGTTGTCGGCTCGGGCATTTATGCGCGCGTAGGTCGGTTTCAACTCGCGCCCGACCGTGTGGGGAGCGTTCGGTACAGGTGCGCACAGCGGCGTGCAGCGTCACCAGGTCCTGAATGCCTTTGATCACCGTCGGCACCGACGCGCCGAGGGCGCTCACGATCACGGCGTGTGCGGGGAACTGGGCCCGACGGAGCAGGTCGGCGAGGTCGCTGGTCGGATCGACATCTGCACTCACAGCAACGAGGTCGTACGCGCTCTCGGTACCGGTGATGACGATGCCGCGGATGTCATCGACGAGCACGACGAGTTCGGTGCAGACCTGGAGGAACGGGATGGATTGAGACGGCCCAATACTGCCCTCGGAGGCAATACCGATCCGATGTCCTGACGCGTCCATTCCCATTCGGGCCTTCGCGATGGCGGTGTCGTGCGGCGAAGCGGTCCGTTCAATTTCACCGCTGAACGTTCCGAGCGTGTCGGTGTCGACCTCGATCTCGACGACATCGAGTCCAAGGATCTCAGCAAGAACGGGGCTGACGAGCTGGGCCTTGTGATGTTTGGTGGCCATGGCTGCGATCTGGCCCCGGTAGTGGGTGGCAGGGCTCGGTGACATCGCGTGCACGATGCCTATTTGAGGTGCGCGGCCATTGCGTGGAAGCCGCCGTCGACGTGCAGGATTTCACCGGTGATCATCCGCCCGAGGTCAGAGAGCAAGAAGACGGTGGCGTCGGCGACCGGTGTGGCATCGTGCGGGTCCCAGGCCATCGGGGCCTGGTGTTCCCATGCGTCCAGCAGCTGTTCGAACGAGTTGATTGCCCCAGCCGCACGAGTGTGGAGTGGGCCAGCGGCGATGAGGTTCGTGCGAATTGCTCGCGGCCCAAGGTCCCGGGCGAGATAGCGGTTGGTCGACTCGAGCGCGGCCTTACAGACGCCCATCCAGTTATAGACAGGCCACGCACGTGATGCGTCGAAGTCGAGCCCGACGAGGGAACCGCCGGTTGGCGGAGCAAGATCGCGCAGCAGCTTTGCAAGTGAGGCATACGTGTGGACGCTGGCGTGGAACGCTCGAGCGACCGGGTCGAACTGGGCGTCGATGAAGCTCTCCGACAGCGCTTCGCGAGGGGCGAAAGCAACTGCGTGGAGAGCGCCGTCGAGGTGGCCCCAGCGTTGCTGCACTTGTTCGCTGAGGGCGTCGACATCGGATGGTTGGGTGAGGTCGGCTTCGATGACTTCGACGTCGCCATCCAGTGTTGCTGCTGCATTTTTGGTGTGCTCGATGTCGCGTTGCAGCCCAGACAGCATGATGTGTGCGCCAGCCTTCGACGCGGCCACCGCAGTTGCGTAGGCAATCGAGTCGGTGTTCACGACTCCGGTGATGAGGATGTTCTTGTCTGCAAGGAGTTGCAGTGTCATGGTCATGTTTCCTGTCGTCAGTCGTCGTTGTTCTCGCCAAGCGAAGCCTCGGGCTCGCTTTTCTGGTTGTGGTGTGAGGTCAGAAGTAGTCGGCGCGGCTGACTTGGGTTTCGCTGATGAGGACAACGCCGTGGTGGTCATCCAGAAGTTGGCGAATGCCAGCAACGATGGCTTCGGCGCGGTCGATGGGCACGACGCTGATGAGGAGCGAGAGGCTGTTGCGATCGTTGAACAGCAGGCGACCTTCGTGGACGCCAGAGTGCCCGAACCCAGAGACACCCTCGATTGCTGTGTAGCCCTTGGCCCCGGCTGCAAGCAGCAGGTCTCGGACCGTTGGAACGTGTTCGCCGTCGATGACGACTTCGATGCGGGCCATGGTGGTGAATCCGGTCCAGGTGTTCATGAGGTCTCCAATGTGTTGGTGATGTCGATGGGGCGGGGCTCGGCACTCCAGGTCCCGTTTGGTGTTCGGATCGACCAGCGCTCGTGTGGATGGGAGCGGCCCGCGATACGGATCCAGGAGCCCCCGACGAGGGTAGTGAGGATCGGGTTTTCGTCGATGACACGTTCGATACGTTCAAGTGGCGCTTGGATAACCGCGAGGAGCCGGATGGGTTGATGGTGCCTTCGGGGGCCGATATGGGTGCTTTGCAGTGGGAGGCCGACCCGGAGGTCGCCGTGTTCGCCTGAGATCACACCTGTGTTGGCTGCGATGTTGTGGATGAGTTTGTCGCCTGCGCCGAAGGTCTCGGGGTCGACGGTAGAAAAATAGTACTGCGACGAGATCCAGTGCGCGACCACGAGCGGTGCAGTCATAATTGTTTCGAGGACTTTGCCGTCGGGGTCCTGGTCGGCCTCGTAGGTGTGCAAGAACGAGCGTCCGTCGAGGTCGAGGCCTGCCGTCATCGAGCGGGGTCCAATGATGAACGAGTTGTTGCGGGCGAGGCCCCACTCCGAGCGAACCTGTGCCCAGTCGCCACCGCGGTTGCGCACCTTTGCCGATGGCCCTGGGAGGTGCTGCGCGCGCTGGGCCGACTGGCCCCGCGCAGCGACATCCAGAGCTTCGACGAGCTGCGCAAGCGTCTCGTGGTGCGACGGCGGAATGTCGTGGGTATCGACGATGTCGACGTGGTCGCTGACGGTGTCGTGGAGTGCTGCCGCGAAGTGTGTCGTGTCCGGGATGTCAATCGTGCGCTCGCGCAGCCCGGCCCGTACGTCGACGTCATTCAAGAGTCGGGCCACCGTTCGGGCGTTGTCTTGGCCGGACGCTCCCGCGCACGCGCCGCAGTCCAGTGCGGTCGCGTGAGGGTTGTTCACGTTGTCGCTCGCGTGCCCACAGAGCACGACGAGCGGTGCGAAACACTTGGTGAGTCCCATCGTTTTGAGCACGGCTTCGGCGGTGAATACTCGTTGTTCGAGATCGAGCCCTCCGTCGGCTGGGCCGTCAAGTTCCATCACCGTTGGGGGCCGAGTGGTCACGGTTCGACGGGGCGGAGCAAGTGTGCGCACGGCGGCCACGGGCCCAGCAATCCATCCGGCTGCTTCGGCCATGACGAACGATGCGCCGAAGCCATGCTTGGTTGCAGCGTGCACTGCGGTCCCGCCTGCGCGCAACCGGTCGCGGGCGAGCATCGCGTCGACAGTGTCTCGTTGGCCGGGCACATCGATGGGTTGTTCAACGGCACGAACCGACGGTTTAACGAGCACCGGACAGCGCGGCTCAGGCTGCTGCCATTCGAGGCGGCGTACCGACATCGCAACACCGAAGAAGCCGGCGAAGCCAATGGTGTCGTACGGACCGGTTGCCTCGAGGTGACGGCGCAGTCCTTCCGAGCGCACGTCGATACAGAAGACGAGTTGCGCGTCCGGTTGACGTACGGGAGTCCCCGGGTCGAGTCGATCGAGCTTGGCGAGCAAGCGCTGTTCGACATTTCGTTCCTGTGCGCGCAGCCAGACGGCGTTGCGGTCGAACGGCTCGACGTGGGACAACGTCTCCGCGATGGCGTTGCGCGCGTTGACGTCAGCTTGCGGAAATCCCGCTGCAACGACCGCGTCGACGCGAGCTGCGAGCATCTGTTCAACAGTGCTCTCGACCGACAGCGATCGGTCGATAATTGTGTGTCCGAGCAGGCAGGCTGCCTCGAGGGCCGACCGGGCGGCGACCAGATCGATCAGAGACGGACTTGGGCGCTGTTCGTCGGGATGCGCCCAGTCGGTACGCCACTTCGCGTAGCCGGCCCAGCCCTGCAGACGGCAGAGGTGTCCTCTCATTTCGGCCACGTGCGCCGGAGCATCGACACCGGTCACGGCGAACGCTGCGGCGATCACCTGCGCTGGATCGCTGCTCAACCCCCGGAGCCAACGTTGTGCGTCACTGTTCAAGTGTCGCCGAAGGCCTGCAACCTGGATGGCATCGTTGCGCCACAGTTCTTGGAACGATCCCATTGTGTGGCCGGCGAACTGCGCGCAGGAGTGGAAGATCGTCGCATCGATCATCTCACCCAGCGAACCCGACGTTCCTTCGACGTGTTCCAACGCGGTGTGTGGCTCAAGCTCATCATTGATGTCGGGGCTGTGCAGCATGTCGAGCCGGACAATCTCGTCAACAGGCACGGTGCGACCGTTGATGCGGATCGGCGGCTGTGAGCACAGGTCGATGAACTGCGAGTCGATTGCCCAGTTCACGTCGTCGAGCGTCGTCAACCCGTCCTGGTGATCTCGACGGAACTCCACCAACGAGAGGTGCGTCCGAGCACGCAGTTGGCGGCGTGCAACAGCAGTTGCGCCGTCGAACCCGAGCTGTTCGAGACCTCCGAGCGGGTTCACTGCGACGAAGGAGGTCAACGGCCACGCCGGCGCAATGATCGTGGCTGCACGGGCAACGTCCGCGCGCACTTTGGACCACACGACCTCGCGAGAAACCGGTTCAGCCGGTTCAGCCGGTTCAGCCGGTTCAGCCGGTGCAGCCGAATCGAGAGACGGAGCGAGATCGACCTCGACTAATCGGGACGAAAGGTCGGGTTTGCGGAACGGTCGCGTCCCGGCCACACCTGGGTGCGCAAGACGTCCGAAACC
>Ga0335398_10006366_pt1 | contig 14996 bp, 16 predicted proteins | sample BON03_FD_205742 | JGI IMG/M metagenome (GOLD analysis project Ga0335398, IMG submission 205742) | Freshwater microbial communities from Lake Bonney liftoff mats and glacier meltwater in Antarctica - BON-03 (spades assembly) (version 2) | ecosystem: Environmental > Aquatic > Freshwater > Ice >... | reverse complement strand
GCCAGCCTGTAACTTTACGTCCGCGGTATCTTCCTCCTCCTCCTTGACGTGGTGCAGTAAGGAGCGTTTCCGATGCATCCTCAGTTCGAATCTCTTTAATGTGCCGATTGGAAAGAGGGCGAGTTCATTTGTAAGCGAGATACGTGCTCACAGATCGTTGATGGAAAGTGGGCTAACGAGGATCTGTCACCCCTCTCGCAGGTTGGCAGTCTTAAGGTAGCGCCGTATCTCAAAACGGCAATGGCTTGGTTTTCAGCGAAGTGACTTAGATAACAAAGTATGTTCCGGAAAGTTGGACGAGAAACATCACAAGAACAACAGATATAGGAATCATTCGGAAACGAGATACACCTCGTCCTACTGCTTCACATGTAAGCAAGACACCGATCCAAAACAATCCAGTCGAAATAAACAAGTAGTGAGAATTTAACCATCCATTTCCAACGATGAGCATAACGATGAGCAACAACGCGACCATGAATAAATGTTCGGCAGTTTTGACTTGCGCTCTTAGTTCTGATTGATTGCCCAAACGCACGAGGATAAAGACGGTGACGCCAAGCAAGATCGGTATTCCATAAAGTATGGTGTTTTCAACGATGGTCTTGGGTTCAAGAATCTTTTCGCGCACGAATTGTGGAGTAAATGTATAGGGAACCAAAAGAATCTCGTGAAGGAATCTCGCCGGCGAAATCTTATGACCCCGTGACTGGTAGGAAAGTACATGGAGTACCAACGGTCCTCCCATGACCCACACTAGTTTTCGTTCGATATGCTGCACCGTTTTGGCGTGGATATAAACGAGCCATATCAAATAACCGAGTACGACAACGCTCGTGAGCGTGCTGAGAGTCACAAGGGCAAAAATCACATAGGTGAAGAATTGCAAGAGTCGAGATCGCGGGTATTGGCGGGTGACAACAGTAATGATGATGGCGAGAACTGCTGGCATCCATAACGTATTCACTTGCGCCATCATCACGAGATTTGAAAAGGGCATGATTGCTACCGTCACTGCGGCCAAAAACCCGAGATACGGACGCGTGAACCTCCCGATCACGAGTGCGATGCATATTGCAATCACTGTCCAAGTAAAGGACATAAACCAAAATACTCTCAAGGTGAAATATTCGCTACCTCCAATTGCAAGAATTTTCGTGACGATTCGAGAGAAGACGGCCAAGTAGCCATTGAACAAATCGAAGAGCCCGAACGGATCAATAAAGTGTAAACGGCCGAATGGTGACTGGCGATTAATGGCGTGATCAAACAACAACTCGTTATCACCGCAGATTACGAGGTCGTAGTTACGCCCACGAGTGGCGTCGTCAAACAACAATCTGTCATCCCCACAGAATTTGTGTTCGTAGTTACGCCCACGCAACAGAAAAATTATGCCGGTGACCAGTGCGGTAACGATACCTAGAGTGGCATCGTGGTGAAATAATCGACGAACCTTCGCAGTTCTCAGAAAGAATGTTCCCCCGTGCAGTGCCAGGAACCTCAAGAGTAGCACGTGTTGTTAGCGTCACGCATGGATGACTGGCGCTCGGTCGTCACTGTTCTCGCGCTGTTGACTCTCGTAATCGGCGCGGTGCTCGCGGTGGTTGGAGCGTTTATTTATCTGCGAATCATGGTCAGCATGTGGTCGGACGCTTCGGTAAAGGAATCCCCGTTGAAGGTTCCCGTAGCGTCGGGGTTCGCCATCGGTTCTACGGTGGCGTTCACGCTGGTTATCGGGTTCTTCCCGGGCTGGTTGTTGAACATCGCGCGCGATCTTGCCCAATTCGCCAGCCGCTAACTCAGACCTCAACTAGCGGCGCGCGGCCGCGATCAAGGCATTGAAGAGCCCCTGTTGCTGATCGTCGGTAGCGGCATCATCTTCAGGGTGCCACTGCACACCCACGATCCATTTGGCGGTACGGTGTTCAACCGCCTCGATCACACCATCAATGCCGTGCGCCACGACCTGTAGGTCAGATGCGATCCGATCAATTGACTGGTGGTGGTACGAGTGCCCGCCCGTTGGCCTTAAAGTGCCCATGGCTGCAGCGACGCGCGATCCCGCATTCACCTCAACCGGATGATACGTGTCCCAATGCGAATCGCTGTCGGCGATTGTGTCGATGAGGTTCTGATGCAACGTGCCGCCGAGGGACACATTGAGAACCTGAATACCTCGACAGATCGCCAGAACCGGCTTGTCCATCGCAATCGCCGCCCGCACAATCGCCAGTTCGACCGCATCATGTTCTGCAACGATTCCGTAGATCGCGTCGCTCGATTGTGTTTGGCCGTACAGCGTCGGGTCAAGATCGCCGCCGCCGTGCAGCAACACCGCGTCTGCGCGCTCAACGAGTGAATCCACGTGTGCAAGTGTTGACTCAAGCGGTGGCACGGTAAGAGCGACACCACCACTACGGGCGATTGCCTCGGAGTATCGCCTGCCACTCGCAATCGCCGCCTCGCGCACGCCCTTGGCCTCCGGAGAGAGCCGACCCGGTATCAAAACAAATGGCGTCATCGGCCCGTTATCGCTGAGATCTCGTAGCCCTCGGCCTTGGCCGCGTTAATAATCAAGTCGGCATGTTCCGCGCCTCGAACCTCGACAGTAATTTGCACGCCGGTTTCGCGCACGGCGAAGTCGAGTCCTTCGCGCACGTGCTGTACCTCAATCAAGTTGGCGTCCATGTTCGCGAAAATTGTTAATAGCCGAGCAAGACCACCTGGTCGGTCGGGCAGTCGCGTGAACACGATCAGGCGGCGGCCAGCCTCGGTCTCGTGGCGGCGAATCAGGTTGGGAATCAACCCAAGATCCACGTTTCCGCCAGAGAGCACGACGCAGGTGGTGCCAGTTTGTGCCGGGGTAACGCGCCCAGTCAAGAGCGCCGAGACGCCGACAGCTCCGCCCCCTTCCACGAACAATCGCGAGTGTTCCATCAGCAACATCATCGCGTCGGCGACGCTGCTCTCGTCAACGGCGACGATTTCATCGACCCATTTATCGACCAGCGGGCGGGTGATGACTCCCGGCTTCTTCACAGCGATGCCGTCGGCCAGCGTTGGTACAGGACCAGCAGGCATTTCTCCGTAGAGATATGGAGCACATGAGTCGATCTGCACGCCGATTACGCGGATGCCAGGCTTTTGCAACTTGAGCGCGATCGCCACGCCGCTAAGCAAGCCCCCGCCGCCGAGGGGCACAATAACTTGCTCGAGATCTTCGATGTCTTCCAGAAGTTCGAGCCCCAACGTCGCCTGGCCAGCGACGACATCGACGTCGTCGAACGGGTGACAAAACGCCATTTTCGCTTCCGCACTGCGAGCAAGCGCCATAATGATCGCGCTGTCGACATTGTCGCCACCCTCGAGCACCGTGGCGCCGAACCTGCGGCTCGCAGCAACTTTCGATAGCGATGCGCCTTTGGGAACAAAAATCTCGCACCTAACACCAGCCAGCTGGGCTGCGAGCGCGAGCGCCTGGGCGTGATTACCGGCGCTGCCGGTCACGACACCGTTGCGCGCGGCATCGCCAAGGCGCGCGACCTTGTTGAGCGCGCCGCGAATCTTAAACACGCCCGTGCGCTGCAGGTTCTCTGCCTTGAGCACGACCTTGCCGCCGAGCAACTCACTCAAATACGCCGAGCGCACGATGGGTGTGTGCTGCACGGTTGCGGCCCCCGCCGCCCGCGCGGCCCGAATTTCATCGAGGCTGATTTCGATTGCGTCGCTGTTCGTCGCCATACCTCGTCTACGGTATCTCTATGCGCGCGTTACTTATCGCCAACTCGACTGACGCCGATGCAGGCTATGTGGGCCAGCGATTCGCCGATTTTGATTTTGAGTTTCGACATCTGGAGCGCGAGTACCCGACACAGTGGCCGACGCTCGACGGCGTCGATCTCGTTGTTCTGCTCGGATCAGAGTGGTCGGTGTATTGGGACGACAACCAAAAGAGCGTCGCCGCCGAGAGCGAGTTGATTCGCGAGTCGCATCGCCGCGGTATCCCGCTGTTTGGCATTTGCTACGGCGCGCAGATCATCGCCTCGGCGTTGGGTGGCAGCGCCGAGCGGGCGAAAAAGCCCGAGATCGGCTGGTACGACGTGATTACTACACCTACTTATAGCGTGCTCGCCGGTGCCTGGATGCAGTGGCACTACGACACGTTCACGGCGCCTGCCGGGGCCCAGATTCTGGCCCTCAGCGACGCCGGCCCGCAGGCTTTGCAGATCGGGCGAACCTTCGCCACCCAATTTCATCCCGAGGTCAACGAGGCCATCATCACTCGCTGGATGGGCGGAGCCGGGGCGGCCGAACTAGCGGCGCAGGGAGTCGTGCCCTCGGTCCTGATCGAACGCACTCGTATAGAAGTAGCCCGCAGCGGGGTGGCGGCGGCGCAGGTCGTGGATTGGTTTTTAAGCGATGTCGCGGTCACCCCAATGCCCAAACTCAAGGGCCGTCATTAATCCTGTCGTCGTGCCATATTTCTCTGGGTCATTAGTTCTTCTAGTCACTAGTCCGAGTAGTAGTTTTGAGTGCCGATGTCCCCCTTTCTGAGGTCTTTTCTTACAGTGGCGTGGTTCGCCATGGCGGCCGTGCTCGTGGCTGGGTTGTTGCTGTGGATCTCGTCGTTGCTGCGACCATCAAAGCCAAATCGCGAAAAGTTGTTGACGTATGAGAGCGGCGTCGACCCAGTCGGCGAAGGTTGGTCGCAGAGCCAAATTCGTTATTACATCTTCGCGCTGCTGTTCGTAATTTTCGAGGTCGAGACCGTGTTCATCTTTCCGTGGGCGACTCAACTCGAGCGCTACGGGGCGTTTGGTCTACTTGAAATGGGAGTCTTCGTTGGCGTTTTGCTGTTGGGTCTCGTGTACGCGTGGCGCAAGGGCGTACTGAGGTGGGTGTAACCATATGGGTCTTGTAGATCGCGGGCGTTTGCCAAAACCGCTGACGTCGTTGTTCAACCTCGGTCGCAGTTACAGCCTGTGGGTTTACCAATGGGGTCTGGCGTGTTGCGCAATCGAGATGGGTGCCGCGTTCGGTTCGCCGCGTTACGACGTGATGCGGCTCGGCGTGATCCCGTTACCAGCGAGCCCGCGTCAGGCCGACCTGGTCGTCATCTCTGGCACCGTCACCGACAAGATGGCGCCGGCGATCAAACGCCTTTACGAGCAAATGCCAGAACCAAAGTACGTAATCTCGATGGGCAGTTGTGCGAACTGTGGCGGTCCTTATTGGGATAGTTACTCGGTGACCAAAGGTGTCGATCAGATTATTCCGGTAGATGTGTATGTGCCCGGTTGCCCGCCGCGACCAGAAGCGTTGCTTGAAGGCATCGTGTTGTTGCAGCAACGAATTAAGAACGAAGACATGGGTGCGCGTTGGCGCGGCGAAGGAACAGTTTCGATGGACGCTTCACTGAACGCGTCGGCCGAGGCAGAAAGGCGCGGTGAGCCAGTTGTCGCAAAGCGCTGATACGACCGTGACTGAATTGGTTGACACGGTTCGCCAGGATGTGCTCGCCGCCGTGCGCGCAGCGCTCGGCGATGCCGTGGTTGAGACGCATATCAAACCCGGTGACGACATCTGGGTGCGCCTGAGCACGGACTCGTGGCGCGCCAGCCTCGAACGCCTGCGCGACGATCTCGGCTTCGACTATTTCTCTTTCCTCTCGGCGATCGATTGGTTGCCGTCGCCATTTGGCCGCGGCGAAGACGACCCGACCGAGCCACCACCAGTGCGCGATGCCACGATCAGGCCTGGCTATGCGGGCGGTGACACGCGCATGCAGGTGTTCGCACGGTTGACAAATTCGCAAACAAAAGTTGGCATCACCATCAAGGCTGACGTGCCAGATGGCGCACCAGCGATCGAGTCGGTCGCCACTGTTTTCGCGGGTGCCAACTGGCACGAACGCGAGATTCACGAAATGTTCGGCATCGTGTTCGATGGCCACCCAGATTTGCGCAACATGTATTTGCCGGTTGATTTCGAGGGCTTCCCGCTACGCAAAGACTTCCCGCTGCTCGCGCGGATGGTCAAGCCGTGGCCAGGCATCGTCGATGTCGAACCGCTTCCCGCCGGCACAATCCCCGAAGAAGCGAGCGCATCATGACGATGACAGGCGACCGTTTAGGTAACCGCCAACAACTTTCGTACATTGCCGCGCAGGCTGCAGATGCGCGCGTCAACCTCGAACTCGAGACAGAGGGCATGACGCTGAACATCGGTCCGCAGCACCCGGCCACGCACGGCACGTTGCGGATCATCGCCCGCCTCGACGGCGAGCAAGTGGTGTGGGCAGAGCCTTCGTGTGGTTACATGCACCGCGGCTACGAAAAATTGACAGAGGTGCGCACATACCCGCAAATCACGTCGCTCGTTAACCGAATCGACTGGCTTGGCAGTTTCGCCAATGAGGTGCCGTTCATTTTGGCGGCCGAAAAACTTATGAATGTCGAGGCACCACCTCGCGCGCAGTGGATTCGCACAATCTTGTTCGAGCTCTCGCGCATCGCCAACGTCACGTTGTTTTTGGGCGACCTCGGTGTGCAATTGGGTGCGATCACGCCGGTGTTTCTTGCCTTCCGCGATCGCGAATATGTTTTGAACTTGATCGAGTCGGCTACTGGCGGCCGATTCCATCCGAACTTTGATCGCATCGGCGGCCTCAAAGATGACCTGCCCGCTGGCTTCATCGACGAGACCAAAGCCGTGATGAAGAAGTTGCGTAACTTCTGCGACGAGATCGAGACGCTGTTGTTCGGCAACGAGATCTTCCAATCGCGCACACGTGGGATTGGGATCATTCCGCGCGACGTGGCATTGCAGTACGGCCTCTCGGGCGCCAATCTGCGGGCAAGCGGCGTCGACTGGGATCTGCGTCGCGATCAACCCAACGCGATGGCCTGGGACAAGGTCAACTTCAAGGTTTGGACGCACCCAGACGGCGACAGTTTTGCGCGTTGTTGGGTTCGCCTGCAAGAAACGCGCGAGGCAACTTTGATCGTCGACCAATTGCTCGACACAATCCCTAGCGGCCCGATCATGGCCAAGGTGCCAAAGATCATCAAGGTGCCAGAGGGCGAAGCGTATGTATCGACAGAGAACCCACTCGGCGAGATGGGTTACTACGTCGTCTCTCGCGGCGACCTCGGCCCGTTCCGCGTCAAGATTCGCTCGGCAAGTTTCAACAACATCTCGATCGCTCCGTGGTTGTTGCGCGGCGTGTACGTGCCAGACATCGTGACGATCCTGGCCTCGCTGTACTTCATTCTCGGAGACATTGACAGATGATCGCGTCGCTGCTCGCCGAAATTCCGTATTGGGGCGAGTCGCTCCTGCGCGTGTTGGGCGGATTAGTCGCCGTGCTGTTGCCTGCGGGCACGATCGTCTACCTGTTCTTGTTCAAGATGATGTCGTTCATGCAGAGCCGCCTCGGCCCGATGGAAGCTGGCCCGTACGGCTCGATGCAGTTGTTCGCCGAAGTCGGCAAGTGGTTGCAGAAAGAAGACATCGTTCCCGAGCGTGCCGACAAGTTCATCTTCAAGATTGCGCCGATCGTCGTGCTCGTGAGCACTTTCATGCTCGTCGCGGTTGTGCCGTTCGGCCCTGACGCCTACTTTACGAATTTCGAGACGGGCGTGTTCTACGCCTTGGCCGTGTCGGCGATTTCGGTACTGGGCATCTTGATGGCAGGCTGGTCGAGCGCCAACAAGTATTCGCTGCTCGGTGGTTTGCGCGCCGCCGGCCAGTTGATCGCCTACGAACTGCCGATGGTGCTAGCCGTAATGGGCGTTGTAATTCAGGCTGGCACGATGAACATGCAGCAGATCGTGGTGGCGCAAAACGGCGGCTCGATGTTTGGTTTCAGCGGCGCCGGCAACCCCTACGTGATCACGCAGTTCATCGGCTTCGTCGTGTTCATGATCGCGATTCAGGCCGAACTTACGCAGGCGCCATTCGACATGCCGATCGCCGAGTCAGAACTCATCTCTGGTTACATGACCGAGTACTCGGGCTTTCGCTTCCTGATCTTTTTCATCGGCGAATTCGCCACCGCTGGCGTGTTCGCAATGATCGCCTCGGTGTTGTTCTTGGGCGGATGGGGAGTGCCGTTCGCATGGTTCGGCTGGACATCGATCGACGATGTCTCCAACTGGATGAACATCGTCGGACCGCTGATCTTGTTCACCAAGATGATGCTCGTGGTCTTCGTGATCATGTGGATCAGGTTCAGTTACCCGCGCTTCCGCGAAGACCAACTGCAGCGCTTCGCCTGGAAGATCTTGATCCCAATTTCTCTCGCCAACATCATGGTGACTGCAATACTAAAGGTGGTGTTCTAGTGGCCAAGATCCCAGGTCTCGTTAAAGGTCTCGGCGTAACTTTCGGAACGATGGTGCGCACCATCACCAAGGGCGCCGACACTGTTCAGTATCCGCACGAAAAAGAAACGCCGCCGATTCGTGCCCGCGGGGTTATCGCGTTGCACCTAGACAACTGCACTTCGTGCATGTTGTGCTCGCGCTCGTGCCCCGACTGGTGCATCTACATCGAGGCGCACAAAGATCTCGCCCCACCGCGCCGCGAGGGCGGCAAGGTGCGCCAGGTCAACAAACTCGATCGCTTCGACATCGACTATTCGCTGTGCATGTATTGCGGCATCTGCGTCGATGTGTGCCCGTTCGACGCGCTGTTCTGGAGCCCCGAATACGAGTACTCCGAGCCGAACATCGGCGACCTGCTACACGACAAAACGAAACTTAGTGAGTGGATGGAAACCGTCCCTGAAGCGCCGGCATTAGAAGTCGGCGCCGACAAGAAGAAGAAGTAAGCGATTAGATGTTGGTTGCTCAAAACATCGGGTTCGCGATCATCGCGACGCTAATGATCGTCGGCGCGCTGCGCGTCGTCACGACCAGCAATGTCGTCCACGCCGCGCTGTGGCTCGTGGTGGTGCTGGCCGGCGTCGCTGCCCAGTACCTGCTGCTGGCGGCCGAGTTCGTAGCGGTCACCCAGGTACTCGTATATATAGGAGCAGTGATGGTGCTGTTCTTGTTCGGCACGATGCTGACCCGTTCGCGCATTGGTCGTCAGGATGATCTCAACAACAGTTATTGGAAGTTGGGCATCCCGGTGGCCCTCGTCGTGTTCGCCGCGATGGCGCTCGCACTGGCCAACTCGTTCGGCACCGAGAAGATGCCCAACGATGCGGCAGTCGTCAGCACGCAGCAGGTGTCTGACCAGATCTTCGGGCCGTACCTGCTGCCGTTCTGGGCGCTTTCGTTCGTGTTGCTCGCTGCCGTCATCGGCGCGATCGTTTTAGCGAGAAAGGACTAACCGCGCCGTGCTCGTCAACCAGTTTCTGTTCCTCGCCGCGATTCTTTTCTGCATCGGCGTCTACGGCGTCGTGGCCCGCAAGAACGCGGTGCTCGTGCTGATGTCGATCGAGCTGATCTTGAACGCCGTCAACCTCAACCTAGTCGCGTTCTCACTGCGCAACGGCAGCGTCGACGGCCATACTTTTGCCCTCTACGTGATCGCGGTCGCTGCCGCCGAAGTCGGTGTCGGCCTCGGCCTCGTGCTGCTTGTCTATCGCAACCGCCGTAGCATCTCGCTCGATGATCTGTCAGAGATGAAGGGCTAATCGTGATCTTCGCCGCCGAAGTCGCGCAAGAACTCTCATCGGGCTGGTTCTTAGAAAATGCCTGGTTGATCCCCGTCATACCCGCAGTGACGTTCGCGCTGATCTTGCTGGTCGGTAAGCGCCTCCCACTCAAGGGCAGCGAGCTCGGCGTGATTTCGATGCTGGCGAGCCTGGCAATTGCTGGCGGCGCGGCTTACCAATGGATTCAGCGCGTTAGCAGCGCGGGCGAAGATGGCATCGTTACGCCAGTCGTGCGCACCTGGGCTTGGTGGCAAAGCGCTGGGCACACATTTACTATCGGTCAGTCGATCGACGGCTTGGCGATCATCGTGCTCGTCGTCGTCGCTTTCATCTCGACTCTGGTGCAGATCTATTCGCTCGAATACCTGCGCGGCGATCGGCGCTACACGCACTTCTTCGCGGCGCTAACTCTGTTCTCTGCCGGCATGCTCGCAATGGTGATCGCCGAAGACATGATCACGCTCTTGCTCGGCTGGGAGATCATGGGCCTGTGCTCGTTCATGTTGATCGGCCACTGGTGGGAAGAAGAAACCAACAGCCGCGCCGCGCTGAAGGCGTTCTTTACCGTGCGCACCGCAGATATCGGCCTGCTGGTCGGCATCAGCATGCTGTATGTCTCGGCCAATGAGTGGACGATGAAGAATCTCGGCGTCTCGGGTTTCTCGATCCGCGGAATCTCAGCCTGGGCGCTCTCTGGCGAACCGAACAGCACGTTAATTCTGGTGATAGCGATCGCACTATTCGTCGCGGCGATCGGCAAGAGCGGCCAATTTCCGCTACATACCTGGCTGCCTGATGCGATGGCGGGCCCGACGCCTGTCAGTTCGCTGTTGCACTCATCAACCATGGTCGTTGCCGGCGTATTTCTCGTGGCGCGTTTATATCCAGTGTTCTTCACCGGTTTCGACATTCTCGGTTCTGGCGGCAACCTGATCACAATTATTGGTGGCGTCACGATCATCATCGCCGCCGCACTGGCGTTCGTGCAAGACGACATTAAGCGCGTGCTCGCGTACAGCACGGTCAGCCAACTGGGTTACATGATGATGGGTCTCGGCGCAGGGGCGTGGATGCCGTCGGTGTTTCACATCTTCACGCACGCGTTCTTCAAGGCCTGCCTGTTTCTCTGCGCGGGTTCAATCGCCCACAGTGCGTCGCACCACAGCTTTGACATGAAAAAAGACATGGGCGGCTTACGCAAGTTCATGCCGATCACGTTTGCGACGTGGATAATTTCGACGCTCGCACTTTCAGGCGTCTTCCCGTTCTCGGGATTTTTCTCTAAAGACGAGATCATCGACAACGTCGGCTACAACGGCTACGGCTTGTTTATGATCGTCGGACTTGTCGGAGCGTTCATGACGGCGGCGTACATGACGCGCGCGACGTACCTGACTTTCTTCGGCGCGCCGCGCGGGGCCTCGGCTGGCCAGGCCCCGCACGGCAGCCACGATGCCCACGACACGCACGACACGCACGACTCGCGCGCAAGCCGTGACACGCACGGTGCGCCGCACGAGAGTAACTTGCTGATCACAATTCCGCTGATGTTGCTGGCGGCACTCGCGCTTGGTTCTGGCCTACTCAACGCTGCGCCGTTCGGCGAGAAGTGGATGCGCATCAGCAAGTGGGTAGAGCCACACGCCAGCGCTTTCGCGCCAAAGTTGTATCACGCCCCGTTCACTTGGACAAAGGCGTCGATATCGCTGGCGATCGTCTTCGCCGGCATTGTCATCAGCTGGTTCGTGAGCACAGCCCTGTACACCCGCAAAGATCGCCGACTGGTCGGTCTAACCCAGCGCGTACCGGCGCTGCGTGTTGGTTACAACTTCTTGATCAACAAGTACTACCTCGACGCACTGTACGAGAACGTGATCGTCAAGGCGATTGTCGGCCCGATCGCCAAGGGTGCGTACTGGTTTAACCAAAATATTCTCGACGGAATTTTGCACTCTGTCGCCGGCGCCAGCAGGGCGGTGTCGGGTTGGGTGTATCGCAATATCGACCAGAAGTTGGTCGATGGCGCGGTGAATAATTCGGGCAAAGTAGCGCGCGACGCAGGTGGCGCATTACAACCCGTGCAATCAGGCAAGGTGAGTCAGTACGGCGCGCTGTTGTTTAGCGCGGCGGCAGTTGCTGCTCTCGTTCTCGTAATCGCAAACACATAATTTCAACTAGGTAAGGGAGATAAACGCCATGGAAGTGATCCGTGACGCAAATTGGGTACTCAGCGTTGGCACGTTCTTGCCGATCGTCGGCGTACTCGTTCTGCTTGTTGTGCCAAAGGGCGAAGAACAACTGATCAAGTTGGTCGCGCTGCTGACATCGATCGCCACGGTCGCGGTCGGCGTCTACACGCTGATGAAGTTCGACTTCGACAGCGCGGGTCAGATGCAGTTTGTCGCTCAGACCGACTGGATTCCAATCATCAAGAGCACCTATTTCATTGGCCTCGACGGCATCAGCCTGCCGCTGTACTTCCTGTCGATGGTGATCACGCTGCTTGTGGTGGTCTATTCGTGGAACCACGTCCCGGCGCCGGGTAATCCGAAGGCCTTCTTCATCTTGATGCTGGTTTTGCAAACCGGCATGGCGGGTACTTTCATCGCCCAAGACCTGATCTTGTTCTTCGTCTTCTTCGAACTGGTGTTGTTGCCGATGTATTTCATGATCGGCGTGTGGGGCGGCGAGAATCGCCAATACGCAGCGCTGAAGTTCTTCCTGTACACAATGTTCGGGTCGGCGCTGATGCTGGTCGCGTTCCTCGCAGTGTTCTTCAAGACCGGGGCAGAGAGCTTCTCGATCCCTTACCTCGTCGAGCACGGCGGGGCGATCGCCAAGAACGTGCAGATCTGGATCTTCGCAGGAATGTTCGTCGGCTTCGCCGTCAAGGTTCCGATGTTTCCGTTTCACACCTGGTTGCCAGACGCACACACGCAGGCTCCTACGCAGGGCTCGGTAATCCTCGCCGCGGTCTTGCTGAAGTTGGGCACCTATGGTTTCGTGCGCATTGCGCTGCCGGTCTTGCCGCTCGCAGCGGTCGAGTGGGCGCCGTACATCGGGGCGCTCGCGGTTATCGGCATCATCTACGGCGCGTTCGGTTGCCTCGCGCAGACCGATATGAAGCGTTTGATCGCGTTTTCTTCGGTAGCGCACATGGGTTTCGTGATGCTAGGTATCTCGACGCTGACAAGCTTCGGTGTCAACGCCGCTGTTTACGGAATGGTCGCGCACGGTTTGATCACGGGCATGCTGTTCTTCGTCGCCGGCAGCATGAAAGAGCGTTACCACACGCTCGAGATCTCACGCCTCGGCGGCTTGCTTACGCAAATGCCGCATCTCGGTTGGATTCTCGGTTTCGCCAGCATGGCCTCGCTGGGCTTGCCTGGCCTCGCCGGTTTCTGGGGCGAATTTCCAGTGATCCTGTCGGCTTACAGTCCTGCGGCGGGTTTGAACGTCACAGTTTTTCGCGTGTACATGGTCGTCGCCGCACTCGGTACGGTGTTGGCCGCCGCCTATTTGTTGTGGCTGTTTCAGCGGGTTGCCTTCGGCGAGCCCAAGGCCGAGTTCGCCGGTAACGGCGCCGCAGGTGGTAACGGCGCCTCCGGCGCCGAACATGATGCCGAGCACGCGTCAGAGCATGCCTTCAAAGACGTCACCACCATCGAGTGGCTGGCGTGGACGCCGCTGCTGGTGGCGATTCTGGTCCTGGGCATAATGCCCAACATCTTGTTCAAGATGATCGACCCTGCAGTGCGCGGCGTGTTGCGCGGCTTCGGAGGCTGATCAAGTGTTGAACCTCGGACATCCTCTCGTCGGCGTCACGCCGTGGGTTACGCCCAGCGTCGGCTACTACGCGCTCGCGCCAGAACTGATTTTGGCTGCGGGTATCTGTGCGGTATTGCTGGCCGATTTGTTCTTAGAGAACAGTCGCAAGTGGTTGCTCTCGCTTATCGCGGGCTTCACTCTGCTGGGTGCGATGCTCCCTATCGTGATCATCGGCTTAAACGATCAAAGCGCGTGGTCAATGTTCGACGGTCGTTACGTTGTCGACGGTTTCAGCATCGTAATCAAGGGCCTGTTCTTGGTGGCGGGTTACATCGTGGTGCTGTTGTCGTCCGAACATCTCGAAGAGGGCGATTATTGGCGCGGCGAGTTTTGGTTCTTGCTGCTCTCCAGCATCCTCGGCATGGTGATGATGGCCTCTGCGCGCGACCTGGTCTCGGTGTTCATTGCGCTCGAATTTCTCTCGATCCCCGCGTACATGTTGGCGGCGTGGCGCAAGCGCGACCTCAAGAGCAACGAGGCCGGCGTCAAGTACTTCCTGCTCGGCGTGTTCGCCTCGGCCGTGATGCTGTACGGCATGTCGCTGCTCTACGGCGCGGCTAACAGCACTTTGCTAGTCGACCTCGGTAAGAGCATCACCGCGACTGGCGGCATGAGTTCGCTGCACGCGCTGGGAATCGTCTTCGTGATCGTCGGGTTCGCGTTCAAAATTTCGGCGGTGCCATTTCACAGTTGGGCGCCAGACACCTACGAAGGCGCGCCAACGCCGGTCACGGCGTTTCTCTCTGTCGGATCAAAGGCCGCCGGCTTCGTCGCCTTAGTGACGATGCTGTACGTCGCGTTCCCCGCCGCGAGCGGGGTGTGGGAGCCGTTCATCTGGGTGCTCTCGGCGCTGACGATGACCGTTGGTAATCTCGTGGCATTGCGCCAGACAAACATCGTGCGCATGCTCGCGTACTCATCGATCAGTCAGGGCGGCTTCATATTGATGCCGCTAGCCGTCGCTGGTCAACCTGGTGTTTCCGAGTCGGCGCTGCGTAGCGTCGTGGTTTATCTACTTATCTACGCGGCGACCAACCTGGGCATGTTCGCTGTGGTCATCGCCGTGTCGCGCAAGACCCGCAGCGGCGAAATATCCAGCTGGGGCGGGTTGTTCTCGTACTCGCCGGCGCTCGGCGCACTGGCCACAATTTTCTTGGCATCACTTGCTGGCATCCCGCCACTGGGCGGTTGGATCGCAAAGTTTGCCGCCTTCCAGTCGCTGCTCAGTTCGGGCACAAATTGGGGCTACGGCCTGGCGCTGATCGGTGCCGTCAACTCTGTGATCGCGTTTGGTTACTACGGCAACATCTTGCGCGAAATCTGGATGAGCCCCGTGCCGCACGGCGACACCACGCGCATTCGCATTCCGGGCTCGATCGCGATTGCGCTCGGTCTAACAAGTGTTGCCACTCTCGTGTTCGGTGTCATCCCAGGAGTCGCGTTGCACTTCGGTGATCTTGCACGCATAACTGGTGCCTTCGGCGGCTGATCAGGTAGC
>Ga0335398_10006363_pt1 | contig 14997 bp, 21 predicted proteins | sample BON03_FD_205742 | JGI IMG/M metagenome (GOLD analysis project Ga0335398, IMG submission 205742) | Freshwater microbial communities from Lake Bonney liftoff mats and glacier meltwater in Antarctica - BON-03 (spades assembly) (version 2) | ecosystem: Environmental > Aquatic > Freshwater > Ice >... | reverse complement strand
TGAAGAAGAATGAAATCGCGTTTTACGGCGAGCTGCTCTCCGACATCAAAGCACGCGTTCGCCGTGGTCAACATCGAGCTGCCTTGTCGGCCAATGCGGAAATGATCCTGACCTATTGGGACGTGGGTCGCATGATCGCCGAGCGTCAGGAATTGGACGGCTGGGGCACGAAAGTGATTCCTCGACTGGCAGTCGATTTGAAGAATGAGCTTCCGGAACAGAAGGGATTTTCGGAGCGGAATATCAAGCGATATGCTCCGTTTTTATCGGGAATACCCCAAATTCACATCGATCATACAGACCAGATACAAAAACCCTGCGTCTGTTCTGATGTAAGTCAGATCCGAAACCAGCTTTTGACCCGGGCCGGCTGCTGTAAAATCACGATACGGAACGTTCTGGGCAACCGACCGTGAATGGTTCGAATCTGTCGTGTTGACACGAAACTTCTTTGATGTCGAAGAACGTATCCCTGCCGAATTCATCAGCTTTGCAACCGTGTTCTCACAGATTTTATAGCCGCGTTTCAGAAGTTCCCGATACGTCCGAGGACTGCCATACACATGCAGGTCTCGGTCATCATGAATGCGATGAAGCTCCGAAATCACTTTCGTTCGCTGCTGCTCCTGAGCACTGACCGGGCGACGCTGCCACGCATCGTAGCCCGACCGGCTGACTAAAAACACACGACACATCACTGACATTGGCCACTCACATTCGTGCTGAAAACATGAACTCGAACCTCAGTTCTTTTCGCTCGCGAAAAAGGCGGCCGCCTTTTTTTTTAATCTCTCGTTCCATCAGCCACCGACGATTCTCCTCACGAAGACGACGGTTGTCTGTTTCAAGCTCGCTCTGAACTTCCTGAATCGGTGACTTCTTTCCGTACTTCGCCCGCCACTTCCGCAGAAGATTCGCATTCACACCCAATCGACGACCAACCTCCGCCGTCGTCAAACTTTCCGAGTCGATCATCACCACCGCGTCACGACGAAAATCGTCGCTCTATTGATTGTAAACCTTACCAGCCGTTACACCTGAACTCTTCAATGGCTTCGATATAAATTACGCTCCTTGTGGCAACTAATCTGCCACACTTTTTTTGAGCGCCCACTTTTTCTGGGGAACTCCAGTAGCCATTACCTGCCCCAAGGATGTGGCGTAAAATCATGAGTTGCGAAAGTTCCTACAGAGATAGAGCGTCATTCAAATTTCAGTGCCAGCCAAGCTGGCTTCCAGAATTTCCACTTCATTGATGAATGCCTTGGCGGCTGGGGAGAGTGTTCTATCACGCAAAAAGATGAATCCGTAATTCAATCGCAGCCACGGTTTCTGGAAGTTAAGTTGAACAAGGATGCCGGATTTTATTTCGCGTTCGAATAGGATCGGAGGTGAGGGACTGATGGCATCCGACTCAAGAACGACCTGCATCGCTGTGGTCGCGGTATCGACTTGAATGGCACTAACGAAGTCTCCGGTGGCGCTGTCGATCCAACCGGCAGCACGCAAGTTCTTCGGGAAGTAATTCGTCATCCGCGCCGGGCCTCGCGTACTCGCCCATGGATAAGAGAAGATCATGTTCGTTGAGACGTTTTTCTTCGCAGCTAGAGGGTGCCCAGGTCGGCAAAAAAAAGCAAGAGGATGCTGCCCAACGATCTGCGTCGCGAGTTGCCGCTCGCCTTCAGCTTCACTCGTTTCGGCAATTGCAATGTCCGCTCTACGCTGGAGCACGTCCGCTATTGCAGTTCGCCAATCACGCAGTTGCACTCGGCATCGGATATTCGGATGTGTGCGAATCATCCGCCCAATCGCCCGGTGAGCGGAGATTTCTGCCGGATAAAGTGCCGCGCTGACGGTTAACTCCCCAAGATCCAATCCCTGCATGAGCTGCAGATTCCGAATCAACTCCTCTTCTTCGCTCAGAATTGTCTCTCCATGCTTCAGGAGCAACGCTCCGAATACAGTGGGACTAACGCGTCGAGGTGTGCGATCGAATATCTTGACGCCAAGTGTGTGCTCCAGAGTCTGAACGCTTCGTGTCAGAGCTGGCTGAGTGATACCAAGGGATTCTGCGGCACGCCCGAAGTGGCCATGTTCGGCGAGTGTTCGGCAGTGCAGTAACTGACGGTTTTCGATCATGATAACCAAATCGTATCATAATGATGCATTTGATGCATTGGACTTATCGGTTCGCGTGACTTAGTTTGTTAGACCACACAGCTTCTTTCTGCGTCCAGACACACTAGACATGAGGCCCATTGATGAGCATCACTTTACGGCGTCGAATCCCATTCATCGCGGGGGCGACCCTGGCAGTCTTATTGGCTTTGGTTACGTCAGATCTTCAAGCACAGTAGCAAGGCTGGACAACGCGACCGAACATCCTTGCCAGTTCTGCAAAAACTATTTGGGGGACCGTAATGAATTTTCAGAAACCATGCAGGGCTCTGACGAATTGTTCGGTGGTTCGGTAACCCACCGTACTGTTGGAATCTTCACCCCCATCTGCTCTTTATCTATAGGGAAAATTACATGAAACTAATACTACTTATCGCCTCGCTGGCCATGGCCATGACGGGCTGTTCCAACGAATATAAGGCAGCAACGGTTGCCATTGCGGGAACAAATATCACAACGACCCAAGCTCAGGAAGATACGTTTAAGGGTGTCATGAAGACCGATATTCGGGATTCGACACCAGACTGGAAGCCATTTTCGTCGAAGAAGGCAAAGGATGGTTCGCCTAACATTTTGTTTATCTTGTACGACGATACAGGGTTAGCAGCTTGGTCAGCTTTCGGTGGCGGGATCAACATGCCGACTTTGGACAAGCTCGCTGCTAACGGTTTGACTTACAGCAATTGGCACACGACTGCCTTGTGTTCGCCGACTAGGTCAACGCTGCTTACCGGCCGCAACCATCACCAAAATGGAATGGCTGCGATTACTGAAACCGCCTCTGGATTCCCCGGATCAAATGGTCGTATTCCTCCATCGGTAGCGACTATCGGTCAAATCCTTCAGGATGGCGGGTATAGTACGATGTGGATTGGCAAAGACCATGACGTACCTGAAACCGACGTTGCTTCTGGTGCAAGTCGAGATCGTTGGCCGCTTGGAATGGGCTTTGATCGGTTCTATGGCTTCCTCGGTGGTGAAACCAACCAGTGGTATCCCGACCTGATTGAAGACAACCGATTTGTCGAGGCACCGAGAACTCCTGAAGAAGGGTATCACCTTTCGAAGGACCTTGCTGACAAGGCAATCAGCATGATTAAGGATCATAGTTCAGCCAACCCATCACGTCCTTGGTACATGTGGTACTGCCCGGGTGCGAATCACGCTCCTCACCACGCGCCCGAAGAATACATCGCAAAGTACAAGGGTAAGTTTGACGATGGTTATGAAGCCTATCGCGAATGGGTTTTGCCTCGCATGATCGAACGTGGCATCCTACCCGAAGGCACTGAACTTACTCCTCTTAATCCAATGCCTGAAGGAGTTGCAAACCCTGCTGATGTCGTCCGTCCGTGGGACTCCCTGAGTGCCGAAGAAAAAAAGCTGTTTTCCAAAATGATGGAAGTTTACGCGGGCTTCTCCGAGTACACCGATGCCCAGGTGGGCAGAGTGATCGCTCACTTGGAAAAAACGGGCCAGCTCGAAAACACCGTTGTGATGTATGCTGCTGACAACGGCGCTTCCGGAGAAGGCAGCGAGAACGGAACCGTCAACGAAAACAAGTTCTTCAATGGCTGGCCTGATTCGATTGAAGAGAACATGAAGTACATTGATGAACTTGGCGGCCCCAACACCTATGGACACTTCCCAACAGGATGGGCCACGGCTACCTCGGCTCCTTTTAAAATGTTCAAGCGCTACTCTCAATACGGAGGAGGCATTTGCGATCCGTTGGTCATCTCGTGGCCGAAGGGAATCAAGGCGAAGGGTGAGGTGAGAAATCAGTATCACCACTCGGTCGATATCGTACCCACGATACTGGAAATTACCGGACTGGAAATGCCTGAGGTTTATGACGGGGTAAAACAAGTGCCCGTTGCAGGTGTGTCGATGGCCTATTCGTTTGATGCTAAGCCGGATGCTCCCACTAAAAAGAAAGTGCAGTATTACACAATGCTCGGCACTCGTGGTATCTACAAAGATGGCTGGAAGGCCGCTGCGGTCCACGCTCCTCTTTCGGGGACAGGTAACTTCGATCAAGACCGCTGGGAACTTTACCATGTCGCGATTGACCGTGCGGAATCGAAGGATTTAGCCAATGAACACCCGGAAAAACTAAAAGAGCTTATTGCTGTCTACGAAGAGGAAGCAAACAAGTACAACGTTTATCCATTGGATGACCGCTCAGCGACTGAGTTATTCACGACAGTACGGCCCACTTCGGAGCCGCCTCGTACACGTTACGTGTATTACCCTGACACCGCTGCTGTGCCAGAGGGAGTGGCGGTAAGCATCCGTGGGCGTTCGTACAAGATTGTTGCCAACGTGGAAATCACAGAGCCTGATGCTTCAGGCGTGCTGTTTGCTCACGGTTCGAGATTCGGTGGGCATTCACTCTTCGTCAAGGAGAAAAAGCTTCACTACGTATACAACTTCCTGGGCATCAAGCCGGAACAGGAATTTGTTTCGAATGTTGAACTGAAGCCTGGTAAATACACCTTAGGAATGGAATTTACCAGAACTGGAGCTGGTGAGCATGGCTCGCATGAAGGGACAGCTAAGCTGTACATCGACGAACAGGTTGTTGCAGAAGGCAAGATGAAAACACAGCCTGCGAAATTTACCCTGTCGGGTGATGGGCTATGTGTTGGCTGGGATAGTGCCGACGCAGTGAGCAGCCAGTACAAATCCCCAGCTCGCTTCCAAGGTGGAACGATTCAGGGGGTTGGCGTCGATGTTGGAGAGGACGTCTACATTGACCTTGAAATGGAAGCGAAGCGGCTGTTGCTGAAGCAGTAGTGGTTTGATTTAAGTAAGAGAATCAGCGGGCCGCTGGAGTTCATAAAGAATGCCAGCGGCCCGTCGTGTTCAATTACTTTATCGCTTAGCGAAGTCGCTACGGCATTGGCCGGACAACCAGCTGATACGCAAGATCTCTCTGAGTCGCTATGAACTGGAGATGCTCATTGGAGAATTGAGACGCTCGTTCAATCACGATGAAACCGGCACCGATGAAAACGCTGTACGGGATCTCTGTGACTACCTCGAGTACGCCGAAAGAATAGGAGACGGCCACCTGGAAAACGCAGCCAAATTGTGATATCTCGGTCATGTAAATCGATTAAAAAACTGGATCGAAAGGGACTCGCCCATTCTGATTTTTGTCGCGTTCCACGTGTCGATTTCGTGAGCCGGAAGTTTTGCTGGTGTCCTCGATCCTTTACTAAATTCAAAAGAGCCGCTGACCAAATGAGGTCGGCGGCTCTTTCTCGTTTATTGACCGTTTGACACCACAGTTCCTGCCGGGCAAGCACAGATCTGCTGCAAGCCGCACCGACATGGCTGCGGCTTGCAGCAGATCTGTTCCGGGCAGCAGCGCGTGTGGTCAAAAAACTCGAACGACCATCCACCGGCGACATCAACACAGCACAGTAGGCTCCGACGCGTCGAATCTCAGCTGAACCGTCCGAGAGACTGTCGGATCGAGATCGAACACCGCCGATTTCCACAGCGGCACACGCCGCGATGACTAAATAACCGAGCGTGATTGGCAGACGGTGTAATTTGTTTACGCAGACAGTGATTTCAGTTGTCGCCTGTTTCGTTTTCTGAGCCAGTATTTGACTTCAATCATCAGCTCAGGCATCGTGTGGCAGCGGTGGTTTCGAGTGACACTGGAATGCAGGTCCCGCCAAAGACGTTCGATTCGATTGTGATCCGGACAGTACGGTGGCAGCAAATGAAGTTGGATACGCTGCCCCTCGACGCAACGCCGTTAAGGAAAAAGTGCAGGGAAATTATTGATGGCGTTGAGTCGTTGTTTTTGTTGCATGTTGGCTTTGGCAAGGATGGTCCGGGTGGCGGAGGGCTTGTCTTTTTGATTTGGCTTGTAGCGAGCGTCTTTGCTGCTGGTGCGAACATAGGCGTCCTTAACGGCTTTGCTCAGTTGCTGGCTCAGAACTCGTCCGTTCAAGGCTACTTCGCTGCGGCGATCCATCGTCTCTCGGATGATTGCTAAACTCAGCGCCACGCTGGAACTTTCCGGAGGCCAGTCCACCTTGATCTGGTCTTTGACCGCGAACAACTGAATCATCCATAAGCCGACCAGAGACCAGAGACCAGAGACCAGTTCAGTTCAGTTTAGTTCAGTTCAGTTCAGTTCAGTTCCACGTAACTACATTCGGCCGTTCGACTGTGGAGTTGCCGACGACCAAACGTTTTTTTGAACGATCGAAATTGAAGTTCGATTCCCCATCTCATCGAATAAACCTGTGCCACTTTAGCGTTCGACAGTTTTCGTTCGGACAGCACATTCGTGACAAGAAACATCGAACTACGTTCGCTCTTCACTTCAATCAGACGCAGCACCAATGGAGGTTGTCCACGACGCGCCGCAGCATCCGGCCACACACACACGATTCCATCGCGACCACGAACGCAGCCCAGGTCACTTAGCAGCCGCACGTTGCCGCCCACGCGCACCAGAAAATCATGTCCCTTGTTCACAATACCATTCCAGGAATCGTATCCCACAAACCCCACATCACAGCGTGTTTTCCGGGAATGTTTCTGTTTCCAGGATGTCCAGCACGTGCTGTCGTTCGCTGGAAGTGGAGGCCCCGGTTTTCCTGGCCCACGGCATCTTCAGACCCATGTGCCAGATCAAAGTTAACCACATCTGCGGCTTAACGGGAGCCGACAGTTTCTTACTTCGCTGCTTCTTGTTCTTCCATTTCCTGCGAGACTGCGCCTTCCTTCCTTTGCCATCGTTCTTTGCCGCAAACGCTTTTTCGTTGGACACTGTTCGCGGTGTTGAAACGCGAGAACCATCAACCGCCAACGCCACCCACAAACCGACTCGCCCGTGTTCGTCCCCACCAACCTGTTCCATCAGTTTGTGCAATCGCTTCTGAATGGCTGGCAGTAACTTCGGCGACCACGTGTTCAATGCCCCCGTAAGACCCTGATAAGTCGTGACCGCCACGCAGCCAAACATAGCCCGCGACAGACGTCGAGCATGAACAAACGACCGTCCGAGCGTTGTGCGTCCAGACCACACCCACAAGACCGCCACACCCATAAGACCGCCACAATGACCAGTTGCCGAGCCTTCCATTTGATATTGCCATGCAAAGTAATGTGACAGAACATGCTGTCGTTGATCACCCACGTCAGCGCCCGTTTCAACAGGTCGCCATGGGTGAAATTCGCCGACTTCGTCGCTATGTTTTCCGACACCTTCGTTGCTGTCTTCCGTGACATTCGCGTCAGACTCCCTTCCGGGCTGAGATGTTTTCAGTCCGCACGCCACATGCGGGAGTCTGGTTTTTTTCAGGTCCCGTCATTCTTCACGACCCCGCTTTTTGCCGCAACAAAATATTTAACGGCGTGGGCCTTTGGTCTGTATCCCAACCCGACGCTGATCTACGTGGGCGAACATGTTTTTGTGGACGTTGCGGGTAACAAGGATTCGCCGGACGAGTTTAAGGGCGGAGTTGTTTTGCAGGTCGCTATTATCTGGCGTTAGCATTCCGATGAATTGCGGCTGTAGGAAGAAACGTATTCAGCCGCCACAGTGCGTTTATCGCGATGCATCGATTTGCTCAAACGTGACATTGCCGATGCGGTATTTCTTCCAGTCTTTATAGTCGAAGTGCCACCATTCGTATTCGTAGATGGTGAATCCTTCGGCTTCCATAGTGCGTCGCAGCAATTCGCGGTACCAACGTTGGCGAGTTGTTCCGCCGGGGTACTGCGGAAACGAACGTGGCGAAAATTCGTCGTAGCCTGCGACCATCTGAATTGGTTCTCCGGACTTCAGATCGTACAGTGTAATGTCTACCGCACAGCCTCGATTGTGCCGTGAGCCGTTGGCTGGATTGGCGACGAAGTCCTTTAGATTATCGGGCGTGGCGTCCCAGAACATATTTGTTACGTGCCAGGGCCGATAGGCATCGTGAACAAGTAAGCCAAGGCCGCGTTCTTTTAGTCGAGCATTAGCACGGACAACAGCTTCCGCTGCCGGACGCTGCATGAAGGCTCGAGCCTGTTTGTAGAAAACGGCTCCGGTAAAATTGTTGGTTGATGCGTAGCGAATATCAAGCTTGATGGTTGGGTCGAGCAACGTCAGATCGACCAGGTTCGGATCGCGATAGTTGCCAGGTTCAGGCGGTGGCGACGCCGCCAGAGCAGCGGCTCGAAGATCGTCGATTGGCTGCAGCGGAGTAATCTTAAACGTTTCGCCATCTTTGGTGCCAACTTCGCGTCGGTCAAATTTCACTTCCGCCGCAGTCACCGACGTGGCCGTGCCCGAATCGTCGCGAACAAATTGCAGCCCTTCGCCGTGATACAGGCCGTAACTGGGGAATTCGTAAACATCGGCACTCACTTCCGTCAATGGATAGTAGTAGAACCATTCAATCAAAGCATACAGCTGGCCGTTGTCTTCCAGAATGTAGAGCGTGTTGTGGTCCCAGCCGTATTCGCCGATCAGCCCTCGCCAGTGCATGGGTATGTCGGCCGGCCGTTCATCAGCAAGACGCTCAAAAACATCGGCGCCGACCTGCAGTCGACCATCGGCATTCAGTTGAACTTCGGTACCAAACCCCGTTTCGTCATCGGTGATGATGCGTCCGTCGTCGGCTGCTGAATGCAGTTCGTAACGAAAGGAGCCTCGCAGCATGAACACGTCGCCATTGAGTTCGCTGATGTGCGTGAATCGGTCGCCATCAACTTCGCGAAACGTGCCAATCAGTTCCCGAGCTCGTTCGGGCGGAACCGGACCGGTCATCGGGTACGAGGGCAGCGGCTTACCATCCTGAGTCGCGATCATCAGTCGCAAAGCGTAATCAGCAAGTCGCCCAACAACGCCGTTGGTGCCATCCATCGACGCCGCAGCGGCAACGCCAAGTTTTCGTTCGGGCAGAGCTTCCAATTGAGTCGAAAAGCCATAGACAGCTCCTCCATGGCCAACCTTTTTGTAGCCGTCCAAATCCTCTATATGGAAGCCCATGCCAAAGCCCTGCGGCTTGCCATCGGCGTCCGTAATTGGCGTAGTCATTTGCCGATACGTTTCCCGTTTTAGAATCCGTCCGGTCGCAGTTTTTCCTTCATCTAACATGCAAACCATAAACCGGGATAGATCCAGTACGCTGGAATACAGATTGCCAGCAGGTCCCGTGCCCAGCAAAAACTCGGCAGCTTCAAAGCGGCGTCCGTCGTATGTCCGCATCCAGCCGGTGGCTAACTTTGGTTCAATTGCGGCAGTCACCACAAAGCTGCTGCTGTCCATCTTCAGCGGATCAAGAATGTTTTGTCGGACTCGTTCCGGATGTGACATTTCCAGTTGTGCTTCAAGAGCAGCTCCGACCACCGCCACGGCCGCATTCGAATACTTGGTCTTCGTTTCTGGTTTGTAGACCAGAGCCGTGCTGTTCAGACTTTCAACTGTGGCAGCCAGGGTTGGCTCTGTGGGATCAAAGTAATTGCCAACCGGAGATTCTCGTACCAGACCGGACCGATGCGACATCATCTGCCGCAGAGTCAACGGTATGCCAGATGAATTTTCGGGCTGCAGATTCGGCATGTAGTCCTGAATCGGCGCGTCGAGATTCAGCTTGCCGGTTTCCACCAGTTGCATGACGGCAATGTTAGTGAACAGCTTCGATACAGAGCCAACTCGGTAGACCGATTCTGCTGTCGCGGGAACTTTCTTTTCTGCATCCTGAAAGCCGAAACCGTCGGCCCAAACGACACGATCGTCATCCACCAGCGAAATTGAAAATGCGGGCAAATGTTTGGCCTCGACTTCATGTCGGGCCGCATTTTTCAGTTTGTCGACGGCCTGACTGTAGTCAACTGTGTTGATGACTGGTGCTACGACATCGGCAATAGCAACAGCGGTCGCCTGCAGCGAAACGCCCTGCAGGTTGCACATGATCGCAATACTCGTGCCGGTGTCTGGAAACAGGACAAGCACCGTTGCTGTGCCTGCCTGATCGCCCGGGTGGGATATCATCTTTTGACCTGATCGCTGAGTGATTCCCCAGCCAAGTCCGTATTCGGTCTCTTTGCCATCGGCCGTTGCCTGGCGCGTCCAGATTTGCTTGCAGGTTTCATTCTTCAGCAGTTTGCCAGTGTTTAGCGCGGTAGCAAAACGGACAAGATCTGAAGATGTCGACAGCAGGCCTCCGCCCGGAATTTTCATGCTGGTGTCGTGCAGCGGAGCGTTGTAAATTTGCCCAGCCTTCAGGTTGTGATCATTTCCCAGCAGCATCAACATCGATTCAGTGGCTTTCAGGTAGCCTCGCGTGCGACCAGGCACAATTGCGGATTGATCGTCAACTGCAGACTTAGTCATGCCTGCCGGATCGAAGACCAGGGTCTGCAGAAGACCCATGAATTGCTGCTTGCCGACTGCTTCGGCCACAGAACCAAGCAGGTTATAGCCAAAGGTTGAATAACGGTACTTTGTGCCCGGTTCGTGCAACAGTGGATCATCGGCAAACGTGGGTAAGGCCGACTTCAAACTAAAGAACTGCTGCGTCGACTTTGCTTCTGCTGTGTTTTTGTAGTGACGAATTCCGCCCAGATGCCCCAGCAGCTGACGGCTGGTTACGGGCCAGCGTTTCGTTGAAAATTCCGGTACGTAACCGCTGACGTCGGCATCAAGATCGATGTCGCCTCGTTCGGCCAATGCCAACACGACAACTGCCGTCATTGACTTTGCTATCGACGCCGTACGAAATCGAGTTTCAGCAATTACGGCCACATCATTTTCAAGATCAGCCAGACCAAAGCCGCGTTCGTACTGCAGTTGATTACCCGTGGCTACCGCGACGGAAATCCCAGGTGCCCCGGATTTGTGCATCAACTCAGTAACGACGTATTCAATCCTGTCGATCGATACCGCTGATAATTCTGCGGCCGCCGCTGGCCGCAGAATTATGACAAGGCCGACTGCGGCCGCAAGAAAACGATTAAATTTCATGGGTTTGATTCCGGTTGCTGTCATGAAATAGTCTACGAACTATGGCGTGAGTCCGCGTCCCGGTTCACTGAATTCGGCGAGTCGTTCCGAATTAAGTTCTGCACCGCAGCCGGGACGATCAGGCAGTATGACTCGTCCACGATTAATTCGCACTCCGCTGGCTGGTTCGTCTCGCAGTAATGCGGCGCCGTCCAGATCGGCATAGTCCAGCATGGGAAGCAACTGAGCAGCGCCGCTGATGCCGACCGAGCTTTCAACCATGCAGCCGACCATCGTCTGCATGCCAAGCTGCCTGGCTTGTCGAAGCATGTGCAAAGCCGGAGTCAGGCCGCCACACTTGCAGATTTTTACGTTCACTCCGTGATAGAACGGCTGACAACGTTCGACGTCATTCACTATCTGGCAGTCTTCGTCGGCGATAATTGGTATCGCCGACTTTTTAAACAGCAGTCGCTTGTCATTTGCTGTGGCCTTGATTGGTAGAGGCTGTTCGATGAATTCAACGCCAAGATCAGCCAGTACTTTCGAATTCGCGATTGTCTGCCTGGCCGTCCATCCGCAGTTTGCGTCGACTCGAAAGCGCGCATCCGTGTGACGACGCAGCTCGGTCATGATTTCGAGATCCTGCGACGTGCCAAGTTTGATTTTGTAGATGCTCCAGCCTTTCATTTCGTGCAGCTTTCCAACCATCACATCAATCGTATCGATGCCGATGGTGAAGCTGGAATCGGGGACATCCGTCCAGTCCAAACCCCAGTCGTTCCACGTCGCGATGCCCAGTCGTCGGCCTCGCAAATCATGAGCAGCCATGTCCAGTGCCGCTGCGGCAAACGTATCACCTTCCACGGCGGACATTAGTTCGGGCCATAGATCCAAAGGCGATCGGTCAGGATCGGCATAGGCCGGTAGCAGTGTCTTTGTTTTCTGCAGCGAAGCGATAATGGAATCAAACTCATGGCCGTAAAACCGGTTTTCTGTCACTTCGCCGTAACCCGCGACGCCGTCGTGTTCCAGCTTCAGCACAAGGCTGTTTTGAGTGGTGATTGATTCACGCGAGATCCGAAATTCATGAAGCAGCGGCAAGCTTAAACGATACAGGGTCATCTTCATTGTGCTGCAAGCTCCTTTTGTATTGCCACGCAGGCTTCAATCAGCTTGTCGGTTCCCGTGCGATACACATCACAGGCCGGCAGTTTGAATTCGGTTTCTGCCCGTTGAATCTCCGCTGCCGCTTCTTCATCGGACAGGTATCGAGTATTCACGGCGAGCCCGATAAAACGACAGAGGTCACGCAGATTAGCAAGCACTTCATACGCTCTCATCTATTCTCTCAGCGGCGGTATGTCGACGTTGTTTAATCCCTGCACCTGATCACGTTCCGCTTCGTGACAGAACACCAGGCAATCCGGCGCTGCTCCGTGCATCAGTCCCAGGGTTACGGCCGAAAATGATGGATGAGAAATAATTCCCTGTCCTTCCACCAACAAAATAATCATGCTGTTCATTTTGCTTCAGTAATTTTCAAACGCGCCGTTAACGAAATCGGATGCGACGCAATCAGCGGGAACGCCTTCGCCGGAAATCATGATTCACGTTTGCCCTGTGGCTACAAATTTGGCGTCGTGTTCCAGCTTTTCCAAGCCACGTTCAAGTTCCAGTGTGGTTACCATCTTGCCCACGCTACAGTCATGTTCGACCGTGTGAATGCTGACGCAGTCCTGTCGAAACAAATGTCGCCTGGCAGTCGTCTTTTGTCGATTGCGACGCACATCAAACAGACAGCCACCACCCGCTTCGGCCGCCGTCAGATATTCGGCATCGTCGGTTAAATAATCATGCAGGCCTGAAACCAGAGCCATGCGACGTTGTATAGCTTCCTGAATCACGGGCCGCCATTCTTCGGGAAGTTTTCCGCCCGGAGGAGCGATGCCAATGTACAGCGCGTCGGCATCGAGCACGTCACTCAGCGACGCCACGACCGGAATCGCTCCACCAGCACCAAGTAATTGCTGAGCCGTCTGTCCAACGGCCGTTCCGTCGATGACAGCCACAATATGCTGCTGCCGATACCGCAACAGACTAATAGCCTTCTTCGCAACAAAAGGCGTGGAATAGCCATCCCTTAGCACCAAAAGTTTGTGATCGAATCGCATTGATGTATACGTCCAACTCGTTTCAGCCGAATCAACGCTGTTTGTGCCGGCCATACTTTCAACTCTCTTGCGGACGAACAAAATTACTCACTCTTCGCGCAGATTGACTTATCAGCACGAAGTGCGATTCCAATCGTTCTAGATCTGTGCGGTTGCAGATCTTAACCGTCATCAACTATTTGCACGTGCGCAATTGCGCAGTAATGCGATTATTACGCGCAGAGATTTTCCGCCAGATCGTATCTGGATAAATGGCCTCAAGTCCCCGGCGTTGTCCTTCTGTAGTCTGATTGATTGGCATGCCAAAGTCTCGTCGAGTTGCCATCCTGGTCGAAACTGATGAAAGTTGGGGGGCGCGGAATTGTTGTTGCTGCTGTTGTCAACGCAGCTCGGCATCATCAATGGCGATTGTTGATTGCACCGCGGGATGAAAAAAATCGCCTGAAATCACCGCGTCGCTGGCAGAGTGATGCAGTTTTGGTGTCGCTGCGTGACAGGGCTATGGCCGAACATCTTCGACGTTGAGGATTACCGACCGTCGACGTGTCCATCATGATGCCATCCGTAACATGAATGGGGCGAGTGGCCGCTGATGATCATGTTCGGGCGACCATGGCGTTCGAACATTTCCGCCAGAAGGGTCTTGAATATTTTGTCTGCGATGCCCCTTCGGTTGGTCGCTATTCACCTGCCCGTGCAAGTGCATTTTTTGAGGTTGATCGACAACACGGCTTTCCATGCAATCTGTATTCTCAGTCAGACAACAAGCACGACTGGGAAATTGATCATGATGACATTCTGCAGTGGCTTTCTACGCTGCCTCGGCCGTTGGCATTATTTGATGCAGACCCTTATCCGGCCAGGCAAATCGCCGCAGTCTGCGACTGGAATAACATCGCTGTACCCGACGGTGTTGCCATTCTGTCCGGTGACAACGACGACCTGTTATGTTCTGCGCTGTCGCCACAGCTTTCCAGCGTTTAGTTGTCCAGCGAAAACAATTCGGCAGCGAAGTCTCACGTTTACTGCAGCGGATGATGCCAGGCCAACACACACCGGAAACGCCGTTCCTGATTCCGCCAGTCGGCGTACTTGCGAGTACGGTCGACGGATATTTTTGCTATCAATGATTTGGAGCTGTTGGCGATTTTGCATTTTATGAACGAACGGGTAAGCAACGGAGCAACAGTCAGTGCTGTGCTGAAAGCATACCCCATTTCGCGAGGATCATTGGAACAAAAGTGCCGACGACTGCTCGACCGTTCACTCGCCGAACACATCCGCCTGCTCCGTCTGAAGCAACTGATCACAGACACCGAACTCACTATTACAGAAATTGCCATGCAAATTGGTTTCCAATGCACGGCTGGGCTCACTCAGCAGTTCACGCGCCACTTTCAAATATCCCCAACTCAATACAGGGCAAGCGTGCGATAACTTGCGTGAAGTGGGCAGAATCGAATAGGCTGAACCCTTGGGCAGGCTCCGATTTACTGCGACTTCGTATACGGCGATGCAGGCTTCATGGTTCGAGCTTGTGTCTAGCGGCGTCTAGTGCATTGTCAGGGATGAAAACTAGGGTTGCGTCGAATTGAAAAATCGGCGCTCATCCACAGAACCAAATTAAATCCACGGAGGGTTTTGTGATGAGTGAGAAGAAGTATATCGTTCGTTTGA
>Ga0335398_10006362_pt1 | contig 14998 bp, 14 predicted proteins | sample BON03_FD_205742 | JGI IMG/M metagenome (GOLD analysis project Ga0335398, IMG submission 205742) | Freshwater microbial communities from Lake Bonney liftoff mats and glacier meltwater in Antarctica - BON-03 (spades assembly) (version 2) | ecosystem: Environmental > Aquatic > Freshwater > Ice >... | reverse complement strand
ACACGTGAGTTCTTTCGCAACTTTTCCTCCACCCGTTTGACCACCGAAGCGATGGCCACTTACGTAGTCGAGGCGTCGGGAATGTCGGATTCACGAGTGTTGTATCTCGACCATGGTCTTGCCCGCCGCACCGACTACCTCAGCGCCTTTACTCTGATTGGGCTTCGCCAGCTCATGGGCAGCCGGATTATTCCCGCTTATGAAGCGGATTATCTTCTTGGCGACTTCACTGGCGATACCCATCGCCTTTACGGAAAAGGCTTTGGATATACGAGAGTGCTGCCTGCTTCTCGCGCCAGCACAGAATCCCTGTCACCAGAGCAGGCCGATACCCCTGCGGGACGGCGGGAAGTTATTGAGCTGGCGGAGTCGTGTGAGTCCATCGTCGTGGGGAACTATGACGGCAACCGCGAGCTGGTGGGAGCACTGCTTGCAGCGGGAATTCCGGCATCACGGTTTATCTGCATCCTTGGCTCGGATGTGCCCCCAGACCGGTCTTTGATGACACAGATGAGGCGAAGTGCCATGACGTTCTTTGTTCGGGAGTTTCCTGGCCGCTAAAGCCCTTTGAGTACCATGGCGGTGTGAAGAGCGGCTTGGGCGGCCTCAGCTCCTTTGTCTTCGCGGGAGCTGGGCAGACCTGCCCGGTCGATTCCCTGTGCTTCATCATCCAGGGTAAGAACTCCATATCCGACAGCTTTACCCGTGGTCAGGGCGACTTCGGTCAGCCCCTGCGTGGCAGCCGAAGAGATGTATTCAAAGTGTGGCGTGCCGCCACGAATGATGACGCCAAGCGCCACCACCGCATCAGCACCGGACTGAAGAGCAGCTTGCGCAACAACGGGTAGCTCAAAAGAACCGGATACTCTCACCACGGTGGTGTGAGCCCCCGCTGTGTCCAACACTCGCAACGCTCCGGCCACCAGTGCTTCTGCAATTTCGGTGTGCCACATTCCTGCTACCACGGTGACATTCAGAGTTTCCGCGCCCAACGCGTTAACCGTGGGTGCTCCGTTACCGCTCATGATGTTTCTCCTTGTACGGGAAGCGTGATTGCTCCGGTGAGTAGTTCGCCAGGAAGGTGGTGACCCATCCGGTCCCTTTTCGCTTCGAGGTAAGCGGTGTTGACCTTTCCGACCCCCACGACAAGGGGAGCGAGCTCGGTGACTTCAATTGAGTGCTCTTCGAGCTGGCGCCGTTTCTCAGGGTTATTGCTCAGGAGCCGAACACTGCTTATGTCCATATCAGTCAATATTGCGGCTGCCGCCCCGTAGTCCCTAGCGTCGGCGGGAAAACCGAGGGCGAGATTGGCATCCAACGTGTCTAATCCAAGTTCTTGCAGCCGATATGCGCGCAACTTGTTCACCAAACCAATCCCACGGCCTTCGTGACCGCGAAGGTAAATCACGATGCCACCCTCAATCGCGATACGGTCCATTGCCGTGCGCAGCTGCGGCCCGCACTCACACTTCAGCGATCCCATTGCTTCCCCGGTGAGGCATTCAGAATGAAGCCTCACGAGCATGCCATCGTGGGGGATCCCCGACACGATGGCAATGTGGTCTGCACCCGTGGCGCGGTCGCGGTAGGCGCGAAAATTAAAAGTTCCGTGCTCGGTGGGGACGCGTGTTTCCACAGCGAAAATCACGCGTTCACTGGCCACCGTTGCGGTTCGGGGAGCAAGATGGTCCGCCACTCCGCCGGAGGCGTCGAGCTCCAAAATGAGCTGGGCAATGGTCACCACGGGAATATTCTGAGCGGTGCCCATCTCCAGTAGTTGGGGAAGTCGAAGCAGTTCACCATCATCACCCACGACTTCACCGATAACGGCAACCGGCTCTAGCCCGGCTAAGGTCATAAGGTCCACCGCTGCCTCCGTGTGACCGGCGCGCTCGCGAACACCTCCCGGTGCTGCCGTAAGCGGAATGATATGGCCGGGGCGGGTCAGAGAAGACGGTGACGCTCCTGGGTCCGCAAGAACCCGGAGTGTCCTGGCGCGATCTGACGCGCTGATGCCCGTAGTGACACCGGTTGCCGCATCAACACTGACGGTATACGCCGTTTTGCGAGGGTCTTCATTATTCGCCACCATGGGGGGCAGTTCCAACGTGATCGCACGCTCAGCGGGCATAGGAGCACACAGGTACCCAGAAGAATGCCGGATTGTCCAGCCCACCCACTCGGGGGTGGCTAGCTGGGCGCTCAAGATGATGTCTCCCTCGTTTTCTCGAGCCTCATCGTCGACCACAATGATGGGCCTTCCCAGTCGTAAATGCTCCACAGCTTCTTGGATGGTTCCCATACTCACGCGGTTCCTCCCACCGCGGCAAACTCTTGGAAACGAAGAATGTGTCTCGCAATCATGTCGGTTTCCAAGTTCATTGCGTCACCGGGTTGCTTAGTGCCGAGCGTGGTTGCAGAGAGTGTTTCAGGAATAAGGGATACTTCTGCCCACTCTCTTCCCACTGCTGAGACCGTCAGCGACACGCCATCGAGGGTGAGGGAACCTTTGTGGGCGACCAGGGGAGCGCTTTCGGGTGCAAGCGAGACACGAACCACACTCCATCTTTCACCCGGTGTGACGGCGAGCACGGTGGTGGTGGAATCGACGTGTCCCTGAACGAGATGTCCACCTAGTCGGTCGCCCACCTTGGTGGCTCTTTCTAAGTTGACCGCTGTTCCTTCGCCCCAAGTTGCAGCGACAGAATTATTCAGGGTCTCCTTCATGACTTCTGCAACAAAGAAGTGCTCTCCTAAGTCCACAACCGTGAGGCATACCCCACTCACAGCAATCGAGTCACCGTGAGAAATATCTTCCACCACGACGGTGGACCCTATGGTGACGAGAGCACCGTCGCCACTGGCCGCAACGCGGGTGATGGTGCCCACTTCTTCAATCAGTCCCGTAAACATTGTTAGTGTCCTTTCTTCGCGGGGCGAGCAATGACCGTCAGGTCAGACTCGGTTGTGTGAACATCGCGTATGTCGAGTGCCAGAGCGTCAGTCATGGTGGAGATTCCCAGATCAGTGATGGCTACACGAGGGCCACCCAACAACAGTGGACCTAAAGAAATGTGCACTTCTTCCACTCTGCCCTGGGCAAGAAAAGCGCTGGCAAGAGTGGGGCCTCCCTCAACATAGAGGCTGCGGACCCCCCGCTCAAAAAGATTGTTTCCCAGCGTGGCGAGGTCGTGGTTGCGGTGGTGATAGAAACCGCCGGGGTGCTCGCTGACCGCAAAGCCAGCGGGGACATCTCTTTTTCCCACCACGACGGCCAGAGGTTGGTGCTCAAAAAGTTCACCGTGAGGGGTTCTCGCGGTGAGCGCCGGGTTGTCAGCCAACAGGGTTCCAGAACCGATGGCAATAGCATCATGGCGAGACCGGTCACGGTGGACCCGGTGGCGGCTTGCTGGTGAGGTAATCCATTGACTGGTGCCATCAGCAGCGGCTGCTCGTCCATCGAGGGACATGGCCCACTTGACGGTTGTCCACGGTCGGCGAAGCGTTGTGGCCCCGAGCCAGCGTTCGAGGAGTTCGGTACCGGCCTCCCTGTCGAGACCACTGTCCACCTCGACACCGGCGTTTATGAGGGCCTCAGCGCCCCCACCCGACTCCACGCCCGGATCAGGAACCGAGTAGACAACTTTTGCAATTCCCGCTTGGGCAAGCGCCAGAGCGCAGGGGCCGGTTTTGCCGGTATGGGCACACGGCTCCAGGGTCACCACCGCCGTGAGACCACGAGCGGTCATTCCGCGCTGGCGGAGGACGTCCAGCGCCATTATTTCCGCGTGGGAGGTACCAGAGCCCTGGTGCCACCCTTCAGCGACCGTGGTGCCGTGGGAGTCCAGCATGACGCAACCCACCCTGGGGTTGATGCCCCATTCTGGGCCCCGGGTCGCAATCTCGAGCGCGCGAGACATGGCTGCCTTTTCGGGGGCAGTCACGTCGCGGGGCGATGAAATCATCCGGGTTGCTTCCTGTTGGGGGAAGCTCCGGGGAAAGGCAAAGCTGCTGGGGTCGAAAAACTCCAGCGCTATGGCTCCTATCATCCGGACTTTAACCGTCGGTTAGGGAATTTCACCCCATCAACCGCCAACAACTTTCATTGCAGTCGGGTCGCGGACTTTCACCGCCGGCTCAGAGTTTCACTGACCCCGGAGCACATTACTAAACTTCACTATACGGTTAGTGAGCAAGAAAAACAGTGTGAGTGTGGCGAAGGAGCCTATACATGACGTCCTACATGATGTCCCTTGACCAAGGAACGACGAGTACCCGCGCCATCATCTTTGATCATTCCGGAAAAATCATGGCAAAAAGTCAGCGCGAGCATGAACAGATCTTTCCCCGCGCTGGGTGGGTGGAGCACGACCCCCTGGAAATTTGGGGTAATACTCGCGAGGTTATGGGTGAGGCGCTTTCACGAGCCCAGCTCACTCGCCACGACATTGTGGGCATTGGGATCACGAACCAGCGCGAGACGGCAATCGTGTGGAACAAGAAAACGGGTGAGCCCGTCTATAACGCGGTGGTCTGGCAAGACACAAGAACACAGAGCACCATCGACTCTTTGGAGGACTCCCACGGCAGCGAGTATTTCCGGCAGAAAACGGGTTTGCCTCTGGCGACCTATTTTTCTGCCAGCAAGATTGTCTGGATTCTTGACACCGTCGAAGGTGCCAGAGAAGCTGCCGAAGCCGGCGATCTCTTGTTTGGCACCCCGGACACGTGGTTGCTGTGGAACCTGACCGGAGGCGTGGACGGGGGAGTCCATGCCACCGATGTCACGAATGCCAGTAGAACGCTCCTCATGGATATCACGACGTGTCAGTGGGATGACGGGCTCATTGAGGCGTGGGGAATTCCCTCATCGCTTCTGCCGAAGATTCGGTCTTCATCAGAAGTGTATGGTCACGCCCACAGTTCTAGTTTGCTTCGAGAAACTCCTATTGCGGGAATTTTGGGAGACCAACAAGCCGCCACTTTTGGTCAGGCGGCTTTTGATGCGGGACAGTCGAAGAACACCTATGGCACCGGTAACTTCCTCATTGTCAACACGGGCGAAGAGATTGTGCGCTCTGAACACGGATTGCTCACCACCGTTGCCTTCCAACTGGGGGATCAAGCTCCCCGTTATGCGCTGGAAGGCTCCATCGCCGTGACGGGGTCGCTGATTCAGTGGCTGCGAGACAATCTGGGCATGATCAGCAGTGCTGAAGACGTGGAAACCCTCGCTGTCAGTGTTCCTGACAACGGTGGCTGCTACGTCGTCCCGGCATTTAGTGGCCTTTTTGCTCCCTATTGGCGCTCCGATGCCCGGGGCGTGATTGTGGGCCTTACCCGCTTTATCAACAAAGGTCACATCGCCCGCGCCGCTTTGGAAGCCACTGCCTTCCAAACCCGCGAGGTCATTGATGCCGTCAATGCCGATACAGGTGTGCCTGTCACAGAGTTGAAAGTAGACGGGGGCATGGTCAAGAACGAAACCCTCATGCAGTTCCAGGCCGACATTCTGGGAATCCCGGTGGTGAGACCTCTCATCGCTGAGACGACAGCTTTGGGCGCCGCCTATGCTGCGGGCCTCGCCTTGGGCTACTGGTCAGACCTCGATGAGCTTCGCGCTAACTGGGGCGAAGATAAGCGCTTTGTTCCGGCCATGGAGGAAAAGCAACGCGAAGACGCTCTCACCATGTGGAAAAAAGCCGTCACCAGGACTTTTGACTGGGAAGGTTAGGTTCGCCCCATACCGCGATAGCGGAATCCCGCTGCTTTCCAGTCGTCAGGCGAAAGGCAGTTGCGCCCGTCAACGACAAGGGGGTGTGCCACGAGTAACGCAATATCAGAAGGGTTTTCGTCTCGATACTGATCCCATTCTGTGGCGACAACGATGGCGTCCACACCGTGTACTGCGTCGCGGTGGTTGTGAACCAGGGTGAGGCGATCACTCATCCCCGCGGCATCAACGCGGCGTCCCGCGGGCTTGAGGGCCTCTGGGTCAGTCGCCACGACAAGGGCTCCCGCTGTGACAAGGGATTGAGCGATATCGAGTGCGGGGGAATCGCGAATGTCGTCGGAGTCAGGTTTGAACGCTAAACCCCACACGGCAATGGTCTTACCCGCAAGATCCCCTAGTTCCTCTTCCAAAATCTCTTTGACGCGCCCGCGTCGACGCATATTGATCTCATCCACGTCGGTCAAAAATGCCAGCGACGAGCCCACACCCAGTTCGGTCGCGCGCGCCACAAAGCCCCGAATATCTTTGGGAAGGCACCCACCTCCAAAGCCAATACCCGCGTTCAGGAACCTGCGTCCAATACGGGAGTCGTGTCCGATAGCGTCTGCCAGCTGGGTAACGTTTGCCCCGGTTACATCGGCAATCTCAGCCATGGCATTGATGAAAGAAATTTTGGTGGCCAGAAAAGAGTTGGCAGCCACTTTGACCAGTTCGGCTGTGGCAAAGTTCATAATCAAGCGAGGAGTATTTTTTGCAAGAATTGCGTCATACACAGCATCGAGGATTGCGGTTGCCGCTTTCCCTGCATCATCTTCGCTCACTCCATAGACCAAGCGGTCGGGCGCGAGCGTGTCCTCAACAGCGAATCCTTCTCGCAAAAACTCTGGGTTCCACATCAGTACTGCCCCGGTGGGTGCAACAATTTCTGCCAGCCTCGTTGAGGTCCCCACCGGCACGGTCGACTTGCCCACAACGAGATCACCGGGGGAAAGAAACGGCACCAGGTCCTTGACGGCTTGATTCACGTACGTCATATCCACAGATCCGTCGGGCGCCTGGGGGGTTCCCACGGCGAGAAAGTGCACGGTGTGGCCCTGCACAGTCGAGAAGTCGGTGGAAAAGTGGAGGCGCTCAAGGTTGGAGCGCAGAAGCTCGTTGAACCCCGGTTCGTGAAAAGGGGCAATCCCGCTGGCTAGGGACGCGACCCGTGCTTCGTCGACATCGATGCCCACAACCTCGTGGCCCAGCTCAGCCATGGATGCGGCATGGACGGCACCGAGATAGCCGCAGCCAATAACAGAAATCTTCACGAGGATAACCCTAGGGGAGGCTAGGAGGCCCGCGGGAGCAGGCCGAGCGCTGCGTGCGCACGGGCAAGCGTGGCCTCGGCCGTGATGGCCGCCTTCTCAGCGCCCTGGGCAAGAAGTCGATCGAGCTCTCCAGGATCAGCTAACAGCTCGTGGGTGGTGGTGCGGATAGGGGATACGAGTGCAACGAGGGCTTCAGCAACTTCAGTTTTGAGAGCTCCGTAGCCCTGTCCGGCAAATCCTGCCACTACTTCGTCCAAGGGGCGGGCACTAGCCAGAGCCATGAGGCTCAAAAGATTGGAGACACCGGGCTTGGTGATGGGATCAAAGTGAATGGAGTTCTCCGTGTCCGTCACCGCCGACTTAATTTTTTTGGTCATGACCGCAGGCTCATCCAGGAGCCAGAGGATTCCCGCAGGGGAGTCACCTGATTTAGACATTTTGGAGGAAGGGTTTTGTAAGTCGAAAATCTTGGCAGCACCCTCCAGAATGGTCACCTCAGGAACCGTAAAAACGGGACCATAGCGCTGATTAAAACGGGTGGCAACATCTCGGGTGAGCTCAATATGTTGCCGCTGGTCTTCTCCCACGGGAACCATGTTGGCATCATGGGCGAGAATGTCCGCGGCCTGCAAGACCGGGTACGTGAAGAGGCCGACGGTGGCGTTGTCAGAGCCCTGCTTGGAGGATTTGTCTTTGAACTGGGTCATCCGGCTTGCTTCACCAAAAGCGGTCACCGTGTTGAGGATCCACGCCAACTCGCTGTGAGCGGGAACATGGGACTGGATGAACAGGGTCGATGTGTGCGGGTCAATACCGCTGGCAATGTATTGAGCTGCGGTTTTTCGAGTGTTTTCCGAGAGTTTTGCCGGGTCTTGGGGAACAGTGAGGGCGTGGAGATCCACCACACAAAACACCGCCTCGTGCGTCTTTTGCATCTTGATCCACTGCAGCAGCGCACCCGCGTAGTTTCCCAAATGCAGAGAGTCGGCAGAGGGCTGCATGCCAGAAAACAACCGGGGAGTCATCATGGGTAGTTAGCGTAACGGACTAGATGTTGTAGTCGGCAACAACGGGAGCGTGATCCGACCATCTCGTGTCATAACTGGGCGCGCGATCGATGGTGTAGCTCGTCACGGTGGGGGCAAGGCCCGCATTCGCCAGGTGATAGTCAATGCGCCAACCGGTGTCATTGTCAAAAGATTTTCCCCGCCAACTCCACCAGCTGTAGGGACCCTCTATATCGCCGTGGAACGCGCGGCCAATGTCGACAAAGCGCCCTGACCCTCCGGTGTTGTACTGCTCGTCATCTTCGTGACCCATCCATTGGTCAAAATAAGCCCGTTCTTCGGGGAGGAATCCAGAATTTTTGAGGTTTCCCTTCCAGTTGCGGATGTCAAGTTTTCGGTGACCGACATTCAAATCTCCCACCACGACGGCGGGCTGTGGTGCCTTCCCCAGTTGTGTCATTCTCTTCGTCATGAGTTTAAGAAACTCGTACTTGGAATCCTGTTTGGGCGTCCCCGCTTCTCCGGAGTGGACGTAGCAGCTCACAACGGTCAGCGTGTGGCCGAGGGGTGTCTCAATGTCGACTTCCAGCCAGCGCCCGGCAGTGTCCACGGCCTTGGGCCCCAAGGCCGTGGTCACTCGGGTGTGGGGTACGCGAGTGGCAATAGCGACTCCTGCGCGCCCTTTAGCACTTGCCGCGTCGTGAGCGATGACCCAGTCATCACCGAGCAGAGCAACCAGGTCATCGCGTTCGGCCCGAACTTCTTGCAAGGCAAGGATGTCGACTCCCCGCTCAGCGAGCCAAGGCTGCATTCCCTTGCGAAAAGCAGCCCGAACGCCATTGACGTTGACGCTCGCTAGACGCACCATGGAGATTGTTAGGCGTGACCGCGAAGCACAGCTTGCTTCACTTCAGCAATTGCTTTGGTGACTTCGATTCCTCGGGGGCAGGCCTCAGAGCAGTTGAAGGTGGTGCGGCAACGCCAGACCCCTTCCTTGTCATTCAAGATGTCTAACCGAACCTGGGAGCCTTCGTCGCGAGAGTCAAAAATGAAGCGGTGAGCGTTCACAATCGCCGCGGGACCAAAATATTGACCATCTGTCCAGAACACGGGGCAGGCGGAGGTGCAGGCTGCGCACAAGATGCACTTGGTGGTGTCATCGAAACGAGCGCGCTCTTCGGGTGACTGCAGTCTTTCCTTGTCCGGCTTTGAGGAAGCAATCAGAAAAGGTTGCACTTGGCGGTAAGACTCAAAGAAGGGTTCCATGTCCACAATGAGGTCTTTTTCCAAGGGAAGACCTTTGATGGCTTCGACATACACAGGTTGTGACACGTCAAGGTCTTTAATCAAAGTTTTGCAGGCCAACCGGTTACGGCCGTTAATGCGCATTGCGTCAGAACCACAGACGCCATGCGCACAGCTTCGGCGAAAGCTCAGCGTGCCATCTTGTTCCCACTTGATTTTATGGAGCCCATCGAGAACGCGGTCGGTGGCAACCATGGAGACGTCAAAATCTTCCCAGTACGGTTCGGCGTCTTTTTCTGGGTTGAACCGTCGCACAATAAAGGTGACGGTGAAGGAGGATACCTCCGGCGCGTCGAGGGTGGCCGCTGCGGATGACGTCGCCATTAGTACTTCCTCTCCATGGGGGGGTAGTTGGTGATCACGACGGGTTTCCAGTCGATAGAAATATGGTCTTCCATATCCGCGGAGGTTGCGTCCCCGGTGAGATACGCCATGGTGTGCTTCATGAATTCTTCGTCGTTACGGTCGGGGTAGTCATCGCGCATGTGACCGCCACGGCTTTCTTTGCGACTCAGCGCTGACGCAACCACAACTTCAGCGATGTCGAGCAGGAACCCCAGCTCGATTGCTTCGAGCAAGTCCGTGTTATAACGCTTACCCCGATCGTGAATACCAATGTTTTTGTAGCGCTCCCGCAAAGAATGAATGGTCTTTGCCACGCTGCGCAAAGAATCATCGGTTCTAAAAACTTGAGCGTTGCGGTCCATTTCCACCTGCAACTCTTTGCGCAACACCGCCAAACGCTCGGTGCCCTCTGCTCCGCGAGCATTCTCGATCATCTCGCGAACCTCTTTGGCGGGGTCCTCAGGAAGCGGGGCAAACTCCGCGCTATTGGCATATTCGACCGAGTACCTTCCGGCGCGCTTGCCAAACACGTTGATATCGAGCAAAGAGTTTGTGCCCAACCGGTTAGAACCGTGAACCGACACACACGCGCACTCACCGGCGGCGTAGAGGCCTCGGATGACGGTGACATTGTCGGAGAGCACCTCTGCTTTGATGTTGGTGGGGATACCACCCATCGCGTAGTGGGCGGTGGGCATCACCGGTACCGGTTCAACAACAGGGTCAACACCCAGATAGGTCCTGGCAAACTCCGTGATGTCGGGAAGTTTTGTCTCCAACACCTCTGCGCCAAGGTGGGTGCAATCGAGAAGGACGTAGTCCTTCTCAGGCCCTGCCCCTCGGCCTTCAGCCACTTCCTTCACCATGCAGCGAGCAATGATATCTCTGGGCGCTAAGTCCTTAATGGTCGGCGCGTATCGCTCCATAAACCGCTCGCCCGAGCCATTGCGTAAAATGGCACCCTCGCCCCTGGCTCCCTCGGTGAGCAGAATCCCCAACCCAGCGAGACCCGTCGGATGAAATTGGAAGAACTCCATATCCTCCAGCGGTATGCCTTTGCGCCAGATAATGCCCACACCATCACCGGTCAAGGTGTGAGCGTTCGAGGTCGTCTTGTAAATCTTCCCAAAACCACCGGTAGCAAACACCACCGCTTTGGCGTGAAAGACGTGGATGTCTCCGGTGGCAAGCTCGTACGCGACGACCCCGGCCGCTTTCTGAGGCTGTGGTTTGCCCGCAATCGCCTCGCCCTCGGGGTCATCGACCATAATTAAATCGAGCACGTAGTACTCGTTATAGAAATTGATTCCCAGCCTTACGCAGTTCTGGAACAGAGTCTGCAAAATCATGTGACCGGTGCGGTCCGCGGCATAGCAGGAGCGACGGACGGGGGCTTTCCCATGATCTCTGGTGTGACCACCAAACCGACGCTGGTCGATCTTGCCATCAGGTGTCCTGTTGAAAGGAAGCCCCATGTTTTCTAGATCGATGACGGCATCAATGGCCTCTTTGGCAAGAATTTCCGCAGCATCTTGGTCGACCAGGTAGTCCCCACCTTTGACAGTGTCAAAGGTGTGCCACTCCCAGTTGTCCTCTTCAATGTTGGCAAGAGCTGCGGCCATGCCACCCTGCGCGGCGCCTGTGTGTGACCGGGTCGGGTACAGCTTGGAGATAACAGCAGTGTTGGCGTGCGGTCCGGCTTCGATTGCCGCTCGCATGCCGGCGCCACCGGCGCCGACAATAACAACATCAAACTGGTGATGGTGAGTTGTTGCAGAATCCAGAGGGGTCGCTACCGTGGGGGAACTGGGTGCCATATCTCCTACTTCACTGCCGCGCAGAACGAGGGCAAAAGCTCAGCCGGCGAGCCTGCGGGGCATGGGTCAAAAGCGTAAATAGTCAGAGTCCCCAACGCGAGCAGCGCAACGGTGGAAACCAACAGAGCGCCGTGGAGAATCTTGCGGAAAGTATCGGTGCTGGCGTAGTCATTGACCAGGGTACGCATTCCGTTGGCGCCGTGAATGAGGGCGAGCCAGAGCATCGCGGTGTCCCACACCACCCAGAAAGGATCGGTGAATTTGCCGGCGACAAAAGCGAAATCAATCGCTTTCACTCCTTCGCCCACCATGAGATTGACGAAGAGGTGGCCAAAAATGAGAACGATAAGAACGATGCCGGACGCTCGCATATAAATCCAGCCCCACTTTTCCCAGTTGATACCTCGTTGCCGGGAACGGGCGGGTGATTTTGGGGCTTCAATTGTGACGGTCATTTTTTTACCACCCAAAGACGTTCATGAGATGACGGGGAGTGAAGGCCACCATGACGGCAAGCCAGAGACCGAGGACAACGTAGAAGAGCGCGACGTGATGCCGGGTTCCGATGTTCCAAAAGTCCACGAGAATAATCCGCAATCCATTGAAGGCGTGGAACACGATGACCGCGACGAGAGCTACTTCAGCGACCCCCATGAGGGGCGTCTGGTAGGCGCCAATGACAGCGTTGTACGCCTCAGGGCTAACCCGGACCAGCGCCGTGTCCAGAATGTGGACGAGGAGAAAAAAGTAGATACTCACGCCGGTAATTCGGTGCAAAACCCAGGACCACATGCCTTCGCGGCCTCGATAAAGCGTGCCGCCGGGGATGATACTTTTCTTGCGGGGAGCGGGAGGGCCGAGGACCACTGCGGGTGAATTGGTGGTGTTGCTTGTTGTCACGAGACTGGAACCTTTCGTGTGGTTCGTTGCTCCTTCATCATATGGTGTCGAGTGGGGGGCTTCTTCTCAGGTTGCCGTTAGCCTAGGAACATGGCTGGTGATTTTTTTGCGGTTATCCCTGCGGGGGGTTCTGGAACCCGTTTGTGGCCGCTGTCACGGTCCCAGGAGCCAAAGTTTTTGCTGGATCTTTTGGGTTCCGGTCAATCGCTCCTGGTCGACACCGTTGAACGCCTTGAACCTTTTGCCCCGGTGGAAAGAGTCTTTGTGGTTACCGGTGGCGCGCACCACGACGCCGTGCGCACACAACTCCCCAACCTTCCCGCCGGGAACGTTCTTGTGGAGCCATCGCCCAAAAACTCGGCTGCCGCGGTCGGCCTGGCGGCCTACGTTTTGCAGCTCAGCCACCCCGACGCGATTGTCGGGTTTTTCGCCGCCGATCACGTTGTTGCTGAGCAAGACGCGTTTCGCAGCGTGGTCGGAACTGCGGTGGAGGCAGCCAAAAGTGGCCTGATGGTGACCATCGGCATTACTCCCACCGAGCCCTCCAGTGCCTTTGGATACATCAAAAAGTCGGGGTCCCACCAGGGCAGTGTTGCAGTCCATCACGTAAGTGAGTTTGTAGAAAAACCTTCTTTTCTTGATGCGCAGCGCTTTGTGGCGAGCGGCGAGTACCTCTGGAACGCTGGCATATTTGTCGGATCAGTTGCGAGCGTGGTGAAGGCGTTTGACGAGTTCGCTCCCGAACTAGGTGGCCCGCTGCGCAACATCGCAGCTCTGTTGCTCGCAGGAGGGGACATTGACGAATTGTGGGAGGCACTTCCCTCGATAGCTTTCGACTATGCCGTGGCGGAACCTGCGGCGAAGGCGGGTCACTTCCTGGTCGTGCCAGGAAGTTTTGGGTGGCGCGATATCGGTGACTTTGCGTCGCTCGCGCAAGCCCAACAGGCCAATGAATCGTCTGGTGTCATCGTTGTGGGCGATTCAAGCAAAGTGCATCCGCATAACTCCACGGGAATTGTTGTCGCCTCTTCCGGTCGGATCATCACACTCTTAGGGGTGGAGAACATTGTGGTCGTAGATACCCCTGACGCACTCTTGATCACGACAAAAGAACATGCCCAGGATGTCAAGCAGGTGGTGGACCACATGCGTGACCAGGGCCTGGAGGAGCTCCTTTAGCGGAGGGTTTGCCCTCCCAGCGCTAGCATCGTGGGTATGCGGATTTTGATTACCGGCGGAGCCGGATTTGTGGGCTCTCACCTTTCTGACCGGCTCCTCACCGCCGGTCACGAGGTTGTTGTCGTTGACAACTACTTCACAGGCTCAAAACAAAATCTTGAACATCTTTTTGGCAACCCTAAGTTTGAAACCATCCGACATGACGTGACATTTCCTCTCTATGTCGAGGTCGACGCGATTTATAACCTTGCGTCTCCGGCGTCACCCATCCATTACCAACACGATCCGGTCCAAACAACGAAGACAAACGTCATGGGGGCAATTAACATGCTTGGCCTCGCCAAGCGCCTGGGCGTTCCCATCCTTCAAGCCTCCACCTCTGAGGTCTACGGAGACCCCGAAGTGCATCCGCAAACCGAGCAATATTGGGGCAGAGTTAATCCCATTGGGCCTAGGGCCTGTTACGACGAAGCAAAGAGAGTTGCAGAAACTCTGTTTTTTGATTACCACCGGCAACACGGTCTGAACATTCGGGTCGCGAGAATCTTCAACACCTATGGCCCGCGGATGGCTGCGGATGATGGTCGCGTGGTCAGCAACTTTATTGTTCAAGCACTCCGCGGTGAGCCGCTCACCATTTATGGCGATGGGTCCCAAACGCGGTCCTTCTGCTACGTCGATGACCTGGTGTCGGGCCTGGTGGGTCTGATGGAAAACTCGAAGGGCGAGATCGGCCCGATGAATCTCGGTAACCCGGGTGAATTCACCATGCTTGAGCTTGCTTCGCTCGTCCTCGAACTCACCGGCTCGTCGTCGAAGCTTGAGAACACAGCGCTCCCCACCGACGATCCGCGACAACGCCAGCCTGACATCACTCTCGCGAAGGCCACAATGGGATGGGAGCCGAAGGTGGCACTGCGCGAGGGTTTGGGAAAGACCATTTCTTATTTTGAGGCTCACCTTAAGGCTCTCGGCTAAGCCGATGGCCATACCTTTTATCCTGGACACCGACACGGCGCAGGACGACTGCATCGCAATCCTCCTGGGATTACTTGATCCCTTGGCCGACCTCAGAGCAGTCACGATGGTCGCGGGCAATGTGGGATTTGATCAGCAAACTCAGAACGCCTTCATGACTCTCAGCGTTGCCGCAGCACTGGGCGACTGTCCGGTCTATTTGGGATGCCGCAGGCCGATGGTTCGCGAGTGGGTATCCGCAGAGAATGTGCACGGCGATGGTGTCGGTGGCCTCTCGATGGACACCACGGGTGTGGCCCCGGAAGAAGAACACGCGATTGATGCTCTATTGCGCCTGACGGCAGAGTCCCCAGGGGAACTCACCGTGGTGGCGATTGGCCCTCTGACCAACATCGCCATGGCAGTGGTGAAGGACCCCACCTT
>Ga0335398_10006360_pt1 | contig 15000 bp, 17 predicted proteins | sample BON03_FD_205742 | JGI IMG/M metagenome (GOLD analysis project Ga0335398, IMG submission 205742) | Freshwater microbial communities from Lake Bonney liftoff mats and glacier meltwater in Antarctica - BON-03 (spades assembly) (version 2) | ecosystem: Environmental > Aquatic > Freshwater > Ice >... | reverse complement strand
AACCCGCTCTTACCACTGAGCTACACCCCCGAATGCACAAGCATTGGGGCTGCATATTCGAAGTTGTCCGAAGGGCTCAGCGGTCATGACGCAAATTAAGCATCACGCTCCTTCGAAGTCAAGTTTGGACGCGGTGACTGTCGGCGGTGACCGTGGCTCGCCGTTAAACACGCAGCGGGCGGGCAATCTAAAAGGACAGGTTCGGATTTTTTTTGAATGGGACAGCCTTTGTCCTACCCCGGTTCGTAAAGTGTTGCCATGGCTCCACTTCAAACATCCGCCCGCAAGTTAGGAGGAATCATAATCCCAGGCTGCATGTTTGAATTGGTTCAGTCAGTCCGCAGCAAAATTCCTCAGACAGTCCCGTCACAAATTTCCTGAAATTAGTTTCCCCCTCCCTCGCGCTTGCCTGAATTTATTGGCGTTTTCGGTCTGGCCTGATAGCAAAGAGGAAATTCTAGGGAAACTTTCACGCACTCCAATCAACAAACCTCGAAATGAGCACCCAATCATCTGGAAAAACAGCAATCATAAAGGCGCTTTTCGCGCTAGCCGCTGCAGCAGCAATCATCGTTTACCTGTTTTGGTATACAGGGAACCGGAAGGGGCCGGAGACTGGACTTGGTAACGACCATCCGACGCTAACCCCGGACGAGAAGGCGGATTTCTTGGAGAAAAGCGTCGATCCCATTCTGGATGCCAACATTGCTGCCAACGCCAAAGCCCTCGAATCCCTGAGAAAGGAAATCCACAGCCAGTTCGGGCAATATCGTTCCCGTGTCCCAGCCTTTACAGAGGACATCACAGGCATTGGGAACAAGTCCAAGATCACATGGGAAGCGTTAACGCAGATGGTTTCCGACGACAAGGACAAGGTCAAACGCCACGTGAAGGGCAAGTTCGAGATGCATGTGGTTAGCGCCGCCAAGATGGAGAAAGATCTCGGAGTGATTCTGCACGGTTTCCGGAGCGACATTGAGGCGAACAACAACCGGATGCTGGCTGACATTGAAACTGTGGTGAAAAATGACCCGCGATTCTCTAAAATTGGAGTCGGTTTGCCCGAATCTTTTAGAAAGGATCTGGAGACTGACATCTCCGCAATCTCCCTCCGGGCAGGTAAGGACGCTGTGGTTCTGAGCGGCATGACGTTTCTGGTATCGGTGGCAGCGGAGGAGGCCACTCGCCGCTTGGTGACACTTGCGTTGACCCGGGTGGGAACGTCTTTGGCTGCTTCAATGGGCGCTGCCGCCGCAACAACAGGAGGAGCCACAGTGGCGGGCGGTGTAGGTGGTGGAGCAACCGGTACCGTGGCAGGACCAGCTGGCACGGCAATCGGAATTGGAGCTGGTTTGTTGGTGGGTGTCGGCGTCGACTGGGTCATGAGCGAACGCATGGAAACGAAGTTGAACGGGGAATGCACCCAGTTTCTCACCAAAGCCGAAACCGCGCTAACCAAGGCTCCTGACGGTATTGTTTCATCGCTGCGGAAGGCCGTCGCGGAGATCGAGAAAGCGAAAGGCGAAGCTATCAAACAACAAATCCTCGCGCTGCCATGAAGAATCCAACCATCGCAACCGCCCTGCTACTTGCCGGATTAATTCTATCTCCCATTACCGTTCACGCCCAAGGCGGTATCGTCCGCAAGGGAGTCACGGAACTGGTAGAGTTTTTTGCCGAATCCGGAGCCAAACAGGCAACCAAGGAGTTGGCGGAGATCGGGGGTGAAAAGACCGTGCGTGAAGTTATCGAGAAAGCGGCAACCCAAGGTGGAGACGACTTGGTGAGGCAAGTGATTTCTCTGGGTAAAAGCAGAGGGCCACGTGCGCTCAAGGCTCTTGAGGCAGACCCGGCGTTAATGGCAAAGGCGTTGCGCGCCGTGCCGGATGCGAAAGTTGCCGATGCAGTCCTGGAAGCTTCCCGGCAGCCTGCCTTGATGGCAAAGTTGGTGCGTTCCCATGGAGATGAAGTACTGACCGCATCTGCGCGGCATCCTGGGATCGGCACCCAGGTCATCGACGAGTTCGGCGGTGCTGGTCTCAAAGCCGCCAAGGAACTTGGGACAGACGACGTTCTCGTTCTCGCTAGAACAAAGGGATTCCGCGAAATGCCTGAAGCGGCACAGCGGAAATTTGTTGGCCTTCTTGATCGGGATCCGAGGGCTGTCACTAATTTCCTGATACTTGCAGGCGGCGGAACAGCAATCGTCATGACAGCCGATTTCGTCAATAGACTTGAGGCCGAGGTCTTCGGTAAGGACGGCAAGCCTGGGAGATTGACCCAACCCATGGTTTTCTACTCTTGGGTTATTGGCGGAGTTCTTGTCGCGGCACTCGTTGGCTATGCGACAATCAAGCTCTGGGGAGTATTGCGGCACACCAAGCAAAACATCAAACCCTGACCGGCCTATGAAACGATCCAATCCCCCGAGGCAGGGATGAACTTCTTTAGGAATAGATTCGAATGAACCAATCATCGAAACCACCCCTTCTCATTAGGTTGCGATACGTGTGCTCGCGCATCCTGTCTTTGGGGATTACGATCTGCGGTGTTGCAATCATAATTACAGGCTGGAACCTGCGCTCAAAATTGGAGGGGCCGTATCAGCGGAACCTCCAAGCACTATCGGTCACCATCAACGAAATGGATATTGGGGTAAAGGCGCTCCAGAAGGATACCCTGTCATTCGACACCTATCTCGTTACAGTGCAGGCAGAACTCAAACAAACCAAGGGTTCCGTCAATACATTGAATGGCGAAGTCAGCAAATTGATCCTAGTGGCTGGCACCGATGCGCCCAAGGTACTGACCGATTGCGCCCTATCGCTGAAAGAGGCTTCCAAGATGATCAAGAAAACATCGAATCAGGCCGGAGAAATCTGGAAAGACCCCCTGGCCGATCAGAGGAAAAGTTTGTATTCGATCGCTGGCAACTTGTCCAGCACCTCCAGCACACTTCAATCGGTATCGACCGAAATCGGCGGCATGACCCGGCAAATTGGCAAAGCAACCACACAGAGCCTGAAAAGCTCAGTCATTGTAATCGAAGCGACCGACAAGCATCTGGGAATGCTACGGAATGGGTCTCTTAAACAGGTACCCGCGACCATGACGGCCTTGTCCAGTCAACTCCAAACCCACCTGCACCTGATTGAGTCCTCATACGATCTCCTCCGCAAAATCACCCTGCCAATCCTCCTGCTTGGAATTTGGTGCATTTTATCCGGCATCAGGGGAATGATCCGGCCACTCGGAATTCCCTCCAGTCCACAAACCCCATCCTAACTTCAATGGAAACCACCCATGCCCGCGAAAAAAAATCGCCGCCAAGCGCCCGAATAAGACCGCCGTCCGCAAGCCCACGACCGGCGTGGATGACGCCTTGTTCGGTCGTGTAGCCACGATCTTGGAGCAGTCCCGCGCCAACGTCGCCAAGGCGATCAACCACCACATGGTGCTCGCCTACTGGCTGATCGCCGGGAGATCGTGCAGGAGATTCAGAATGGCGGCGAGCGAGCGGGGTATGGCAAGCAGGTCATAGATGGACTTTCTACCCGATTGGGAGCTCGTTACGGGCGAGGATTCTCGACTACAAACCTCAGGTATTTCCGAACGCTCTACCAACTGTTTGCAGACCGTGTTCCGACGGTTGGTAACCAGGCGGATGGGCCAAAGCCAATTCGCCACAAGGCTTGTGGCGAATTCGAAACGGAACCAATCCCCCAAGAACCGAGTGACGTTTTAGGCGATTTGAGCCGGGCTGTTGAACATGCGGATCAAGCGCGTGGATTCTCTCCGGATCTGAGCTGGTCTCACTACCGGACGTTGTTGTCGGTAGAAAGCAAGCATGAGCGTCTGTTTTACGAGATCGAGGCTGCCAAGGAAAACTGGAGCGTGCCGCAGCTAGCGCGCCAGATCCACACCTGTCTCTTCGCCCGCCTGCTCAAAAGCCAGGACAAGGGCAGCGTGCTGGCAATAGCCAACGAAGGCCATGAAATACTCCGCCCGGTGGATGCGATCAAGCATCCCTACGTGCTCGATTTCCTCGACCTGCCCGAAGACAAAGCCATTCACGAATCCGATCTGGAGGCGGCGATCATGGACAAGCTCCAGCCGTTTCTGCTCGAGCTGGCAAGGGCTTCGCTTTCGTCGCCCGCCAACACCGCATCACCGCGGAAACCCAGCATTTCTACATCGACCTCGTTTTCTACAACTACCTCCTCAAGTGCTTCGTTCTGATCGACCTCAAGATCGGCAAGCTCACCCATCAGGACATCGGCCAACTCGACATGTATGTGCGGATGTTCGATGACCTTCGCCGCGGACCGGAGGATAACCCGACCGTCGGCCTCATCCTCTGCGCGGAAAAGGACGAGGTAGTGGCGAAGTATTCGGTGCTGGAAGGCAGCCAGCAACTCTTCGCCTCGAAATACATGCGCTACCTGCCTACCGAGGAAGAACTCCGGCGCGAAATCGAGCGCGAGCGCCGCCTCATCGAAGCCGCCAAGCTCTAAACCTAACACCACCCATAGAAGAGCAAATCCGCTCCGTTCAGTCCCCAAAAATCACTGCTTACCGACAAAAATATTGATCCACCCGGAATTCCCTGGATCAAAAAATATCCGAAAATAACGACCTTTGATTCGCGACCATTCGTGTTCATTCGCGGTAGAATCTTCAAAATGAGTCCGCCCTGACACCCTGTGTTTCCCGCTTGGCAGATCCTCCATGGCAGTCTAAAAACTACTCCGTGAACGGAATTCCCAGAGAAAAATTCTTCCATGCCGCAAGGGCAGGTAGCATCCCGCACGCGCTTATCTTAGGACAAATGCCGCACACGACTCAATAGCACTGCTGGTCAAAGAAGAAATAGTATTGAGAAACCTGAAATATGAACAATGAATACGAATCCACCAACAACGAAGCGAAGTTTCAGGGATTTATGCTGGGAGTCGATGTTGCGGTAGCCTTAGCAGATAGAGGTGAGAAGATAGACCTGAATGCAGCAGTTCGTCTGATGGGTGCGATCGCCGATAGCGTGGAAACGTTAGTTGATCCTGAGCAATCTCTAGAAAGATGGGATCCGAAGACGGCAAAGCTACTCCGAGATGGAAAGATCAATTCCATCGAGATACAAAGACGCCATGCGCAAGATGCACGAGAAGGACTTGAAAACCTAAGCAGTTAGTTGCCTTGACGAATGCATAAAAGGCTAATGAGACGAGACACAGCAACCGCCACTAGGCACCCTGTCAGCAACATACTCCGTAATATGAACCTTTACTTCCGACTCAACTTACTCCCCCGGTTAGTGACTGAGCGTTCTCTTTAACGTTGGCCGAGAATTTAATGACCCATCAAGCTCCAAACTGGAATCAAGAATCCCATGAGATTTTCCGCAATGGTCCAAACGATATACTTAATGCGTGCGTTGGTGCCAACGGAGGACCGTATGATTTTTTCCATTATGGGTGTGGATACCTTACTGCCGCTGAGGCACTTTGTGAACATATTGAAGATGGGGGTTCGTATATCGACACCAAGATCTACCCTGCTATATTTATGCTTCGACACGGGATTGAACTTTATTTGAAGGGTTTTCTTGAGCGGGTTCCACCGCTTTTTGGGGACCTTCCGCTAAGGCCGCATGGGCATGATGTCGAACCTTTGTGGCGGCAGATTAAGCCGTTTTTGGAGCGTAGGAGAGAGGAGTTTGATGATGGTCTTGATTTAATCAAATCCATGGATCAAGCCATTGCGAACATCGCGATCATTGATCAGAACGCACAGGTCTTCCGGTATCCTAATCCCCAGGGTCAAGGCACAAATCTGATTGGACGTTATACACACATTAATTTCGGAAGAGTGAAGGAATTTACCACCAAAGTTTTTTTGACCTTTGAGGCTTGGTTGCTTATTCACGACAACATACTCGATGCGCTAGATCAAAAAGCCGAACAAGCGGGGCATTCAAACAGCTAGACCTACAATGCGAGGGATAAAAACCGCCACGAGTCCAATTATCATCACTCATAACATAAAGCTTAACTCGCGCCTCAACGTGTGCCTCCGCTAGTGGCGGTGCTTGCTCTGGGGCGTTAATATACAACCAATATATGAAAGAAGAAAATGGATGCGCTATTTACATTGGAGTAGTGATATTAATACTTTTTGTAGTCGGTGCATATATTATTCCAGATTCCACTGAGAGTTGGAGCTGGATATCAATTATGCTAATGCGATGGACAGCAATTGCTGCTGCAGGAATCATAATCATTTTTCGAATCATATCATACTTTGAGGCCAAGGCGAAAATTCAACTTATTGACAAATTAAGATTGGACGCGAATACTTCCATCAAAGACTTTGAAAATTATTTGCAACAATTTCTAGTAATTGATTCTAATATATGGATGAACGAAAATTATGACTCGTTTTTTCTTTTACTCGGCGTCGCGTGTAACAATCAGAATTGCAAACTAATCCTTTATGGCCCTCAGTTTGACGAGATCTCAAATATCAAGAAAAACTCCACATTTGGGAAAGGAAAAAACAAGAGTGCTCGAATTGCCATCAATCGAATCGAAGAGTTTCAGAAAAACAATCGGCTCAAAATTGAACCGGTCACTATTGACGCGCAAAGAGGAGCCTATGCGGACCCAATGCTAGTGAAACTAATCACCAAAAAATCACGGGAGGGACATCAATGCACATTTATCTCAGATGATATTGAACTCAGGGTTCGCATTCGCCAGCATCTCGTAGATCATTCCAAAGCAACATGGGAGATCGTTGAACTTGCTTCGATTTTACCTAAATGTCTGGTTTTTCAGGAAGCCTGGAATCTTGGACTTCTAAAACCGACCGTAGAATCGGATCCCGGGAAGTGATTAGCTCCCCGTTCCAACATTCCCTATCAAAACGGTGGTTCAGAAAAATTTGAGCGTGAATTCCGGCTCGGGAGATTGAATCTGTCGGAAAGAATGATCTGAGCTAATCCCAGCATGAGGTTGGGTGAAGCTCCCAAAACGCAACGACTTCTCCCATGCGGCCAACCTCGGGTCCCCGCACTCCCGGCTACCGTTTCAAGGACGGCAAGCTGATAATTTTCAGCGAAGAGGAAGTGATGCTTATTCGCGGGTGGGATAAACCTTCAGCCGTTGCGAAGGCTGGCGAATTCTGGGAGCCATTTGTGCCGGAGTTCCGCCTCGTCGCACCGTATCGCCGTTCCGCCAAGGCATCGACCAAGAAGGCTGTAAAACCGAAGGCCCCACCTGCGGAGGCAAGCCAGATGGATTTTGGCCTATTTGACGCGCCCAATGGCAAAGAAGCCGAGCTCTCGCAAACCACCGTCGCTGGTCGTGCAGCGGAAGAGCGCTTTTGATTCGTTCCGGTTTTCGCTCCCCAAGGAGGTGGCCAAGGTGCTGGAGAATTTCCGAAGCCACCAGTGGCACCTGCTCCTCCTGCTCGCTCACGACAAAAGGGTGCTGGACTTGGCTGCGTCCAACCCGGTGCTCGCCTTTGCGGTGGCGGATTGGTTTGCGGATTACCCGAGGAGCATCCTGGACTTCGGGAAAATGCCCCAGCGAAACCTTTTAAAACTGCTAAAACTTCCCGACTCCGCCGCGCTAGTGAAGCTCATTCGCAAGATCCCCCCGGCATCGATTGATCCCCGCTTGTGGAAGCCTCTGCTCCATGTCCTGCGCCGTCCTGACGGAACCACGACCAAGTGGCTCGCCCACGTGCCCGCGATCAATCTCGGTGTGATGGAACTGATCCTCACGCCCCAGATCCGCACGGCGGTGACACCGCAGCTACTGGAAGAAGCCGCCTCCGACCCGAAGGAAAAATACAGGGCGATGATCGCTGGCCTGTTGCGCAACACCCTGGCGATGAAAACCGAGCTTGCCGACGAGCGTCCGCTCACCAACCTCAACTCTCTTGCCCGGCTTTGGGAGATGCACGAATCGGTATCCGTCGAATTCCGGAAGCTTGAGAAACTTCGCGGCACTCATGGTTCCCTGCCTTTGCCGCCGCTGCCCGGTGTGAAGGATCGTATCATCCCGCTGCGGTCACAAGCCGAGCTCATGGCCGAGGGACGGGAGCAGAAAAACTGCGTTGCCGGATACGTTGGCAGAGTGGTGGCTGGGAATCATTATGTCTACCGGGTGCTCCATCCCAGCCGCGCAACCTTGTCGATCTCTCGCCAGTCGGACGGGAACTGGGCGATTGGTGAGCTGGAAGCCTCATGCAATCGTCCGGTGGACTCCGCCACCCGGGTTTTCGTCAACGGGTGGCTGGAACAATTCAGGTTTGGTTTGTAGCTTTCTCGCCAGGCTCGGAAGTCTCGGCTCTGCTGCCGGAGAATCAGCGGGCGAGTGCCGTTCCGAGAGCTTTCAAGACAATGGGTCAATTTCGGTGGTTACCTTCCGGTTGCTTCGGTGTCCCGTTTCAGGGTAATGACATGGATAGGTGGAGTCTTTTTTTCTGCATCGGCTCGCATTTTTTGAGTAGGACGGCCTTTGTCCCACCCCGGTTCGTAAAGTGATGGCCTAACCCCAACCACGAACCGATATGAATACCAATCTGACCGAAATCGCCTACGTCCTCGACCGCTCCGGATCGATGAGCCACATGACCGAAGCCGCCATCGCAGGCTTCAACGAGTTCCTCCAGGAGCAGCTTGATACGCCGGGCGACGCGAATCTTTCGCTGCTGCTCTTCGACCATGAGTTCCAGAACCCTTACAGCCGCACCCGCCTGGAGGATGTCAGGCCGCTGACGACCGAGACCTATTTCACCGGCGGGAGCACGGCGCTTCTCGATGCCATCGGGATGATAATTGAGAACCTGGGCAAGCAGCTTGCCGACCTGCCTGAGGAAGAGCGCCCGGGCAAGGTCATCGTCGCGATCTTCACGGATGGCTACGAGAACGCATCCACGCGTTTTACGTTCGATAAGATCCAGGAAATGATCACCCACCAGAGGACGAACTACCAGTGGGAGTTCCTGTTCCTGGGAGCCAACGAGGATGCCATCGCCACCGCCGCCCGGATGGGGATCGACCGTTCCATGTCGGCTGAGGTGAAATACTCCCGTGCAGGGATTTACAGCAGCTCGAAGAGCATTTCCCGCAAGGTCAGTGCGATGCGTGAGCAGGGGATGGATCTGCAGGAGAACCCGGATCTCTATAAGCCGATGGATGAGATCGTCGCGGAAGAGGAAGGGAAGAGCTAGGATTTCCCCTCAGGCGGGCATGGTATCGGGTTCTCCATGCCGTGCCCGCCGAACCCTTTCAAACAAGGGATTGCGATGGATCCGTGAAATTTCCGGACTGGTGGGTCTGTCTTTGTCCCACCCCCAGGTGTGAAATGGTGTTCAAATGAATGAGTTCACCACAGGGTGCCGGGTTGCATTCGAACACCGTCCCACCGTCCCGTCATGATCCACCGCAGCAAACAGTCACTGGGGCCGCCTGTGGTGCGCCGTGCGCGGCGGGAACCTTCCCGGCTAAGCAAATGCAATAGTTGTCTCTGGGATGATGTTCGCGAGGTGCTGCTTGATCCTGATCCTGACCCGTGGGAACTCGAAGTTATTCGTCGGTGGCTGCGTGACGAGGTGGAAGCAGACCTGCGTGTGCAAATTTCACGCGGCAATGCCGGGAAGCTGGTTCGACGTGCCTGTCTCTTGGCACCACGCCTGATCTGGCAGCTGCCCTACAGCCGAGCTTGTCCACCGGAGCGGTTCCATCGCCGCATCGTTGCCATCCTGCTGCCGGGCAGGCTCCGGGAGGTGGAACAGCAACTCGCCGTGTTCGCGTTCCGCGATGGCTTGTGAGAAGTGTCGGGTCTTCAGTGCGCCTGGATTTTCGCCGCTTCTGCGCGAACCATGTCCTTCAGTTCCTTTGGTTCGAGAACTTTCGCCTGTCCGCCCCAGCTCAGTGTCCATCGCACGACTTCCTCAAGGCGTCCGACCTCGAAGCGCACCTCCACGCGACTGCCGGTGGCGTTGAGCGGGGTGATCTGCTGGCTCGGGTGCCAGCGGCGCTCCTGCACCAACCGCGCCGCATAGCCTGACAGCTCGATCCTTACCTCCTGCCTGAAGTCCGGACGATCGGGATCGACCCAGATTCCAAAGGAGGTGCCGAGGTAGGCCGTGCCGTTGAAATCATCAGGCACCTCGAAAGTGCCCTTACAGACTTTGGCAGCACGGATACGAGGGAAGGCGAATGTCCGCAGCCCCTCGCGATCCAAATCCTTTCCGATCAGATACCAGCAATGATCAACCTCACCGAGGTGATAGGGTTGGATGCTGCGCTTTTCTGACTTATCGCTGCCGAGCTTGCGATAGTTGAACTCCACCTCGCGGCGGTGCAGCACCGCTTCGGCCAGCTTTCCGAAGAGCTTGAGGTCGGTCTTGGTCGCACCGGCGGGTTTGCGGGACAGCGCACGGTCGAGATCGGCCCAGGCGAAGTTCACCTGACCCTCCATGGCACGGGTTAGCCTGGCGAAGACGTCGCGCATCGTTTGTTCGAGCTGTGTGCCCTTGATCGATTCGAGCGCCTGTCGGGCGAGGAACAGCCCGGCGAGTTCCTCCGCACTGGCCTCGAAGACCGGGAAGGTGCTGACGTCCCCGGTGTAGCGGTAGCCGTGGCACTGGTCGTCGTATTCGAGGGGGAGCTGCAGCCTGTCGCGCATAAAAGTGATGTCGCGCTGAATGGTCTTCGCAGTCACCTCCAGCTCACCGGCCAGGACGGAACAATTCGGCATCCGCCCCTCGGAGACCGCCTCATGGATGTGGTAGATCCGCTGCATCGGGGCACGTGTCCGTCCCGCACGGTCGCTTTCGGAGATATTCGGCATGACTGACGTTTTCAGATCCGCTGCGTCGTGGCAAGCACCCTCGGTCGAACCATGTCCGACCCCTTTCTGAATGGTGACTCCTTGTTGTCTGAAATATGTTAAGAATAGTGGACGAACAGAAATAATAAGTCCGCGACACATCCTGACGCTGACGTGGTTCATGGTGCGAACCAATCCGCATCACATCATGACTCCCAAACGATTTCGCTCCCCATATCACCGTCTTCTCGCTCTTTGGATTCTCCGCGCTTTCTCTTCGGGCTCAGCCACTACTGGACTGGTCAAGGAGAAGGATTACGCCGATGACGAGATCGCCGAATTTCTTGGTCTTCCCAGCGAACCTGAACAAGGGCAGGCAAGAGCGATCCGCAAGTTGATGGGCGACCTCAAAGCTTCCTTGGAAAAGACAGTAGTTTCTCTCCCAGCACGTGTGCGTTCGAATTTCTCTGAGTTGGGGAAATCACTCAATCTAGATCCCACCGAACTTCAGATTCTGGAATTCTTCGTTTGCCTGAAATTGGAGCCACTGCTCAGCAATGCATGGTTTCATCGCACCACCCGTAAATGCCGCACTGATTCGTCACTAGACGTTTGTCATATCCTCGGAATTAGCAAGGGACAGGCAAGTAACGCATTGGCGAAAAACGGACGACTGGTTCGCTGCGGATTACTGAGGTTTGAGATGATGCAACGCGGAATCATCACCCTGTGCTTCCATTCAAATGAGATGGCGAAGCACTTGTTTGAGGAAAAATATAATCCCGCGAAGATTCTGAAACATTTTGGCGTCATCAAGCCACCTGCGTCGGAACTTGGAATCTCCGACTACCGGCATCTTCAGGTCACCTTGGATCTAATGATCCCTTACCTTAAACAAGCACGATCAACTCGCAAAGCCGGCGTCAACGTCCTCATCTACGGAGCCCCAGGAACGGGTAAAACCCAGCTTATAAGAGTGATCGGTGCGGCTTTGGGCACGCCTGTTTACGAACTCGATACGGCGGACGGAGATGGCGACCCGCTGAAGATCCCATCCCGACTTGAGCGTCTCAATCTCGCCCAAACTTATTTTTCGGGAGAGCCTGTCCTTTTGGTCTTCGACGAGGCGGAAGACATCCTGACTCCCTCCTTCAGTGATCGTGGTTTTGTGAATACTCACAAGGGCTGGTTTAACCAGATGCTGGAGAATAACCGCCAGCCGGTGTGCTGGATTTCCAATTCGATCGAGACCCTTGATCCCGCTTTCGCCCGCCGGTTCGACTTCATCCTGGAGGTGCCGATCCCACCTGAAGCGCAGCGGAACAGAATACTCCGCGAACAGGTCGGTAAGCTGGTTTCGCCACAGGTTATCGATCAACTTTCCGGCATAGGGAACCTGGCTCCGGCCGTGGTCAGCCGCGCCCGTGATGTGATTCAGTCCATCCGCAGGGATGTCCCAAAGGGCGACCTCGACTCCGCCTTCACCCATGTGCTCGGTGGTATCCTGAAAGCCCAGGGTCACCGGAGGCCGATCATCGCGTGCCAGCAAATCATTGCGCCGGGTGTTTATGACATCGGCCACCTCAATACCACGAGCGACCTGCGCCAAATGGCGGACATGCTGAAGCGCAACCCATCCGCCAGGCTCTGTCTTCACGGACCGCCCGGAACCGGGAAAACCGCATTTGGGCATTGGCTTGCCTCCGAGATCGAACGACCGCTCCAGGTGGAACGCGGATCGGATCTACTTAGCCCCTTTATGGGCATGACTGAAAAGGCCATTGCTCGCACCTTCGAAAAGGCCGTCCGTGACGAAGCTGTGCTCATGATCGACGAGGTGGACTCGTTTCTCCAAGATCGTGGGAAAGCGCGGCATTCCTGGGAGGTTACCCAGATCAACGAGATGCTCACGCAGATCGAGTCTTTCCCCGGCGTTCTGATCGCATCCACCAATTTCCTCGATCATCTCGATGCCGCAAGCCTGCGCCGTTTCGACCTGAAGCTCGGGTTCGGCTATCTCAAGCCCGAGCAAATCTGCCGTCTTCTGATTTCCTGGTGCCGCAGCCTTGCCCTGTGCCCTCCGGATGCGGATGATCTTGCCATGGTAGAAAAACTGGAAACCGCGACACCCGGAGACTTCGCGGCTGTAGCGAGACAACACAAGTTTCAACCGTTCGGTAACGCCCGAGCCCTATTGCAGGCTGTGATTGCCGAGTCTGAAATCAAGGTCGCACGTTCCCGCCAAATCGGTTTCCAATAAGCCAACTTACTCTCCCGCCATGCCAAGCGCCGATCACTTCACCACCTATTCCCGCCAGTGGGAGTTGTTAAAACTCCTGCCTTCACGCCAGCCGGGGAAGACCGCTCGCGTGCTGCACGAGCAATTGGGAAATGCAGGTCATGAGGTAGGGAAGCGCACCGTCGAGAGGGATCTCATCGAACTAAGCCGCATTTTCCCGATTACCAGCAATGAGATTTCGATTCCTTACGGATGGTATTGGACACCGGGAGCCCGGGTGGATTTTCCAGGCATCGATTTGGCGGAGGCTGTCTCGCTCGGCCTGCTCGAAGACATCCTTCGACAGTTAATTCCGCAGAACTTCGTGGATGCACTGGAAGGTCGCTTTTCTGCCGCCAGTGAGAAACTCAAAACCCTTCCGAAAAACCGGCATGCGAAGTGGGCAGATCTGGTGCGCTACGTCCCGCCCGGCCTGCCTTTGCTCAAGCCCGCCATCAATCCCGAAGTCTCCCAGGCCATACAGGAGGCCTTGCTACAGACGCAGCAGTTAAAGGTGACCTATCGCAGCCCGGGCGCGGAGAACGCCAAAGAGCTAACCCTTCATCCGCTGGCCTTCATCCAGCAAGGCGAGCGATCCTATCTCCTGGCCACAACATTCAACTATCCGACCGCCCTCTACTACGCGCTGCACCGGATGGAGACAGCCGAGATCCTCGATGAGGCTGCGAACCGGCCTGCCGGGTTTTCGCTGGACGAATTCCTCGCGAAGAGCGGCGGCCAATTCGGCGACGGCAAGATGATTTCCCTCAAAGCCAACCTGACTGAAAAGCTCGCCGACATCCTCCGGGAAACCCCGATTTCGTCCGACCAGAAAATCACCGCCCGCGCCGGGAAAATCACCCTGACCGCCACGGTCAAGGATTCCTGGCAGCTCCATTTCTGGATCCTGTCGCAGGGTGCATTCATCACTGTCCTCCAGCCGGTGTCCCTACGGAAAAGTATCATCAGCCAACTCAATGCCAGCCTCGGTAACTACAGGGTATGATCAACATTTCTCAGAAATTACCCAGACGCGACGCATTCTGTCGCTATTCATTGCCAGCCTCTTTAGCGTCATTGACAACAATACAAATATTTCAAAAGTGGACTACGCGACCTACAAATATTCTAACGATAGAAATCCGAAACTGGTAGCGACCTGTCTTCTCGACCCCTTGAGCGCTCAAAAACATTTCTTGCTCGAATCTCTCCTTAAATTCGAAGGCATGCCATTATCACAGAGAAAAACACTCAAAGCATTGGGTAAATTGGAACTCAATGCCTGTCCGCTGACTACCGAAGTTTTCGAACTAATCGGTTCAGCCGAAGGTGTGAAATTTCTGGTATTTGCCAAAAAATTTCGGGGACGTAAGCCGATTGATAAAATTAGTAGTTGGATCACTGTTATCCTGAATAATTTCAAGTCTAAGAAGCTGTGTGTTGCTCTGACCCAATTTATGGACGAATTAATTACCTTAGAGGAAGGCAAAAGGTTAAGATCCGAAATGTCGTTTGATAGACCCGATAGTCCTATCATTCTTCGAACAAAGGCGAAAGATAAGGCGTTAGTGTATATTTACTTAATGTTGATCGATGCGGATATTGCCTAGTCCAAATTCTGAACTCTAAAATCACCAAACCTTAAACAATTTATGCGCAACCTTTCAAAATCGAAGATCATCGCCTACCGCCAGTGCCCTAAACGCCTCTGGCTGGAAATCCATAAACCTGAACTCCGCGACGACTCCGGCTCCGAGATGGCGTTCCAGATCGGTCATGAAGTCGGCGATATTGCCCGCGACATTTACGACCCGGAGCACACCGGGGATATGATCGATATTGGCGAACTCGGACACGGAGCAGCCCTTGCCCTCAGTGCCG
>Ga0335398_10006355_pt1 | contig 15012 bp, 19 predicted proteins | sample BON03_FD_205742 | JGI IMG/M metagenome (GOLD analysis project Ga0335398, IMG submission 205742) | Freshwater microbial communities from Lake Bonney liftoff mats and glacier meltwater in Antarctica - BON-03 (spades assembly) (version 2) | ecosystem: Environmental > Aquatic > Freshwater > Ice >... | reverse complement strand
TGCGGAGATTTGGAATCAAAAATCGAGGGCTTCCGCTCCCGCGCAGGCGCGAAGCGCGTCCACCAATAGCCGCTCGGAGAGAGCAGGCCGGACGCAGAGAGATTGTTCCAGACGTTTTCGACGGCGCCCATCGCTGCCGCGTCATTCCGCACCGCCGCCCAATCAAGCAGTGCCTCGAAGACCACCCAACCGCTCACCCAGCCGAGGGCCATTTCGTGACGGTCAAGCGACCCGCCCATGGCCTCGGCAATTTGCTGGCCCACCCGGTCAAACGCCACCGTGTAGCGGAAGTAATGATCGCCCGGATGGTAGTGCCAATGCATGAGGGCGTTGCGCGTGGCCCGCGCGCAGTCGGCGGGATCGGACGCCGGATGTGCAGACTCCCGGGCGTGGTAATTTGACTGAAGAAGCTCTAAAAGCGATTCAGGCCCTCCCTCGAGGTGGAGCGCCCGGACGGACCACGTGATCGTGCGAGGATAATCCGCCGCCGAACTTCCGGTCACGGGCATCGTATAATCATGTCCCACGGGCCGGTAGGGGCGCTCCCGAGCGGGGAGCGAAGCCACCAGCACGGGACGGCCGTTTTCAAACTCAAATCCGACGCTGGCGGAAAGATCAATGTCCGGGTTCACCTCCAAGATCCACCACGCTTCCCCGTCATGCATGGCCACGAGAGGTTGCGCGGCCCTCGAGATGTGAAACTCCCAGAACCGGCTTTGAAACCGGCGCGGCTCGGCGGCGTCGGCGCGAAAACGCGGATAGTATTGGCCCGTGCTGTCCTGTTGGTTGTCGCCCCAGAAGAGTCCGGGAATGCACCAGAACGGGCTCTCCGTTGCGGGGAGATCGAGACGGCAGTTTGCGGAGAAGGATTCGCCGGCGGGAATCTCCCAAGCGGCGTTCACCCACCCCCCGTCATGCCGGACAACGCCGGGCTGCCAGCCGGTCCAGCGCAATTGTGATTCAAGGTCTTTCATGGGGTGGGGGAGTTAACTCCGGCCGCGCGGGCATGTCTCGTGCGAAAGTTATCAGCGGTCATGTGCCACGCCCTGAACAAGAATTTCCTCCTCGTGTCCCAGGCCCATTTTGACCCGATTTTGCAGCGCGTGCGGGAGTTGGGCGCCGGGGGCCAGTTGTTTGAGCAGTCCGGCTCGATCAGTGAAACCGGCATCTGCCCCGCCCAAAATCCCTTCCTGGTAAAGCTGACGTGCCAGCAGCTTCCCATCCGCATCCTGAACAGTGAGCTGGTTGATGTCGGCAGAAAATTTCAATGGCGGGAGGTTGCCCAGCGGATCCGTCCAGCACAAGGAATGGGCTGTGGTCTGCTCGAAATGTTTTCCGTGCCAGGCAAGAAACGCATCCAGTCTGCCGATGACAAAGGATTTCCATTCGAGAGCATCCTCCACACAGGCGCGCTGCATCGCCCACACCTCGGTGGCGGGGCTCATTTCCTCGTCGTGAAAGATTCCCGAAGAGTCGATCCAATCGCACTCGAGGTGAAACTCGGTGAAGGAAAACGGGCTCGTTTTCGCTTCGGTCAGAGCCTGATTGAGAATGGCATGCACATACTCGGCGGGGTATCGCAAACACCAGCGCGTCAACTCCCCGCTGTGGGTGCTGAAAGGCGGATGGTCACTAAAGAGAAATGCGTTGCCCAAGTCCGCGCGATACCACGGGAATAACAGCAAGCCCTTCGCTTCAGGATTCGGAACTTTGAACTCCCGGGGCGAGGCGTAGTAAGGAAACCACGGCGAGCCACGGTGTGTCGCCCCGTCAATCCCGCACTGGTCCCAGCACAGCCCCCAAAGACCCTCCAGACCGGCCTCCTCCGCAGCGGAAACGACATCAGCATTCCACCAATACCCGGAACCGATCCGGACATCAATTCCCAGCACATCCTGCGCGTGTTTCCTCATGCCGGAAATGAGGCGGACCAGCTCGTCGCGCGAATAATTCCGCAGACCAAAGGCCTTCTGCTCGACCCCGATTTTTTTGAACAGCGGCTGCTCCGCCAAGGCCTCGAGTTGAAGGACCACCTCGTCCCCATAGACTTCGGCAAATTTTCTCAACCGCCGTCCCGCCTCTTCAATGGCGACCGAATCCACCATCCAGGTCACCGGAACGCCCGTCGTGTGGTGGAGCCATGCGGCTTTCTCGAATCCCTCCCAGGGCAGGCCTCCACGGTTACGGGACTTCCATGGGTAAACGTCGTTCCGGGGATCCCTCGCCGCAAAACGATAGCTGAAATTCAAAAACGAATGATGCAAATCCATAATAATTCTATTCTTTTTATTCAGTTATTTAGATTCTGCAATACTTATTTATTTTGGGAGAATGGAAGGTTGCTGCCGCGACATTCCAAACTGAGATCACGGAGAACCTGCGGAAGTTACGCGCAAACGACCTCCACGACCGACAGTGCAGTGATACGGTTGAAAGGATTTTTCTCACGGAGACACGAAGAAACGGAGGTGCGGGATCCGAGATTCAGATCATGACGATGCGGCTTCCGCTCCAGCGGGTCACTGAGCACGCAACTCCGACCTCCACAGCTAACGGGCGTGAACAGGGATTCATCGTCCGCAGCCGAGCGAACCCGCAATCGGTCGAGACGTATGAGCAGTGGTTGAAAAAGGGGGACGTGATTGCAGCCGGAGACTACTGATCGCGGTCAAGCGCGAAAGGGAAAACGCTGAAACCGGCTCCCAACGTCCGTATCTCTTACCATCTCTCGGAAATAATCAGGCGCATTCCGATGGAGCCGCTCCACTTTGTCTCGATCGCTGCCGCTCGGGCTGTTGACACTCACCTCCGGTGTTGCCATTTTTGGGCAGCACACAAACCCATCCAGCAACCATGCCCTGCCCAATTAACAGCGATCCCGATCCTTTCGGTAAAGCCCGCCGCAAAGACGGAGTTCTCGTGAATCCCTTCCAAGGAAAATCGGTCCCGATGATCCTCAGCCATGAAGAAGTGCGCCGGACGGCGAAGGACTGGAAGACATTCAGTTCGGATGCCCCCATGCGTGTGCCGATTCCCTCCGAGGAAAGCGTGCGGACGGTGCGGCAGCTCCCGCTGGAGGTTGATCCGCCAGATCATGGAGATTACCGCGAGATCGCGGAACCATTTTTTAACCGGGCGAAATTGCCCGAGGTCATCGAGCAAGTGGAGGGCTTGGTGCGGAATTTGCTGGCTGACGCGCTCCAACGGGAAGCGATTGAAATTGTCGGCGAATTTGCGATCCCTCTCCAGTCACGCGCTCTGGCCTTTCTGCTCAATGTGCCGGAGTCGGAGGCGGACGTTTGGATCGGATGGGGAACGCATGTTTTTCGATCTACGGATGGCAGCCTGGCCGCCGACGGCACTTCCAAAGGGGCCGCGCTTGAGGCGTATATGAACAGTCTTTTCGACCGGGCGATCGAGAATCCCGGTGAGGATTTTTTCAGCGCCCTCACCCGTGCGACCTTCCAAGGGCGTCCCCTCACCCGCGAGGAAATGCTCGGCTACAGCAGCATTGCCTTCGCCGGAGGCCGGGACACGGTCATCAATTCCATCTCAGGAGTCATCGGCCATCTTTCAAAAAATCCAGCGGACCTTGAATTCCTCCGCGCAGATCCAAAGCGGATCGTGAATGCCAGCGAGGAATTTTTCCGGGCCATTTCTCCCGTGACGCATATTGGCCGGGCATGCCCTGTAAAGACGGATGTCCACGGGGTGACTGTCGAGCCCGGGGATCTCGTTTCGCTCTGCTTTTCCTCCGCCAACTATGACGAAACGGTCTTCGAGTCTCCGGATGAAGTGCGCCTCGACAGAAAGCCAAACCCGCATGTGGCCTTTGGCTTCGGAACCCACCTTTGCCTCGGCGCTCCACATGCGCGGCTGGTCGTCCGCAGTCTTCTCAAGTGTCTCTGCGAGCAGGTGGGACGCATCGAAACCCTGCGCGTCGAGGAGAGAGTCGAGCGCGAGGAATACTACAAACGTCGGCTCGCTTACGAGTTCCTCCACGTCCGTTTCGCCCCGGTCTGAACTGCGGCGGCTGTTTTCCGAACTCAGGCTTTCGGAATGTCCTGCCGGCTCAAAAAATCCCGGCTGGCGAGGGCGGCGGCTTCACCTGCGATCTCAAGGGTCGTATGTCCCGAGAAACCGACTTTGTTCAGTTCCTGAACCACGTCCGCGATGCCGACGACCCCGTCGCCGAGGGCGATCGTGGCCATGCCGCAGCCGAAGATTTTTCCGCGTTTGGACTCCATTCCGGCAGGCATGTCTTTCCAGTGCACGTGTTCGATTTTGGAGCCGAATTTTCGGACGTAGGCGACGGGATCTCCGCCGCCGAGCCAAAGGTTTCGGGTGTCGAGGTTGGCGTGGGCGCACCAGCAACTAATCTCCAACCCGTGCGCGGCAAACTGGCGGCGGATGTCGTGCGGATTCGCGTCGAGAGCGTCGGTTGAGGAAAAAGATCCCCGGCGGAACGCCTAACTGCTGGCCGAATGCAGCGAGATTTTCAGGGTTGGGATCGACGCCTCGAAGACGGATGCCAGGATCGGCTTTTTTGTAACCGTCCGCGTGTGCGTGGCCGATGGCCCATCCTTCTTTACCGGGATTGAAGATGAGTCCCAACTCCCTGTGACCGTGCCGGATCTTGCTGTAGGTTCCGTAATCGATCATGAGGCCTCCATCATCGAACGCAGAACCTCTCCGATGCTACGCTCCTCGCCGCCACGCGGCTCGGGCGGCCCGGCCTCCACCTTTTCCAGATCCAGGCTCAAAATTTGATAAAACGGACTGCTGAAGGCAATGAGTCCGGCACCCTTCAATTCCCGGCGGGCCGCCCGTAGTTCCCCGGACTCAAAACCCAACATCCCCGCCGCCGTCGAGTCCGAGTAGTAGCTGACCCCCTGCGCATCGGCCACCGTGCACAAAAATAGATACAGGGCCAGCGCCTGCGGACTTCGCCCTTTGATGTGTCGATCCCGGACCAGCCTTTGGTCGATCCAGCTAAATTGGTGCGGCACATGCCGCAGTCGCTGCGGGCACAAGATGGGTTTGTTTTTCATCGCTCGGATTCTGCGAACCCCCACGCACCATGCGCAGGATGTCCTCCCCCCGAGTCAAAAATGAACGCGCACTCGCCGCGAGGTCGTCTTGTAACGCAGAATCGATCATTATCGAGATAAGCCCAACCAGCAGAGCAGGTTGCGGCCGACAGATATCTTGTAACGCATCTAGAACTGTGACTTCTACAACTTCCTCGCCTACAGTCTCTTGCTCATGGAGGGTCTCTTGTAACGCATCTTTTTTCTCAGATCTCTTTTTGCGCCCATAGCCCGGATGTTCCCTCCGCCACTGCTTCACCCGCTCCACACTTTCGGGACCCCGAAAGTAGTTTTTATTCTCCGGCTTCTCCGCCCATCGTTTCTGGCTGGCCGTTTTCGACGCCTGCCGATATTCCGGCTTCCGGCAATAGTTTTGTCGTCCGCGATTACAGGGATCGTAAATGTGTTGTTCCCTGCAATGCAGGCACTTGAAGGTCGGCTTTGATTTCATCGGCAGGCTCAAATTGAGCCGCCGAATCTGTGCGCCACCCCCGCTTCAACGAAGAAAATCCACTCCCCCTTCACCCCCGAACAAGACGGAGAAAAAAATCCAGGAAGAAGAGTTTTGTTGGTAAGTTTTGAAGAAAATCCAGGAAGAAGAATATCCGATTTTCAAACCGGCCAAATCATCCGACTTTCAACTCGCCGCTCACACCCGAGTTGGGAACGGCGGAAACATCATGACCAAAGCGCCCATACCTTGCCCTAGGAGGTGGGGGCGCGGCATCTCGCCGGGCTGGGTAATTTTAAGGGCTTCTCTGTTGGTGGACACGACATTTCGCCCAAGCGGCTGTGAATGTTGTGCCCAAGAAGTTTTTTTCGTCGCTCTTAGAGGCTCTCGACGCAGGTGGGAGTCTGGGAGGGGATTTCGCTCCCTCATGTCCCGGCTTTTTCGCGGATAGCTCGAACGCTTAAAATGTCGCTTGGTAGTTAAAGGATACCGCGTCGACATTCATTTGAGCCGCATTTCGGAAACTTTTTTATCGATGACGCCGGGAAAACTCCGCTCGATGGACACATTGGCTCCTTGCTGGCCAAAAAAAAACTCAATTCGCGGACGATTCGCGGACGAATTTAATCCCTTATAGCACCGTGCGTCACCGTGCAGCCCCGAACATGCAAAAAAGAAGATTGAGCGGTTTTCGAAAGCGGGCAACGGCTCTTTCATTTGGTCGAACCCCGTAAGTAACTTGAAAGCAAGGCATTGCTTCCGCGAAAAAAGGAAAGTCCCGGCAATCTTTCGACTGCCGGGACTTAAAAAATGGTGGCGGGGGTTGGATTTGAACCAACGACCTTCAGGTTATGAGGGTTACCCTAAGCCTTAGACTAATCTACTTACCTCGTGCAATGTGAGCATGTTGTGCATCCTAAACACTCGATGGGCACAGTTTAGCTATTTCACGGGCACAGTCAAGTGACTCCTTAGTCATCACTAATATTCATGCCACCAGAACATCCGCGAGATCCTTCATGAACTCATTAAGAATTGGGTGTTGCGGTTCCGTCTCACCGGGAAGGGGAGTGAACCGCACTTTGATGAAGACTCCCTTTCGGGCGGCGAGAAGGATGGCGGTAGCGGATTGGAGTTCTTCGGGGTTTGAACCCTCCAGCAAAAACCACCTGACCAAAAAGCGCATCTCCTCCCGTCCAAATAATGCGACTATTTCGCCAAGGACTTCGGGAGTCTTTGGAGCAAAGACTTCTTCGATGGTCTTACAGGCCGCATCCATATGTTTCCGCACCAGATCAGTCTCCGCCCCAGGTTCGATCAATTCCTCGCCAAAATCGTAGAGATAGAGGTCTGCTCTGCGCCCATCCTCATCCTCGTAACGAAGACTGACATCCACTCCTGAAACCTGGGACTCGTAGTTGGTGAAAAATCGGTAAATCATCGATCCAAGTTCCGACGGAAACCGAATGCCGAGTTTTGGCACATTTAGAAAGGCCAGCGACGTATTCTTCCTTGGCTCGCCAATGCTGCATTGAGCGGAGCGAATGGACCTTTTCAGAAGATGCAACAAGGCGATACGGCTCGGATTAAACTGCCAGTCCTCGGGGGTCGTGACCTGAAGAGAGGCTAGCACAATCGTATCTTCATCCAAAAAATTCACCAGAAGGCAGTCGCTCCGGCACTCGCCCTCGCGGACACCCCCGTGGCTTCCCAGATAAAACCCGTTTGCGAGGAAGACTGGACGCAGGGTGTCCTCTGGCAACAAATCCGCGAGGAAGGATCGCATCACGCCCTCTAAGGTCTTTGATGGGCGTTGCCGTTGTTTCGATTCGGACCTCCCGGAGAATAACGTTTTCCTGATAGTTCGGAAGGCTGGGAGAATAAATCGCATCAGGCCCCCCTCAGTCTCCCATGGGCAACCTAGTTTTTCCAATTCTGATCTGCTAATGACCATAGTTTTCCAGGTGATGCGGAAAGGCAGTCCGTCGAGAGAAAAGCAAAGGAAGTCATCGCCATCCTGGGGGACGAGTTCTGCGGGTAGGCCGATCCGAACAATGCCATCGTCGTAGATTTCCTGCTTACCACTGAAATTAAGGTTGGCTGCTTGTGCGGAATGTTGGTTTCTGATTTTCATGGAATAAAGTGGGTTTCAAATATCAAGTGGGCGGCGGTTCCAACCGAAGATGTCTTTGTCGTATATTTAGGCTTGGTCATTGGAATTGTCCTTTGATGTGCTCGGTTGGCAGGGTGTTTTTATCGATATTGCACGGCCCCGTGGAGAGTGTTCGTAGTGGCATAGGGTTCCTGTCTCAGGTCATCGACAAACCCCCACTTTCTGCGGATCGGCTTGGTATCGTGTTTTCGTGGCAATCTTCCTTTGTGTTTAAGAAAAAACATAAATATCTCGGCGAAATCTTCTCCCGGATTTGTTGCGGCATACTCTGAGATATGAAATTCGGGGTCGTATTCCATTACGTGCTTTTCCCAAATATCGTGAGGAAAGCCGAAGGCCTTTTCGAAACGCTTCGACTCAATCCGCCGTTGATTGATGTCCGCGTAGGCGTGGCCAAATTCGTGTCGCAGGATATCAAGTGTTATTGTTTTCTGGTTCCGGATGATCCAGTCCGTCCAGTGGCTTAAGGAGATCCGAGGCAAGATGATATCCCCACAGCGACGTCCCTCGGTTCGATCACCAAACTGTTGGTAGCCGTACGCGCGGCTGCTCACCCCGAGGCAGACTTGGCAGGCGTCCAAGCCCTCACATGCAAAGCCGAAGGATTTTAGCTCCCGCGATACCACGGTCAGCGCTCGGTTCAGTTCGTCCAGCGAAAGAGGTTTGAGGTGGTGTCTTTTCATAGTTGGCTAGTGGCAGGCAAAGCCCAAGGGCTGGCGCGGATCTTGCTTAGTCAGTTTTTCAGCGAAGACTTCAGCGAGGGAATACTCGTGAGCCTGAGGTAGCGATTTGCCAAGCGATTTGGCCAGGCTTTCGGCTTGGTTGGCACAGAGACGTCCAAAAATATGGTGACTGGTAAGCCTGCCGGGACGCATCAGAGCGGGATCGATATCTATTGACCGGCAATTGATTGTGCAGACCACATGCATGCGGAGGAAATCGGCAAGCATCCCATCGGAGAGATTTAGGATGGCTGTGACTTCTTGGCGATTGTCTGGGCCCCGAGACAGGAGGGCACCATCCGCATCTTCCAAGATGACCACGAACTGATTGTCGGGATAGGTCGAAAGCTCCTTTGACCAGAAACCGACGAACTCCGGGTTGGCAACGATGTCGAGGTCATAGGGGGGGATGAAGTAAAACCGGTGGGACTTCCTCAAAATGCCCATAAGGTTCCGTAGGTAGGTCGTTTTCCCGGTTCCAGGTTCCCCTTCCAGAATGGAAAGCCCATTCTTGCGCTCTAGCAATTTTTCAACAAATCGTCGGTGCCACTTCTGGGTTGCTGCGGGATAGTAGAGAGCAAATTGTTCCTCTGTAAGCTGGGTTTCAGGCTGAAGCTTCACTTGCTCGCACTTGATATCGGAGTAGTTCTCTCTGCGAATGAGTTGAAAATGTCCTCCCGTGTGGACAGATGGCATTGCGAACTTGGTGTTAAAATCCTGAATGATTCGGTCCGCTTCATCAAGGGTTGGAGCATATCCAACGATCCTCGATTCATCAGCGTGGAGAAACATTCTTTCTCCGAATTGGAAAAGAAGAGTCTCCCATTGATTTGGGGCACCAGAGAAAGCCACTTCTCGATCAGATTGAATCAAAGTGCCTGCTTTTTCATCCACCGCCCGTTGAAGATCCCATTTTCCCGGCATGCTGCACCGATGAATATCCCTGGCTCCAAATGCGGCCACTATCGGCGCGGGAGCCACTAAACCATATCTCCCGGAGGTAAATGGATGGGATCGTGTGATGTCGCAATATAACTGGGGAGCCTGGGACGGGTGCACTGCTTGTGGCGGTTCCTGCGGGTTGTCTTTCGCGGCGTCCATTTTCATGATGGTTCTAGATTTCTGCATTCGAGGGACAAAGGCGGGCCTCCCCGTATTTTTTCGGGCGCTTATCGAGTGTTTGCGCTGATGGGGTCATTTCCGGATCTCCTCGCAGAAGGCCCGGAGCGCCGCCTGACCGGCACGGGATGTGTCCGTCGTTAATTTCTGAAGGTGTCCCACGGCATCGTGCCGAACGGAGCGCAGTTCACCTTGTGCCTGCTCACCGGAGACTCCTTGCAGGCGTCGGATGACCCACCATCCGCCAAGGGCACAAGCGGCGAAGAGCACCCCGGGCAAGATGCCCATCAGAATCGAGAACAGGGTTGGGAGGATGGCTGAGGCGACCAACACAACGAGAAGAGCCAGGAGGATGGTTTTTGGGAGTGAGGATTTCTTATTCATAGTTGTAAGAAGGGGCCGCTATTGGAATTTTCCGAACCGATGTTCATCTTTTTTGCATCGCAACCATTTTTCCCCGGATCTCTGGATCCCCGAACGAAACATTCCAGGAGTTTTCTCACGCAAAGGATGAGAGGGATCGAAAGGATAGGGCTCCCCCCTTTCCACCCGTCCCAACCTTTGCGTGAGGCCAATCTCTAAAAAATTTCAGAATTTTTCGGAAACCTGCCCTCTTCCCGCCTTTTCTCGTCTATGAAAAAGAAAATCGTCTGCGTGGTTCTGGGTTTGGCCTTGGTGCTGGGGGTTTCTCTGATCGCCCGGTGGGGAGTTGGCGAATACTTGACGGCGAGAACAAAAAAGGAAGCGACAACCCAACTGACCGTACTCGAAAAAACGGCCATTGATGCGGACCGCGAAGCCCTCGCTCGATTTGAACCCGCGCTGGATGCCGCTCTGACACGGGCTTCCAGCGACAATCGTCGGCTCGACCGTGCGGCGGCCGAACTGACCAATATTCGCGGAACCGCAACGCTGGTTTACTTTTCGGCCTATGACCGGTTCTACGGGACGTCCAAAACAAGTGAATTCATTGCGGCCGTGACCGGTCCGGCCCTGGCAGAATATTCCCAGCGCCAACTGGCGGCGGTGGGTCGTGTCGTCTCGGATTTCACCAAAGAACTGGATGTCCATAGCACCGAATTTGGTGAACGCTCCGGGATCATTGTCCGCACGGAGTCCGGGTCGCACGCCGTTGCGCTCAATGTTGATACCCTCAAGCTTCCTCATACCGAAGCCGTTGGGGCCGCGTGGCGCAGTTCTTTGGCGGTAGGCTTTTTGGGGCTGGATGCCCTCTTGGCCCGGAAAGTCGCGCTGTCGGCGGCCGTCGTCCTCCGCCATGTCCTCGGGCGGATGGAGACCACGATTGTCACCAGCGGCACCCTGGCAGTTGTTGACGGTCCCTTTCCGGTCGGGGACGCCATTGCCGTCGTTATCGGGGTGGGAGGTTCTATCTGGACAGTAAGGGATTTTTACAAGGCCCGTACCGAATTGGTACCCGCCGTGCGGACTCAACTCCGGCAGCAGGCGGTTCAAATTCGCGTCAACATTCGGAAAAGTGCGGTCGCGCAAGCTTATCAAATCCAACAAGCCCATGAAAGCGCCCGAACCCAATTCAGCCATGACCTCATCGCACAAATTCCTTAATACTTCAGTCACCCTGCTTTTGGCTCTGATCGTGCTGCCTGCCATCGCGTTCTCTTCGCCGGCTCCAGTCCTCCGGGAGGTGGCCGAGATCGTGGTTGAACGGACGGCGCGGGAGGGTGCGGAGCGTGTCGCCATCCGAACCACCAACGAGCTTGTCCAAAAACAAATCCTCGAAGCGGCCGGGAGTGCCGTCGGGCGGAACACGATCCCTGAGACCATCCGGGTGACGATTACTCCGGTGTCCCGCCTCGCTGAGCCCGTCGCAGAGACTGCGGCAAAAAGCTGGTGGAAAGAAATTCTCGCCGTCGGGACCGGGGGAGGTCTGGGTGCTGGGCTCTATTCCGGGCTGGGGGCAGCAGGCCAAGGGATGGGCGACGCCGCGAGGAAAGTTTCCGAGCCGGTGTCTGTCGCCATCACCAGCGGTTTTGCGGTCATCGGAGTCCTCGGCCTCTTCATTCTGCACCGCATCGTCCGACGGCCAGATTCAAGTCCGAAAAGGCGTTGAAATTAATGTCGGAAATTTGGACTCCGATGGACTTAACCAAAACATGAACCCATCACATCGAAACCCAACAAACCTCACTTAATCCCATGATCTTTCTTCTCATACCAGCTATTGCGGCCGTCGGAGGCTTCATCAACTCGCTCACAGCCGTCGAACGGATCAACTCGGCCAACGCGAGGCGTGACGGCCGTCAGCGGGACTATGACGGAATGTTGCAATGGTGCCGAGACCGCTCGGATGCGGCCCAAGGCGCTTTCGCGGAATTGGGTGCCGCCCGGATGGAGGCTGTCAAGGCGCTCGCCGGGGCTGCCCGCTTGCTCGGTCGCGCCAAGGTCAAGGAGCGCGATCTTGAAGAACGCTGCCAGCTTGTTCCTGGGAAAATTGACACCTGGGTGGATGCGGAGATCAGACTCGAGGAATACGCGGCCGCTGCGGGAGCGGCTGTTCTTACGGGTTTGGGCACCTCGGCGGCCATCTACGGTGCCGTTGGTTCTCTTGCCGCCGCGGGGACCGGGACCGCGATCTCGAGCCTTTCGGGAGTGGCCGCCACGAATGCGACCCTCGCTTGGCTCGGGGGAGGGACTCTCGCCGCAGGTGGTGGCGGCATCGCGGTGGGAACACTGGCCCTCGGAGGTCTGCTGGCAGGTCCGGCTGTGCTTGTGGGGAGCTTCTTCCTCCACGGCAAAGCTGAGCATTTTGAATCTCAGGTCCAACAAGCCATCTCGGCCTGGGACGTGGACGAGGCGGAGAAGCGGACGAAGGTTGCGTGTCTTGATGCTGCCAACCACCGGGCCGGGGAACTGACCCGCACGACCATTGAGCTTACTTCTACCCTCAAGAGTGAAATCGCTGAAGGGTCAGTGGTTGACGATGAGCATGCCTACCGGATTGCCCGCTTGGCTGTGGCACTTGGTATGGTGATCGAGGTGCGGGTTTTTGAAGGAGAGGCACAATGAATCCTCAAAACTGGGAAATTCTTTCGGCCGGGGGAGCGAAATCACTTTCCAGCAAGCCGCTGGCTGGCATGCCCTTCGATCCGATGCCGCTCCTCCAGTCCTTCGTGGACTGGCGCAAGTCGGCTGATGAACAGAAGACCAGGCGTCGCCAGATCGAGATGGAGGGCCGGATCATGCTGGAGAGAATCAAGATGGAGTGTGGGCTTCTCGACAAGTATTTGCAGAAGAGCTTCGAGATTCGCGAGAAGAGCCTCGAGAAGCTTTTCAGCATCCTCGACAAGGCGCTGGCGGAAAAGGACACCCGCTGTCTTGAGATCGTCGTGACGGGAATCGTCGAGCTTGTGCACAGCAACCCGATCCCGAGCTTTCAAGCCTTCCAACAGGCCCGGGCCAAGGGCGAAATTCTGGAACTATAACTCCTTATCTTCCTTCCCGAACTACAGGCCCATCATTTGACGAACCCGTCGGGTCGCCTCTTCGCGCACGGCCGCGGTCACGGCGCCCCCAAGGGCCGCGATCACTCCGGCCAGCACGCCCGCATCGTCCACGAAGATCGGGTCCGGCAGAGCGTCCAAAGGGCAGATGAAATACGCGATGGCGGCCGTGACCATCGGAATGGCCCACCAGGGAATCAGTCCCCGCTCGATCATCACCACCAGGATCACGACTTGTTCAAGGGCTGCGCCCAAAACGTCCGCTCCGCACTTCAGGATGTATTGCATGATTTCTTCAATGTTCATGCCAACACAAAGTCGGTGCTCTTGCCGTTTTCCGAGAATCTCCGGCTCTTTTCCATATTGGTATAATTTTTCGGAAAGATGCCGACGCGTGGACTTCTTACATGGGATGAAAACAATTATCTTGTCGGACTATACTGGAGAGCAACTTGCCAAACGGGAGGAAGAGCGGACTCGCGATTATCATAAGGAACTTCGAGATCATACGGCGGCTTGTGAAAATTGGGAAGAGATCAGCCAGAAGGAGAAACGCAAATTTCGTCAACGTGTGAGTTCCCGGCGGGAAGCGCTCGGTAGAGCCTGGTCGGGGAGAAAGCCGGCTCATCTGGCAGGATCTCTGCTCGGCTTGGCTTTCGATCATGTATTCCGGCGACCTAATATTCCGGAGCGGCCCGGGGCCGAACCCGTAAAGAAGATGCCGGGCCGCGAAGACAGCATCTGGCAGAGCGGTCAGGATGGAGAACAGGCAGTTGAGGAACTCCTCGGTCGCAGCCTGGGGGGCGACTGGACCTGTCTGGCTGGCTACCACGCCGCCGCCGGCGAAATCGATCGAACTCTGGTTGGGCCGGGCGGGGTTTTTGCTTTCGAGATCAAAAATGCCAGCGCCAAGGTATCATGCGACGGGGACGTGTGGACCACCGACAAATACGACCGCTATGGAAACAGGGTCGAGTCGGGCCGGCCGATGCGGGACAACGCCGGACGGAGCCCGGCACGGCAACTCAACGAAGCGGCCGATGTGCTCGAGCGGGTCATCCACCGGGAGACCCCCGGGGCGAAAGTGCAAAGGATCATTGTCCTCCCGCATGAAAGGGCTGAGATCGGGAGCATAACCGGGCTCACGGTGGGGGAGGTGGTCGTTCTCAAGGACTGGAATCTTAATCGGACGCTGCAAGGCGGAACCCCGCTGGATCCGGAAAATGTCGCATGCATCATCGCGGGGATACAATCCAGTCACCAATCCTTCAATCACAGCCATCGGCCCCGGAGAAGAAGACGCTAGAAAGCTCGATTGGTCGGATTCTTCCCTTGGGCGGAGAGTTTCTCGAATTCTTACCGCCTGACCATTCCCAAACAGGAAAATCTCTCTCCGCTTTGGAAAACAGAGGGTGGCCGCACCGGAATTGATGAAGTCTTAACGCCCTCCACTTCGGAAAGCGGAGGGAGGTTGTGCGGGGCAGGATTATCCCTCAGAGAGGTCTTAACGCCCTCCACTTCGGAAAGCGGAGGGAGGACATTTATAATGTTCGCCTCGGTCCAGGTCCAAGTCTTAACGCCCTCCACTTCGGAAAGCGGAGGGAGGACTTCAACGTGAAGCTGGAGCTGGATGAAAGCTGTCTTAACGCCCTCCACTTCGGAAAGCGGAGGGAGGCCGCCAAGGAGAAGGTCCACATGGGGATCTTCGTCTTAACGCCCTCCACTTCGGAAAGCGGAGGGAGGACCTACTATGTCAACTGATCGTAGTAGTAACCGTCTTAACGCCCTCCACTTCGGAAAGCGGAGGGAGGCTGGGGGAGGCCAACCCTGAACGCCTCGTGTAGTCTTAACCTGAACTTCCAAGGGCAAAACAAGCGGGAAGCCTCATGAACACTGGGTTCTGCGGCTATTTCGAACTTCCGGCTACTGGCTACGGCATCGTGTGGTTTTTCAAAAGTTTGATAATCTTTGCCTGCAA
>Ga0335398_10006348_pt1 | contig 15018 bp, 10 predicted proteins | sample BON03_FD_205742 | JGI IMG/M metagenome (GOLD analysis project Ga0335398, IMG submission 205742) | Freshwater microbial communities from Lake Bonney liftoff mats and glacier meltwater in Antarctica - BON-03 (spades assembly) (version 2) | ecosystem: Environmental > Aquatic > Freshwater > Ice >... | reverse complement strand
GGGGGGGTGCGGTCGGTTTTGGGCCATCGATTGAGTTTTTTTTTTTGCATGCTGGTGCATGGTTCCCGCCTTTTGCGAGGACGCGGGCGGCACCTGGGAGGCGGCAGCCACCGGCATGCTGCAGCACAGGACATGGGGCGCCCGTGCGGGGCCAGTGCCGGCGATCCGAGCTGGCACCATGGCGGTGTTAGGGACAGCAGCGGGCGAGGGAGTCGAGCGGGTTGTTCGGTCGCAGTCGCAGGGCCGCAGATGAAGCGTCGATTTGGCGACCGTCTGGCTCCATTACGAAGGCGGAATCGCGGCCTCTGACGCTGGCTCGACTAGAAGGGGTACGGGGGGTGGTTGGGGCGTGGTCGAGCGCATCGGGGCTGCGGAGGGAGACCGCCAGGTGGCTCCCAAGGCCGAGAAACAGCCTTTTGGGGGGTGAGCCCCCTCCGGTATTTTTATCCGTTGGGGTGACGTTACCAGACCTCATAATATTATTGGCTAATTGCTCCGACCCCTGTGCGTGACAATGACATATGGGTTGCGTATGAGCCGCTTGGGAGCCTCTGAGGAGTGCTACATCGCTCATAATGTTCACTTATGCCCAGATTTGGCGAAAAAGCCCTATGTGCAATAAAGGGGGTGTTTGCAAAAAAAATTATTGTGCAATACAGCCTCGAAGTGAAACAATATCTTGTAAAGGCCAAGCTACCCCCTCCCTGCGCGTGCGCTCTTGTGTCGGGCCGTGGTCATATCGCATGTCGTGAGTAGTCGTGAGTGGGCGTGTGGGCTACATCACAGGCCACAGCCGCCCCGCTGGTAGACGCGACCCACACATTTTTTTTTTTCGTATATAGGCGTGTGCTGGTGCCGCTGAATATTTACATACATACCTACATACGTATTACACAGCAAGAGTACACAGCGAGAGTGCTTCTGCGGTGTGCGCACACGCAGTGTATGCTGCACTCTCTTCCAACGGCCATCTTCCTTCATTTCAAACTCGCACACGTACAGAAGACAGTCCCAGACGCGCCACACGATGACTGTGCGCTGTGCGCCACACGTAGTTACTAATACTACGCAGGGGCACTTGCAGCACTTGCTATTGCCCAACTTCAAAATGGCCCCTTGTGGAAGGGCAGCGTCTGCCCTGGTGCTGCTGCGCACCTTGCTGCGCGAGGCACGATCCTGCGTGACAAAGTCGTCTGATGCACTGCCGCCAGAAGGCGCAGCGTGTGACATATCCATAGAAGAAGCAACTACGCGCGACAAAGGAACCGGAGGGGCAACAGCCCCCAAACACCGCGGGGGGAAACACCAGCACAAGGGGGGAAACAGCCCGCAGGGGAACCCCACCCGCCAACACACCCCCCACCGCGGATCCTCTAGAAAGAGTCACGACGCCGAACGTGGTCCATACTCCCTCGCACTCCTCGACACTCTCTGCTCTCTATTGCCCCCATTCCAGGAGTGAACGAGTTCATTCAGGCTGTAACGTATACAACGAATTATTATGGAGAACCTCTGCAATCGCGTTAACATGCGCACCCTAACGGCCACACCGCAGTCGCCATCACTACATCAAAGACCATAATGCAAGTAATCATAACAGTGAGAAACGAGCTCCATTTCAGTATGTCATCAGAATCACAGACACACACGCACCGCGCAATGCACCCGAAATGTCCTATCCCATCAGTCCAGGGCGCAGCGAGCTCAACACGCATCGCAGCGACCGCAGCGGAGTCCAGAGCGCCAACCCACGCAGCCGCATTGACCGAGTCCAGAGTGCAGCGAGCTCAACGCACACCCGCATCGACCGCAGCGGAGTCCAGGGCGCAGCGAGCTCAAGGCACACAACCGCAGCGAGCTCAACGCATACAACCGCAGCGAGCTCAACGCACACAACCGCAGCGAGCTCAACGCACACAACCGCAGCGAGCTCAACACACACAACCGCAGCGACCGCAGCGGAGTCCAGGGCGGAGCGAGCGGGGTCAGCCCAACACACATCGCAGCGACGGCAGCGGAGTCCAGGGCGCAGCGAGCGGGGTCAACCCAAGACACACCGCAGCGACCGCAGCGGAGTCCAGAGCGCAGCGAGCGGGGTCAACCCAACACACACCGCAGCCACTGCAGCGGAGTCCAGGGCGCAGAGAGCACAACCACACACGGCCGCAGCGACCGCAGCGGAGTCCAGGGCGCAGCGAGCACAGCCCAACACGCACCGCAGCGACCGCAGCGGAGTCCAGTGTGCCAACGCACGCAGCCGCATGGACCGGGGTCGAGAGTGCAGCGAGCTCAGAACCCGTCCCATTGAGCTTGGTGGCCGCGCGCCCACTGCAGCAGCGCGAGATGGCCGTCCACGGCCGCTTCGGTGCAGGTCGACTCATCCCACGGGGCTTGGGGAAAAAGGCCGCGCGCCCACTCCAGCAGCTCGAAGTGGCCGCCTCTGGCCACAGCTGAGCAGGTCGACTCGTCCCACGGGGCGGGTGGATGCTGGGCGCGACCCACTGCAGCAGCTTGAGGTGGCCGCCTCTGGCCGCAGCCGAGCAGGTAGCCTCGTCCCACTGGAAGCCTCGGGCGCGCGCCCACTGCAGCAGCGCGAGATGGCCACCGCTGGCCGCGGCCCTGCAGGCGCCCGTGCCGCTGGTCGCAGCCGAGCAGGTGGCCTCGTCCCACGGGGCGCCATGGGCGCGCGCCCACTCCAGAAGCGCGAGGTGGCCACGGCTGGACGCGGCCCAGCAGGTGTGCTCGTCCCACGGGGCGGGCGGGTTCTGGGCGCGCACCCACTGCAGCAGCTCGAGGTGGCCGCCCTCGGCCGTGGCGCTGCAGGTCAACGCGTCCCATGGGGCGGGCGGGCTCTGGGCGCGCGCCCACTGCAGCAGCGCGAGGTGGCCACCTTTGGCCGCGTAGCTGCAGGTCGACCCCAAGGTCAACATGTCCCATGGGGCCGGCGGGCTCTGGGCGCGCGCCCACTGCAGTAGCGCGAGTTGGCCACCTTCGGCCGCGTAGCTGCAGGTCGACATTCATAGGGCGGGCGGGCTCTGGGCGCGCGCCCACTGCAGCATCGCGAGGTGGCCACCTTTGGCCGCGTGGTTGCAGGTCTCGCCCATGCAGGTGGACGGGCTCTGGGCGCTCGCCCACTGCAGCAGCGCGAGGTGGCCACCCTTGGCCGCGAATTTGCCGAGGAACCATCGCTCCTTGCGGCTGACCAGCAGGGGGAGAAGGTGCACCCAACCGCGAGCGGAGGCCAGTTCCAGTTTGGGGCGATGGAAACGCTGTTGGCCTGGGTAGGGCCCCGCACCGCGCAAGCACAGGGCGGCCGAGACGGCCTCGACTTGGACGATCATCAGCGCACTCGGCCCCACTGTACACACCGGGACCGGGACCCGAAGCGCCGCGCGAACGCGCTGGCACGTGGCGAGCATGCACGCGGCGGCCTGCGGCTGGTCGATCGCAGCCAACACCATGGCAAAGGTGTCGTCGGGCATGCTCATGAGGTCGCCGGCGTTGCCGGCGTTGCCGGCGTTGTCGGTGGCCGCACCCAGCCCTGTGCGGCGGGGGGGGGGGGGGGGGGGGGGGGGGGGGCGTGGGGTCAGCTCGTGCCCACCAGCGACGCCCACGCGGCATTGGCTCGGGCAAACGCTCGCCTGGGACCAGCGTGCGATTGCCCTGGCGCCTGTCCTCCGCCCCGATGGAGCAGCTTGAGTCCATGGCTGACACCTATCCTGGTCAGACGTTGCAACTGGGTGAGAGGCGGCCGCGCTTCACCGCCCGGGTGGCGGGCAGTGGCGGGCGGCCGCCCGGGCGGCCACGGCTGGCGCCGCGGCAGGCACACTGGCAGACGCCGCGCTCGCAGCCACAGCGGACCGGAGCGACTGCCTGGCGCTGCCTCTGGCTGCTGCCGCCCGAGCATACTGTTCTGGCGCTGGCGAAAAGGAGCGACGCGCCGTTTTGTTTACTGTTAATATTGTTTAATGTTAGTCAATTGACAAGTAAATGGCCTAATTGACCCGTCTGTTACTTGTAGTTGACCAGTCAGTTACATATCAACACTTGTAGTCGACCAGTCAGTTATATGTCAACACTTGTAGTTGACCAGTCGGTTTCATTAGTAATTGACCAGTCGGTTTCATTAGTAATTGACAGTCAGTTCAGAGTCGAAATTTTCACGTGAATTACCCGTCCGGCGCGTTAAAAAAAACCGCAACGCTCAGGTTCGGCGCTCTACCACTGTGCCTGCCGCTCTGCCGCGGTGCCTGCCGCTCTGCCGCTCTGCCGCTGTGCCTGCCGATGTGCCTGCCGCCGCTGCGCCGCCGCCGCCGCCCTGCCGCGTTGATGCGGCCCGGGTAATCCGGCAGTCGACCAGCCCTTCGCCCTCTCCCCTCGCGCGCAGGCGCGACTTGTACGCCCAGAATGGCCCCGGTCCCCTCCCCCCGCGGCCGGCACTCCCTCGCAAGGGCACCTCGGACATGGATCGACCCGCCCCGGCCTGCTTCACCATACCAAGGGCCACTGGCAACCCTCCCGGTCGACCTCATGGAGCAGGTGACGCTGTCGGTCGGGGCGATGGGCGCGGTCGGGCTCGCCCAGGCGGGTTGGGCCGCTTGGCGCGGCGAGGCCACGCGCGCGATGTTCAGGGAGCTCTTCATCACCCGTGGCAACCTCGAGGTGGCCATGGCCGGCGGTCACATTTACGCGCTGGCGGCGCTCGATGTCGATGGCCAGAGCGCCCCCGCGCCGGCGTGGCCTCCGGGCGACTTCAAGGACTCGCCCCGCGCCTGCGTCCGAGCCGCCGCCTACGGAAACCTCGACCTCCTGAAACTGCTGCGGGCGCACGGCGCACCATTTCTCTGGGACGCGCGCGTCTGCAAGGCCGCCGTCGCGAATGGCCACCTGGCGGTGGTGAAGTGGCTGCGCGCACTCGCCCCCCTCTGCCCTTGAGATGAGGGCGTCTGCGCGGCCACCGTACGTTGCAACGGGTCCCCAAAACTGCCAATGCTCAAGTGGCTGCGCGCGCAATCGCCACCCTGTCCTTGGGACGCAATGCTCTGCTTCAACGCTGGTGGGGAGGGTAACGAGCTTCCCCTGCTCCAGTGGGCGCGCGCGCAGGACCCGCCCTGTCCATGGTCTGTTAATGTCTGCTACTCGGCGGCGTTCTTCGCTCGGATGCAGGTGCTGCAATGGATGCGCTCGCAGACGCCCCCTTGTCCATGGGACGAAGAGGTCTTCATGTGCGCGATCGAGAACTTGGACGTGGGGATGTGTGTGTGGATGGCCGCGGACACGCCGCCTTGCCCATTTGACCCAGCTGCCTGTCTGCTCGATCTGATTGAACTCGAGACCCCTCTCGACCACGTGTTGGTGGCCTGGATGCGAGGCGAAGCTGCCGCCCACGCCGCCGAGTCCGCCGCCACCGCTGCCGAATCCGAGGCCGCCACCGCCGTCGCCCTCGTCGCCCAAGCCGCCGCCGCCGCCCTCGCCACCGCCGCCGCCTCCGAATCTGCCGCCACCGCCGTGGCCGCCGCCCAAGCCGCCGCCGACGACGCCTATGACGCCGCCACCGCCGCCCACTTCGCCGTCCATGCCGCCGCCACCCTTTCCGTCCAAGCCGCCGCCGCCCTCACCTCCGAATCCGCCGAATCCGCCGCCACCTTCGTCTCCGAATCCGCCGAATCCGCCGCCGCCCTCGCCTAGAATCTGCCGAATCCGCCGCCGCCGCCGCCCTCGCCGCCGCCCTCGTGTAGGACCCCACGACACACCTCGGACACCTCGGTGTCCTTGCCTTTCTAGAGCGGCACGGGGCGACTACGGGTGCGAGGCGGGTGTGCAATGCCTGCGCCAGTCCATACAGGTGTGCAATACCTGTGCCTGTCCGGAAGAAAGTAGTTTCGGGGCTGCTCTGTCTCTCAGAAAGTGTTTGCTCAGAGAGGTGGCCACGTCCGACCGAAAGTAGTTTCGGAGGCTGCTCGGTCTCTCTGAACGTGTTTGCTCTGAGAGGTGGCAACGTACGGCACACCGTAGTTTCGGAGGCTGCTCTATCGCTGAGAACGTATTTGCTCAGAGAGGTGGCCATGTCCGGCAGAAAGTAGTTTCGGGGCGGTTCTGTCTCTCAGAAAGTGTTTGCTCAGAGAGGTGGCCACGTCCGGCCGAAAGTAGTTTCGGAGGCTACTCTGTCTCACAGAAAGTGTTTGCTCTGAGAGGTTGGAGGAGTCTTGTCCGGGGAAGGTTTTTTTTTTCCGGAGAGCTCGTCGTCCTCGAGGAAGGTGGAGACTACGGAGATCGGCGGTATTGCCCGAAAGTTCATTCGCAATCCCGCGAGATCTTGCCGATCCCACACGAGAAACAGCTCTTTTTTCATCCTAAACACTTTCTCATCGCAAACACCCACACGCCCCCCAGCGCAAGAACAGCTCATTTTTGGTAGTATTATTGTGCAAAATAATACAACTGTGCCCGCTCTCGCTCTCCCTCAATCCCTCGTTCCCTCCGCGCGCGTCTTCATGTCGAAGCTCCTGAACCCTCACCCTGAACGACTCTGATTCATACTTTCTAATAACGGTACGGGGATTCAACCCCGAGTGCCGTACGTACGTTTCCAATCGCCCACCGCAGCAGCGCGATGTGGCCGCCGATGGCCGCCTAGGCGCAGGTACTCGCGTCTCAGGGGTCGGGCGGGGTTTGGGCGCGCGCCCACTGCAGCAGTTCGAGGTGGCCACCAGCGGCCGCCGCGGAGCAGGTGAATTCGTCCCAAGGGGCGGGCGGGGTCTGGGCACGCGCCCACCGCAGCAGCTCGAGGTGGCCACCCTTAGCCGCCGCGGTGCAGGTGAATTCGTCCCAAGGGGTGGGCGGGCTCTGGGCACGCGCCCACTGCAGCAGCTCGAGGTAGCCACCCGAGGCCGCGTAGAAGCATGTCATCTCTCCCCAGGGGGCGGGCGAGCTCTGGGCGCGCAGCAGTCGCAGCAGCTCGAGATGGCCGCACTGGGCCGCGTCGTCGCACCTCGAGCCCCAGTTGATGAGGAAGGGAATGTGCAAGCGGCCCCATTGGAAGACTTCGAGGTGGTTGCTCCGGACGGCCTGCTTGCTCGTCTCGTCACTCCACTTCTCCCCGTGCTCGACCAGCCGCGGGAGCAGCTGCACCCAGCCATGGGTGGCGGCCATCAGCAAGCCTGGGCATGGGTATCGGTCTTGGGTGCGCGAGGACGCCAGGCAGGCCGACGTGGCCTGGACTTGGACCAGCACCGGCGTGAGGGGTCCCAGCTCGCTCGGCGCCGGCACCAGCACCGCCGCGCAGGCGCGCTGGTACGCGGAGAGCATCCGCGCGGCGGCCCGCGGCTCGTCGATCGCGGTCAGCACCAGGGCAAAGGCGTCATCGGGCAAATTGGCGAGGTCGTTCCGCTCCGGGCCAGGGCCGATCGCCTTATTGGTCGGCGCGTTCTGGGTCGCTTGCAGGCCAGCAGGTCCGCTAGCCGCCACGGGGAAAAGGGTGACACTTGGAGCTCGGGTGAGGCCTGGGTGACCGCCATGGACGCACGTCCTGATGCGTTTGGCATTGGACTCGCTCATGTTCATCGGGAGTCCTGCGACAACGGGCCGGAGCAGGTGAGGGGTGCGCAACTGACCGGGGGCGGCCAGCCAGCCGAGGGCAGGGGGGCCTTGGGCAGCGAATGCAGAGCAATTCACCTGGGGAATCTTGACGATGCGCGCGCTCCTTTTTTTAGATTTTTTAAGAATTCGCCCAAAACTTTCTCACATTAGCATTCACGATTCACATTCACAGACGGTTTATAATACAAAGAGGACACGAGCACACACGCACAGGGAACTGATCCGAAAGTGTTCACGACCCAACGCATTCACATTCACGACCCAACGCATGAATCCAGTGCATCCAAGCAAGGTTGCTGGGGTTTGCGCGCCTCCGACGCGAAAAACAGCTCTTTTTTCTCCTCGACACTCTCTCACCGCAAACACCCACACACCCCCCAGCACACGAACAGCTCATTTTTGGTAGTATTATTGTGCAAAATAATACAACTGTGCCCGGTCTCGCTCTCCCTCAATCCCTCATTCCCTCCGCGCGCGTCTTCATGTCGAAGCTCCTAAACCCTCACCGTGAACGACTCTGATTCATACTTTCTACTACCGGTACGGGGTTCACCCCTGAGTGCCGTACGTATGTTTCCAATACGTTGGAATAGTTTACAGACCGATCGTTACGGTCACCTACGCTCATGTTACGGTCGACTTATCCGAGATCATGGCGGGCTCGAGTATTGAACGGCGCGATATCGATGAGGACAAGTTCTCTGGCTATCCTCAATGGATGGATCTCTCAGACGAGGGCGGCCAGCAATGGCAGCCAGAGAACAGACAGCCAGGGAACTTGACTCCTCCGTGACCGATCACACCCATTCGCACTGGACATGCGTACCGCTTGAGCCAGCGAAACGCGTCGAGGCTGGTGGCCCGCGCTGCGGCAACGTAGCAGTCGTAGTAGTCGAACTCGCAGCCATGGCGCATGGCCAGGCGCAGGCGATCTGCCGGGCCCTCATGCGCGGCGACGAGGCATGCCTTTGGCGCGGGTTGGGCTAGGACCCTGGTTGCGACTTCGGTGGGCGCGCGTAGGTAGACCTGCAGCGCCTCGTCGCCGGCGAGCTCCGACGCGCCATGGAGCGCGCAAATGGCGATTGGTCCAAGGTGCTCAAGCAGCACCTCGACTTCGTCCCTTCCGAGGCGCGAGAGGAGCGACTGGTTGCCCCATGTGTTCCTGAGCAGGGCGGGCGGCGATGCGATGGGCGGCGGCGCGGCAGCGCGGCGGTGCGGCGGCGGGTGTGAGCCAAAGGACGACATTGCGTGTCCGGTGCATTTTCACTCACCTTGTGGCGGCGGCGCGGCGGCGGCCCGGCGCAGCGCCTTCCCCCGGTGCGTCCATGGCGCTCGCGTTGACGGGCGCCTGCGCGAGGGGAGAGGGCGAGCCCGGCTCGTCCAGCTTGGCCGCCGCTCGGGTGCGAGCCATTTGTCGCAATTCTGTAGTTTCAAAGGGATGGCGTGACCAGCGCAGTTGCACTCCCCGCGCGGTGGCGGCGCGGCGGCGGCGCGGCGGTGGCGCGGCGCCAGGTGACCCAGGGATAGCGGCGCGGCGGCGGCGCGGCGCCAGGTGACCCAAGGATAGCGGCGCGCACCTTGGAAAGAGTCACGACGCCGAACGTGGTCCATGTTGACGTGTAACTGACTGGTCAACTACTTGTAACTGACGGGTCAACTACTTGTAACTGCCTGGTCAACTACTTGTAACTGACTGGTCAGCTACTTGTAACTGACTGGTCAACTACTTGTAACTGACTGGTCAGCTACTTGTAACCGACGGGTCAATTGGGCCATTTACTTGTCAATTTTGTTTTATAAAATAGTATGAAACCCTCACAGTTTTGGGATAACCCCCATCAATTATATGTTTTTTACATGTACAATCCAATACATGTGCATCACATTGCCCAGTGGAAAGTTCTATGAACTGTATTTTTTCAACATATACAATCCCATTCCCGTGAACAACCACTCCCTGGGCCCCCACGCGCCTCACATCGAGCACCCACACCACTCTAACCCAGCTACAAACATACAATAACACTAGCCGCACCCGATGCACACACCAACATACAATAACACTAGCCGCACCTGCCGCACGCCCCCAACACCCGATGACGCTAGCCGCATGCAATACCGCCACGAGACATGTGCCACTTTTATGTGCATTTATTTTGGATTCAGCCAGCAAGCAGGCCTTGCCGCCGTAGCGCCGCGGCCGCCTGGTCAGTGAACAAGCAGAACGCAGGGGCAGTGAAACTCACCACTTTCAGGACAACGGTGAAGTTACCCTTGGCGAGACACTTCTGGGCATGGATCATCAGCTCGAGGACGTCGCGATCATTAGCGATCTCAATATCGACTCCTGCGAAGTTGCCCAACAGCGAGCGCGCGACGAGGTCAAATGTGACACCAGGGGCCAGTTCGAGAACTTGGGCCGCTGCCTCAACAAGCTGCTGCTGGTGCATGGCGGAGAGGTCGACGGTGAGGCGCCTCGAGCGGGTCCCCATCTCCACGAGAAACTGGATGTTGGCCGATGGCGCGACGTACCTCATTTTCATTGGGAGTCCTGCGACAACGGGCCGGGGCGGGTGAGGGGTGCGCAACTGACCAGGGGCGGCCAGCCAGCCGAGGGCAGGGGGTCTTGGGCAGCGAATGCAGAGCAACTCACCTGGGGAATCTTGGCGATGCGCGCGCTCCTTTGTTTAGATTTTTTAAGGACGGGTCGTGAACTTGCGATTCAGAACTGGTCCACTACTAATGAAACCGACCGGTCAACTACTGGCATTGACATGTAACTGACTGGTCAAATGCGCGTAACTGACTGGTCAACTACTAGTACCTGACGGGTCAATTCGGCCATTTACTTGTCAATTTGCCTATTCTATGAGTTCCACCTATATTCTAAAAATAGTATGAAACCCTCACAGTTTTGCGAAAAAATACGTGAACTTGCGATTCAGAACTGGTCAACTACTAATGAAACCGACCGGTCAACTACTAGCGTCATGTAACTGACTGGTCAACTACTAGCGTCATGTAACTGACTGGTCAACTGCGCGTAACTGACTGGTCAACTACTGATACCTGACGGGTCAATTCGGCCATTTACTTGTCTAGTTCCACCTATATTCTCAAAATAGTACGAAACCCTCACAGTTTTGCGAAAAAAATCGCCATCGAAGGTGCGTCGGCTTGACCAGGTTGCCGCGCGCGCGGACGGCCCCCCCGCTGCGGCAGCGGCTGGGCGCAGGCCGCTGAGTCGCCGCCACCCCTCCGTCGCAGGGCACCAGATGCAAGCTCTGACCAGGACCGTGGCGACCACGTTCGATCGCATGGGCGTGGCCGCCGAGCTCGTCGCCTTGGTGCTGGCCGAGCTCGCGCGGCCACAGGGCGTCGACCGCCTGCTCGCGGTGTGCAACGACGTCCGACTCGCGAGTGGATTGCCCGCGCGGCGGCGGCGGCGGCGGCGTCGACCGCCCCGCAGATTCGAGCAAATGGCATGCTGCTGCACATGCTGGCCTGGGAGGGCAATCCGCGCGAGGTGCAGTTCTGGCGGCGGATCGCGGCCGGCGAATAATGCATCAGTGGACGGTGGTTCAACACCGGGTTAGGGGTTAACCCTTGCCGGATTTTCGTGCACACCGAGAACCAAAATGGAGCTCTGCCAACAGCTGTTGGCCCATCGGAGCAAGGCGCCAGGGGCCGCGCAAGTCCTCCTCAGTGGCGGCCTGCACGTGGACGAACGGCCGGATGGGATCGACTTTGACTCCGTCTCGCCTGAGAATGCCCGCGGACGTGAATCCAGGGCAGTGAGTGGGAAAACACATGCTGAGCTGCGCGGCGAGCTGGCAGAATGCGATTTCAGTATGATCTCGCCGGGCAATCAGGTCGTCGTGTGGGCGCAGCAACTCAACAGCGGTGTTGGCAGAGCGGATTTGCCTCTCCTTGCTGTAACGATGGATCAAGCAGACGTCTTTGTGGACCTCATTTTCAAGGAGCTCACGCGTGAGCTTGAAAGCCACATTGGCGACGACGTGTTCATATTCTACAACCTGGTTGGTTGCTTGGCCCAAGGTGATGACGCGGACGCGGACGCCCGTGCACAAGTAATCGACGATTTCGAGAGCGGCGTGAAGATTGAACCCCTTCAACTTCTACGCTTTGGGCGCGGATATGAACCCTCCATCGACGAGGTTACAGTCGCGCGGGGCTCGCGTGGCAAACGTCGGCGTGGCTGGCTACTGGAGTGGACGAATTGAACCTGTCACGGTGTGTGGCCAGCGCCAGCCTCGCGCCCCTCCGCGCAGCCCCTCCGCATGGCCAGCGCCAGCCTCGCGCCCCTCTGCAAATCCCCTCCGCACAGCCAGCGCCCGCTTCGCGCCCCTCTGCGGCGTGCAGTCGTGCCCCGGGGCGTGCAGCCGCATCGGCGCATGGCGCGTGCCCCGGGGCGGCCACGACACACATTGGCACACTTCAAAGACACAATGGCACACTTCGAGACAACGCAACCACGACAGGCCATCACCCGAACTCGGCGAGGTAGGCCAACCGGTCGCGCTCAGCCCAGCGACCCCCGGGTGCACAGTGCCGCTCGGCCGCGAGGCCGTACCACAAAAATACCACCCGGCGGGTGAGCACGAGGCGGCGCACAAGCACGCGGGCGCGGCCCCAGCCGTACGACTTGATGCCGATCGACTCTAGCATGGGACAGCCGCCTGGCCCAAACACATTGTCATGCACAAAGCGGGCAGTTGGCACACGCGGCATGGGCAGGTGCAGCGGGGCCCATGCGTGGCGATCGAGCGGCGCGTGCGCCACAGTGCCGGTGTGCACGAACGCGAGTTGGGTGAGCGCGGTACAGCGCGGGAATGCACGGTCCTCGAGCTCGCGGAGGTGCTCGGGAAGCGCGACGGCCGCCAGTGCCGTGCACCCATCAAATGCACGGGCCCCGATTCCGTCGAGCGAGGTGCACATGGACAGGTCGATCAACGCCAGTGCTGCACAACCCATAAACGCCTCGCGCTTGATCGCTTGGAGCGAGGTGGGCAACTCGAGCACCGCGAGGGAGCGGCACCCGTTGAACGTCCCCTTGCCGATGCACACAAGCATCGGAGGCAGCGCGATCGCCACGAGCGAAGTGCACATGGAAAGGGCATAATCACCGAGCTTGCTGAGGTGATCGGGAAGCGCGACGGCCTCCAGTGAGCTGCACCCATTGAACGTCCGCTCGCCGATGCACATGAGCATCGGAGGCAGCGCGATCGCCAAGAGCGAAGTGCACCCAGAAAATGCATACTCGCCGAGCTTGCGGAGGTGATCGGGAAGCGCGACGGTCGCCAGTGCCGTGGACATGTCAAATGCACGGGCCTCGATTCCATCGAGCGAGGTGCACATGGACAGGTCGATCGACGTCAGTGCCGCGCAATACGCAAACGCCCCGCGCTCGATCGCTTGGAGCGAGGTGGGCAACTCGAGCACCGCGAGGGAGCGGCACCCATTGAACGTCCCATTGCCGATGCACACCAGCATCGGAGGCAGCGCGATCGCCAAGAGCGAAGTGCACCCGGAAAAGGCATACTCGCCAAGCTTGCGGAGGTGATCGGGAAGCGCGACGGTCGCCAGTGCCGTGCACCCATCAAATGCACGGGCCTCGATTCCATTGAGCGAGGTGCACATGGACAGGTCGATCAACGTCAGTGCCGCGCAATACGCAAACGCCCCGCGCTCGATCGCTTGGAGCGAGGTGGGCAACTCGAGGTTAGGGGTTCGGGTTAACCCTAACCCCTGACCACTTCATGCCACATTCCGAGCAAACACGTTCTCAGGGATAGCTTTCTCAGGGATGGAGCGTCACACCCCGAACCTACTTTCTGCCGTGCCATGCCTTCTGAAGTTTCTTGTAGGCCTGCGCCATGGCATTAACGCAAGGCCAGTGTTGGCCCTCTACTGCCAGGTTTATGGCGCACTTGTCGTCTGACGACTCACATAGGTCGGCGCTGGCCGCAATGAGCTCGCGGGTCGCGTTGATGTTTCCATTGTCGCAGTCGTGCATGAGTGCAGTCCACCCCTGTGTGTCCGTGATGTTGAGGTCTGCCCCCGCTTCGATGAGCATCCGCCGCTGGTCACCATAGCTGATTATGAGCGCAGTATGACCTGCGTCCCGGTGCTGGGTATCCTGCTGCACCGCGTCGAGGTCGACATTCTTGTCGATGAGCCACCGCACAATGTCCCCATGGCCCCTCATGCAGGCAAGCATGAGGGCCGTGGTTCCGTCGGCGCTGACCGCGTGCGGGTCGGCCCCGAGCCCATCGAGCAGCAAGACGTTCTCCATGTACCCGCTGCGGCACGCGGAGAGCATCAGCGTGAAGCCGTTGGCGTTCGCGGCAAAAACGTCGGCGCCGGCCTCGAGGAGCGGGCTCAGGGACCGGTTGCCGTACAGCGCCGCGTGCATGAGGGCGGTGTAACTGTCATTATCGGCATCGTTGACATCGGCTCCCGCATCGAGTAGCAACCGGGTGCACGCGGTCTGATCGCGCTTGTGGTAGCTCATGTCGAAGTCGCCCTTGCTGAAGTTGAGCGCTGTTCGTCCACCATCGCTTCGCGCGTGTACGTCAGCCTCGTTCTCTAGCAGCAGACGCACGCACTCGATTTGACGAGCGCTAGTCGCCTCCATGAGGGCGGTGCGTCCTGCCCAGTCCCGCGCGTGCACGTCGGCATTGCACTTGAGGAGCAGCCGCATGCACTCCAGTTGCCCTACCCGGGCGGCCTCGGATAGCGCGGAGCCGTTCCGCCCCTGTCTGTCCACGTCAGCCCCCGCCATGAGAAGCGCCCACGCGCACGAGAGGTGGCCAGACTCGCACGCTATGGCGAGCGCGTACATCTTATCGCTGTATCCGGGCAGCGACTTCATTGATACTCCGCTATCCGGGGGGACGCCGGCGTCAAGGGCCGCGGTGAGGAGGGCCATGTTGCCATTCAGCGCCGCGGAAAACAGCGTATCGGGCGAGTGCTCCAGTCCGGCCGCGGCTAGCCGTCGGAGTACCTCCCGGTCAGATGTCGATTTGGCCACCTGGAAGAGGGCGTCCTGGTCCCACTGCCAGTGGTCGAGGACCCAAACGACCACCTCGCACCGCCCCTGGTGTGCGGCGATCAACAGCGTGTGAAATGGGTGAAGGTTATCATTGTCGTGGACGTACAGTTATCGCAAGGCGCGGAGTTCGCCGGCCGCGGCCAACTCACTCGGCTGACAGAGCAGCGCCCAGTCGAGGCCGACCGGCGCGGCGCCGCGCGCTTAACCCTTAACCGGGGAGCGCTGTGGTCGGGGAGCGCGGTGGTCGGGGAGGGTGGTCGGGGAGCGCGGTGGTCGGGGAGCGCGGTGGTCGGGGAGGGCGGTCGGGGAGCGCGGTGGTCGGGGAGCGCGGTGATCGGGGATCG
>Ga0335398_10006343_pt1:10000-15030 | contig 15030 bp, 10 predicted proteins | sample BON03_FD_205742 | JGI IMG/M metagenome (GOLD analysis project Ga0335398, IMG submission 205742) | Freshwater microbial communities from Lake Bonney liftoff mats and glacier meltwater in Antarctica - BON-03 (spades assembly) (version 2) | ecosystem: Environmental > Aquatic >... | reverse complement strand
TAAGCGCTTAGAGGAAATGTGGCATAACTGGTACAGTACGGCACGCTTCCTCTACAATGACACGGTGTTTATACTAGTATACGCTAGTTCAATTATGTATCGACAAGGGGCGATCATCTGGTCGGGAGGGCAACCATAGATAATAAAGGTGCACTGCAGCTCTAAGTAACTTTCCTGTTCAAAATTCGACCTGCTCAGGTACCTGAGCGGGTTTTGACTAGGAGTTCCATCGATTTGATTATAAGCGATTCGATCAAAAGTTACTTATAGGCGCGCAAGACACCTTTAAAGGTGCCCTGTACGACTAAGTGGTTCGACTTCGAGTTTCCTATAATCAAAACAACGAAACTCTTAGTCGAAACTCGCTCATGTACAAGAGCAAAGCGAATTTACCCATAGCGGTTCATTAGTAGCTGGAGGGCACCTTTAAACCAAAAAGTAAATCGTTCCAAAGCTTCGGGTTCATCCGAACGGCCAGGTGCTTCCCCTTCGATGCATCCCCCCGTGGCTAAATTCAACCAAGCTCGAGTTTGTTAATGAGTTTATTCCGCTTTTAGCTCGTGGGAACGGGAACGGGCAGCGCGAGAAGGCGGGCAACGAGAGGAACAACTCTAATCGAACTCGAGCTCCCAGAGCAAGCAACTCCGAAGGAACTCGAAATTAACTCAAATGTAGCGCGACTTCCTACGCCGTGACGGCTTCTGTCCGCTTGGCGGCCTTCTCGGCGCCTGTGGACACTCGCCCGTGTGCTCCGCTTGTGTAGCGTGAGTGTGTTGTTCAAGAGAATAAAACTAAAAAAATCGATGCAACCTTTGGTCTTCTGGCCACGCGCTGGCGCCTTTGGCGCCGGGGCGATTCTTGAGCTGTGAGCTCAGCTTGTGTGGTGTGAGTTGTACGTTATGAAGGATTGAAAAAAAATGTGCATCAGCTTCCGCACCTGATACGCCCTCTACCGGGAGTATATGTTGTTCAAGTAACAAAAACAAAAAAAGAACTAATTCATCAGCTTCCGCACCTGATACGCCCTCTGCAGGGATGCCTGCGCAGCCTCGTCCATACCAGTCTCAGCGCCAGACCAAAATAAAAAAAAACGCTCTGCTGTTGTGGTGAGTTGTATGATATGAGAAAAAAAATAAAATAAAAAAATAGTTCATCAGCTTCCATACCTGAACCGCCCTCTACCGTGAGTATGTGTTGTTCAAGAAACAAAAACAAATAAAAGGAGACAAAAAAAAAAAAAACAAGTTCAACAGCTTCCGCACCTGATACGCCCTCTGCAGGGATGCCTGCGCAGCCTCGTCCGTACCAGTGGACACTCGCCCGTGTGCTCCGCTTGTATAGCTTGAGTATGTGTTGTTCAAAATAAAAAAGATGGCCACTGCTAGCGCCTCGGCGCCGGCAATGTTTCTCGCTCTGCGACCTGCTCTTTTGTGTGTGTGTGTTGTATGACATGAGAGATAAAAAAATATATATATATATTAGTTCATCAAATTCCGCACCCGAATCGCCCTCTGCGGGGATGCCTGCGCAGCCTCGTCCGAAACATATAGACATCTTTATATGTACATATATAAGCTTTTCACCAATGTAGCGGTAGCGTGGCGTGGCGCCGGCGGGCACGAGCCGCAGCTCGGGAAACTGGCGGCGCCAGACCCATCCACCAGGCCGCCTCCACACCCACCCTCTCCTCGGTCCTCCCCTCCACCCTCGCCACGACCCTCGCCACCGCCTCCGTGCCCACCCTCACTTCCGGGTGGGGCGGGCGCAGCGGAGCTGTTCTCCACCTCGGACGCCGCTGGATTCGGGTATGTTGCCCTGTAAAAACATCAACAGGTCACACACACACACACACCGACAGAGAACAACACCCCCGACACCGACACACACGCACACGACAGGAACAACACCCCAAACCCCCAAACGAACACCTCCCACAAACACTTAACAACGCTCGAAGGTGGCGCGACGCCGGTATACCCTAAAGGGTACAAATGGGGCGTAGGCCACAAGGGGCGGGCTAAACTCTGCGGCATTCGGGTGAGCGCCTCTACAGGAGCCGATGTTTTGTAAAGGACAAAAAGCCACTATGCCAGTTGTCCTCTAAGCGCTTAGAGGACAACTGGCACAGTGACCTTTTGTCCTCTACGCATACCTCTGAAACCCTTCGGCGCGCCATAGCTGCATACCCCCCTGACCCACTAGAAGGGCCGCTCAAGAAGCTCTAAGCCCATACCTTCGTACGCATCTTCTATAAGACCCATTCATACCCTACAGTGCAACAGACGTTACAGGGAGTAACAGCCGCGTCTAGCGGAACACACACATGCTGGTGAGAAGAGCAGGCGTCTAGCCTGGCGCCGTCTGGCGCGCCCGTCTGCGGGATGAGGAGGCTACCGGAGGGGAGGCGCAGAGATACCGGCGGGGGCTCCGTGACGACATACCCGAATCCTGGCGCCGATGAGATACCGGTGGGGAGCGGCATGCCTAGCTCAGCGGCCCGCGCGCGAATGTCCGCCTCGAGCTTTCGAACGATCGCCGCCGTCGGCCCCTCCAGTAAAAGGCCAGCCGCCGCCTCCACCTCTGCCGCCACGCAGTCCTGAGTATATAACACATTAGACAGTAGAGAGAGGGCCGGGTATTCCCAAGATGCCAGGCCTGTAGATTGACTTATAGAAACACGACAAGGAGGCTGGCGACGAAGTTCGTCGGCCAACAAAAACAGCGTCCTAAGGGAGGAATACCGGAGGGAGGACCAATACCTCAGCATCGAGATACAACCATCTCTTTTAGAGTGTAGACGACGGCGCCGGGGCGGGGAGTAACCGAGAGGGGCAGGGACGGAGCGGGGCAGCTGCCTCTGCCTCACTGGGTGTGTGCTCTGTTGCTGCTTGCGCTTGCGCGTGCGCGTGGTGGCGGGTTATGAGTGATACGCAGATGCAATTTTAATCACTAAGCAAAAGTGTCGAGGCCTTGTGCCTTCGGTTAAACCCGGTTAAACCTGCCGGTCAAAAACTGGAACAATTCAGAACATGCTGTGACCGGCGATTCATAAGTCGAGACTGAAACCGCCGCTCAGTATGAGTCACAGCACCAAAACAATTAGTAGTCATTAGTGCAGCTTGTTACAACAAGCGCGAAGGCACAAACGCCTCGACACTTTTTAAACGACCGTTACGGCCGTTATTACTAATCAAACGCTACAACAAAACCCCATCTGCGTATCACTTATAATGTATGCGCTATGTTGCTGCTTGCGCTTGCGCGCGCGGTATATAGCGGGTTATAGGACAAAAGGGTCACCATGCCAGTTGTCCTCTAAGCGCTCTGAGGACTGTTGAGGAACGATCTCCTCCCCCCACAGTATCCCGTGTGTGGGTTGCGACTGTTTCGGCCGCCCGCCGAGCTTCGCTTAGGCGCGCGCTATTAGTAGCTCGGGTAAGTAACGACTTCCCGAGCGGCAGTTAGCGCGTGTCTGTAAATCGCCCCGACGGGGTTTAGACAGACATCTGGGCAGCCATTGAAGCTTCGACTCATTGCCCTTCATCTCCAACACAGCCGAGCATGGCTTCTGAAAGGTCACTATGCCAGTTGTCCTCTAAGCGCTTAGAGGACAACTGGCATAGCGACCTTTTGTGCTCTACACGGAAGAGCGACATCGGTCGCTCTAGGACCTGCCTCTTAGGGGGAGATTTTCGCAGCAGTGGTGCGCTGTGTCACGGTTTGAGAGATTGTCAACCGTTACCGTACGGGTGACCACTTATGAGTTCGGGGTGGTCAGATAGACCGAGTTCTAAAGTGAGTCCGTGAAGGGGATGTAGAGGGAACGTGCCGTACTGTACCAGTTGTGCCACTTCCCCTCTAAGCGCTTCCAGGGAAAGTGGCACAATTGGTACAGTACGGCACTTTCCTCTACAAAACAGCGACTCCCGGGGTTCGCCTCCCGGTTGCCGCAAGTGGTTAATCCTGCGGTATTCGGGTGAGTGCCTCTCCAGGAGCCGATGTTTTGTAGAGGACAAAAGCCCACTATGCCGTCCTCTAAGCGCTTAGAGGAAAGGTGGCACAACTTGGTATAGTACGGCACTTTTCCTCTACAAGGGACAGTCACCCTACGTGTTGAATAGGTATTCACGTATTCCTGTGGCGCAGCCATAGGAATACGGATAGCGTACTCCACCTGGTTTGCATTGTATATGACACGAATAGGGGTTAACCCGACACATTCAAGGTTAATTTATTCACAAATCAGGCTGAATATGAATAGAATACCGTATTTTATTCTTCGTTGCACGTATTCAACATGTAGGGCATTCACAGTTGGCTATTCACACCGTGAGCAGCTCGCCCGCGTCGAGCTGGCGCTTGAGCTCGCTCACCAGCTGGAAGGTGTCCACGTTGCCGCCGCGGTCGGGGTGCAGCGCCATCACCAGCCGTCGCCATACCGTCTCGCGCAGGCAAAGCGCGCCGCCCGCTGTCAAGTAGAGCCCAAACAGGCGGAGGCCGCGCTGTCGCTTCCACTGCGACTGTACCTGTGGGGGTTGAGGTAGTGTGGTGAGTGTCCTACATTTTGAATACGTGCAACGAAGAATAAAATACGGTATTCTATTCATATTCAGCCTGATTTGTGAATAAATTCACCTTGAATGTGTCGGGTTAATCCCTATTCGTGTCATATACAATGCAAACCAGGTGGAGTACGCTATCCGTATTCCTATGGCTGCGCTACAGGAATACGTGAATACCTATTCAACACGTAGGGTGAGTGTAGAGGACAAACGACCACTATGCCAGTTGTCCTCTTATAAGTCTGCGGCAACCGGGTGAGCGCCTTCCAGAAAGCCGATGTTTTGTAGAGGACAAAAGACCACTATGCCAGTTGTCCTCTAAGCGCGTAGAGGACAACTGGCAGAGTGGTCTTTTGTCCTCTACAGTAAGGTGAGTAGTTACACGGAGGCAGGCGGGCTAACCCAAGCGCGCCGCCCGCCGTCAAGTAGATGTCGAAGAGGCAGAGGCAGCGCTGTCGCGCCGCCGCC
>Ga0335398_10006343_pt1:0-5000 | contig 15030 bp, 10 predicted proteins | sample BON03_FD_205742 | JGI IMG/M metagenome (GOLD analysis project Ga0335398, IMG submission 205742) | Freshwater microbial communities from Lake Bonney liftoff mats and glacier meltwater in Antarctica - BON-03 (spades assembly) (version 2) | ecosystem: Environmental > Aquatic > Freshwater >... | reverse complement strand
TTGCTACCCCGTCCTGTTCCTTGTCCTTGGAACGCGTACCTGAAGGCATCGCGTTGTACTTGAGGAGCCTCGGCGGGTCGAGGACTAGCGGGAGCAGGCGCCAACCTTTGGAGCGGAAGCGTCGGATACAAACCTGAGCAAAGGGAGACGACTGTCTGTAGAGGAAAGGTGCAGTACTGTACCAGTTGTGCCACTTTTCCTCTAAGCGCTTAGAGGAGAAGTGGCACAACTGGTGCAGTAAACTCTGCGGCAATCGGGTGAGCGCCTTCCAGAAAGCCGATGTTGTGTAGAGGAAACGTGCTGTACTGTACCAGTTGTGCCACTTTTCCTCTAAGCGCTTAGAGGAAAAGTGGCACAACTGGTACAGTAAACTCTGCGGCAATCGGGTGAGCGCCTTCCAGAAAGCCGATGTGTTGTAGAGGAAACGTGCAGTACTGTACCAGTTGTGCCACTTTTCCTCTAAGCGCTTAGAGAAAAAGTGGCACAACTTGTACAGTACTGTACGTTTCCTCTACACTGTCATCACGCCGCGCGTGTTCATGTTGTAGTTCTGGTTCTGGTTCATCTTGTTGATCTTGTACAAGTTGGTAGGTCACGAGGGCTCAGGGTCGAAAGGCTCCACGTTACAGGGAGTAACAGCCGCGTCTAGCGGAACACACACACACGCTGGTGGGAAGAGTAGGCGTCTAGCCTGGCGTTGTCTGGCGCGCCCGTCTGCGGGATGCGGAGGCTGCCGGAGGGGAGCCGCAGAGATACCGGCGGGGGCTGCGTGACGACATACCCGAATCCTGGGTGAACCCGACGCATAAACCGCCAATTGGAACTTGTCAACACCGGGGAGTCGAACACACAACCTCTGGGTAAAAACAAAGGGACCGAACCACTGATCAGAAATGACCGAACCACTGATCAGAAACGGTCAGCTGTGGTGCGGTGTCGGGCGAAATCAGAGCCTATACATCGAGATATATGTGTGGCATCGACTGCTAACAACAACAACACATACCATACTGTAAGGGTGTCGACCCGCTGCGCGCCTGCGCGTGCGTGTGCCTAGGTTCTCCCCGGCCCGCCTTCTTTTCAGCGCGCGAGGGAGATCGGCCGGTTACCGATGAGTAGTAGTGAAGAGGACAAAAGACCACTATGCTAGTCGTCCTCTAAGCGCTTAGAGGACAATTGGCATAGTAGTATTTTGTCCTCTGCAAGTAGAAAGGGGTAGGCGTTTGGGTGAGAGATTGTGAGGGCACACCAAAGAGGAGAGGTAGAGGCGTGCGTGAATAGGCAAGAGGTCGCGGCGTTTAGGTTAAAGATCGCAAAGAAAGGGTGATCTGTATATAGATTGATCGATCAATAGATAGATAGATCGATCGATCGATCGATCGATCAATCGATCGATCGATCTATAGAAAGAGATAGATAGATAGACAGATAGATCGATAGATAGATCGCTAGATCGATCGATCGTAGATCGGTAGATGATCGATCGATCGATCGATTCATAGATGAATAGAAATAGATAGATCAATCGATCGATTGATAGATGGATGGCTAGATAGCTAGAAAGCTAGACCGATCGATCGATCGATAGATAGATAGATAGACGGATGGATGGATGGATGGATGGATGGATAGATGGATGGATATATGGACTGTAGATTGGTCGTCGGTCGATCAATCGATGGATGGATGGATGGATAGATAGATAGATAGATAGATGGACGGACGGACGGACGGATGGATGGACGGATAGATAGATAGACATATTGATAGGTAGAGGCAGCGATAGATAGATAGATAGATGGATAGATAGATGGATGGATAGATAGATGGATGGATAGATAGATAGAGATAGATGGATAGATAGATAGATAGATATATACACATAGATGGATAGAGCTAGAGACACATAGATACAGATACAGAAATAGCTGGTAAGATATGGATCGATCGATCGATCGATGGATGGATGGATCGATCGATCAATAGATAGATATAGATAGCTCTATACTATGGGAATACACACGTATCCCTGGCGGAACAGGAGCTGGAGCTCAAGAAATGGATCAAGATAGAAAGATAGATAGATAGATCAAGATAGATAGATAGATAGATACAAATAGATAGATAGAACTAGATCGATCGATAGATAAATATAGATAGCTACCTACTATGGAAATACACACATATCCCTGGCGGAACAAAAGCTGAAGCTCGCTATCAATAGATAGATATAGATAGCCGCTACCAGTAGATAGATATAGATAGCTATACACGATAGGAATACACACGTATCCCTGGCGAAACAGGAGCTGGAGCTTGCTAGATATGGATCGATCGATCGATCGATCGATCGATCAATTGATCGATCGATCGATAGATATAGATAGCTCTATACTATGGGAATACACACGTATCCCTGGCGGAACAGGAGCTGGAGCTCAATAAATGGATCAAGATAGATAGATAGATAGATAGATGGAGATAGATAGAGAGATAGATACAAATAGATAGATAGAGCTAGGTCGATATATAGATAAATAAAGATAGCCATATAGTATGGAAATACACACATATCCCTGACGAAACAGGAAGTGGAGTTCGCGCGCGCCGCGGTGGCGCAACACGCCCTCAATGTTGATAGTTAGATGTGGATCAATTGATCGATCGACAGCTAGAAATATAGATATAGATAGCTAGCTATATGCTATAAAAATACACACGTATCCCTGGCGGAACAGGAGATGGAGCTCGCTATCAATAAATAGATATAGATGCGCTATACACTATGGGAATATACACGTATCCTTGGCGGAACAATACATAGATATAGATAGCTATATACTACGAAAATACACACTTATCCCTGGCGGAACAGTAGCTGGAGCTCGCGCGCGCCGCGGTGTCGCAACACGCCCTCGATGGAGCGTCCGAGGTAGACGGGACGCCTTGGAATAGATAGATAGATATATGGTTAGATAGAGGCAGAGATAGATAGATAGATAGATGGATGGATAGATGGATGGATAGAGATAGAGATAGATAGATAGATAGATAGATAGATAGAGACACATTTAGATATAGATCGATCGATTGATCGATCGATCAATCGATCGATCAATTGATAGATATAGATAGCTATCTACTATAGAAATACACACATATCCCTGGCGAAATAGGAGCTGGAGTTCGCGGGCGCCGCGGTGTCGCAAGACGCCCTCAATAGAGCGGCCGAGGTAGACGGGCCGCCTGGCGCCGAGGCAGCGGGGGCAGAGATAGACAGATAGATAGATGGATAATATGGATAAATGGATAGATCGAGATAGACAGAAAGATAGACAGATAGATACATATAGGTAGATAGAGCTAGAGATAAATAGATACAGATGCATGCAATAGATAGTTAGTTGTGGATCAATCGATCGATCGACAGATAGAAAGATAGATGTAGATAGATAGCTATATGCTATAAAAATACACACGTATCCCTGGCGGAACAGGAGATGGAGCTCGCTATCAATAAATAGATATAGATGCGCTATACACTATGGGAATATACACGAATCCTTGGCGGAACAATAGATAGATATAGATAGCTATATACTACGAAAATACACACATATCCCTGGCGGAACAGTAGCTGGAGCTCGCGCGCGCCGCGGTGTCGCAACACGCCCTCGATGGAGCGTCCGAGGTAGACGGGACGCCTGGGAATAGATAGATAGATATATGGTTAGATAGAGGCAGAGATAGATAGATAGATAGATAGATGGATGGATAGATGGATGGATAGAGATAGAGATAGATAGATAGATAGATAGATAGATAGAGACACATTTAGATATGGATCGATCGATCGATCGATCGAGCAATCGATCGGTCAATATATATAGCTATATACTACGGGAATACACACGTATCCTTGGCGAAATAGGAGTTGGAGCTCTCGCGCGCCGCGGTGTCGCAACACGCCCTCAATGGAGCGGCCGAAGTAAACGGGACGCCTGGGAAAAGATAGATAGATGTATGGTTAGATAGGCAGAGATAGATAGATAGATAGATGGATGGATAGATGGATGGATAGAGATAGAGATAGATAGATGATAGATAGATAGATAGATAGATAGAGACAAGTTTAGATTTAGATCGATCGATTGATCGATCGATCAATCGATCGATCAATTGATAGATATAGATAGCTATCTACTATAGAAATACACACATATCCCTGGCGAAATAGGAGCTGGAGCTCGCGCGCGCCGCGGTGGCGCAAGACGCCCTCAATGGAGCGTCCGAGATAGACGGGACGCCTGGCGCCGAGGCAGCGGAGCGGCACAGCCACCTCTCCCGCAGACTCGTCCTCAAACACCTCGTTTTGGAAGAAGTAGGTGCCCTGCAAAAAAAAAGGAATGCCCGTGTCTAAGAAACCATGCTCGGCTGTGTCGGAGGTGAAGGGCAACGAGCCAAAGCTTCAATGGCTGCCCAGATGTCTGTCTAAACCCCGTCGGGGCTATTTACAGACACGCACTAACTGCCGCTCGGGAAGTCGTTACTTACCCGAGCTACTAATAGCGCGCGCCTAAGCGAAACTCGGCGGGCGGCCGAAACAGCCGCAACCCACACACGGAGTACCGTGAGGGGAGGAGATCGTTCCTCAACAGTGTCATCAGCCCACCGTTCGACCCTATTAATAATCCCAGCGTCAAACTTGTCGTGAGCCAAGAGGACGTCTTTTCCACTTGGCTAATACCAGCGCTGGTATTAGCCAAGAGGAAAAGACATCCTCTTGGCTCACGACAAAACAGGAGTCCTCACCAGGGAGTCTACTGGGCCCGTCCGCGCGACTGCCACTCTGCCCGCCGCGAACGACTCGCGCCGGGTTTTTTTTTACGTACCCCGAGGTTTTCGATCCCCTGTTTTGTCGTGAGCCAAGAGGACGTCTTTTCCACTTGGCTAATACCAGCGCTGGTATTAGCCAAGTGGAAAAGACGTCCTCTTGGCTC
>Ga0335398_10006332_pt1 | contig 15046 bp, 9 predicted proteins | sample BON03_FD_205742 | JGI IMG/M metagenome (GOLD analysis project Ga0335398, IMG submission 205742) | Freshwater microbial communities from Lake Bonney liftoff mats and glacier meltwater in Antarctica - BON-03 (spades assembly) (version 2) | ecosystem: Environmental > Aquatic > Freshwater > Ice >... | reverse complement strand
TGGACCAAAAGAGGGCCAGCGCATGAGACCGCAGGTTCGACCATCGGAACCGGAAGTGCTGAAGGCAAACAGCCAGAAATGGAATGATCAGTGGGTGAAGCTCAAGACTGGGAAACCATCTGCCTCGTTCTCTTGGTATCGCATCGAAAATCAATCTGCCCGCGACCTGATTCTGCCCGCTCTTCGGGAAATGAATCAGAGGCATTGTTCGTTCTGTGACTCGTTTCCCCTGGAAAGCCAAGGGGAACCCATCGAGCACTTCCGGCCCAAAAGCGAACTAAACGGGCTTCAATTCAAAAGACAGAGTCTCTAAGTTCACACGATGCGTCTCCAGGGCTCATCGGGAACTGCAACATTTTCAAGAGTGAGCTTGACACCTGTCAGCCAACCCGGCGATTGCGATATCCACGAAAATGCAAATCGACCCCAAAACCTGGCAATCAAGCGGCACCAAACGGAGGCAAAGTTTTGACCACGGATTTCACAGATCTACTGGTACGTAATTCAATCCGTGCTATTTGTCGCGCAGATCAGACTCTGGCGTAATCAAACGTCCTGGGCCGTTGGCAACACCAAGTCAAAGAGATTGATGGGCGACGTGTTCCCCGGATAATCGCCTTCGCGGGCCATGGATTTTTTCTGCCCGTAAGTGCCTGCGTTTGAGATCACGGCGAACCGAGCACCGTTCGGATGCAGCGCGAGGGAATGGCAGTTCTGGAGCGGCTTATTGTTGGTGAAAAACGGCTGCTCTTCGCCGGCGCGGTGAAGAAAGTATTTGCCGCGACCGGGTTGACCGCTGCAGACGCCGATCCAGAATCCGTGGGGATGGAAGGCGACTTCGTGAACAAATCCGTCCTGATTTTCGCCGAGCTTCAGCGTTTGGATTTCCGTGCCGTCTGTCCAGTTGATGAAGCGCAGCGTCGGCACTGCCTGGACGAATCCGCCGTTCTCGGGCTGGCCTCCTGCGGCGGCGAGAGTTTTCCCTTCGGCGTCGAACGCCAGCCAGCGGACTCCACCGACGTCCTGGATATACGAGAGCTTATGGAAGATCTTCGCATCAAACTCGCGCACGGGCTTTGCTTCGGCCAGATCCCAGTGCGTGATGATTCCCATCAGGTCGCCGGTGACCAGCGACTTGCCGTCGGGATGAAAGGCCAGGGAGAAGACGTCACCGCCCGCCGCGCCGAATTCGTTTTGCTTTGACCCATCCTCGGTGGACCAGAGTCGAATACGTCCATCCATGCCACAAGTTGCAAGTTGGCTGCCGTCGGGACTCACGGCCAGTTGACGGATCCAGCCGTCATGAGCCTCGGCGATGTTCCATAGCGGGGCTGGTGCTTCGTCTGTGTAACGCCAGCAAATCAGTCGTCCCCATGAATCCGCTGAGAACAATCGCTCGCCCTGGGGATGAAACGCGAAGGTCGATACCCAGCCGTCGTGGCCGGACAACGGCGGCAACTCGGGGAACACGGGCTCCGATAGCTTTGCGTCTTCGGTTGTCTTTGATTCCGTCTGTGCAACTGCCGCAACTGGCGCATCGACAGGAGCTTCAGGCGGACTGACATCCCAGCGATGAATCTTCGCGTCGCGTCCGGCGGCAAACAGGAACCTGCCACACGGGCTGAAGCGGATCGAAGCAATCTGCCGCTCGGTGTTGACCACCGTGACGGGCTGAGGTTCGGGGAATTCTGAAGGTGCGTTGGACATTGTCATCTCAGGCGAGAAGTTCCTGAACAGGGTGGCAGTCATCGTGAGCGATGGGCAGTGGTTGGCCGTTGTTGTCGTATTCTGTGTGCTGCGAATCGATCCCCAGCGCGTTGAACCATGTGTGGAACATGTAACCAATGTCGTACGGTTCGGTCGTGACGTACGTGCCGTTGTCGCTGGTCGAACCAACGGCAATCCCGCGTTTCACGCCGCTGCCAGCCATGGCCAGGGACCACGCTTCGGGCCAGTGATCGCGACCGAGGTGGCCGTTGACGCGCGGCGTGCGACCGAATTCGCTCATGGCAATCACCAGGACGTTGTCGAGCATCCCGGACGCCGCCAGATCTTCAATCATCGCGGCGAACGGTTGATCAAACTTCCGCACGAGACTCAGGCTGCCGTTGAAGTTGTCGCCGTGTGTGTCCCAGCCGTAGCTGTTGACTTTGACAAACGTCACTCCCGCCTGCAGCATCTGGCGAGCGATCAGCATGTGCCGTCCAAGATCGTGCGTTCCGTATCGCTCAACATCGCGCGGCGAGAATTTCGAGGCATCGAACAGATCCTGTCGCTTCATCAATTCCAGGCCCATATCGAAGACGAACGAATTGGCTTCCGTCGAACCCGCGCGATGTGACGCCGCGTATCGTTTGTCTGCTCGCGCCCGCAGTTGAGCGCGTTCCGTCAGATCCTGATCGGAAACTGACGCATGACGCAGCAAATTGTCCGGAGGCTTGCCGTCGCCAAAGGCCAGCGAGCCGTATTTCGGGCCAAGGAACCCGGCGTCCTGATGCTTGAATCCACCGCTGAGTGGTTTGATCCAGACATACGGCGGCAGGCCGCTGTCGTTCGCGCCGAGAAGTTTCGTCACGGCTGAGCCAAAGTATGGATAGACCACGCCACGATTCTTCGGATCGCCTCGCTGAATGCGTTCCACACCAGACGAGTGCGCATCGTCCTGAGTGCAGAGGCTACGAACGATCGCCAGATGCTGCATCTGCTTCGCGGTGTTTGGCAGCAGTTCGCTCACGTGAATGCCGGGGACGGATGTGGGAATGGCACGGAACGGGCCACCGAACTCCGTATTGGGTTTGGGATCCCAGCTTTCCAACTGACTGATACCGCCGTCCAGCCAGATGAACAGAACCTGCTTCGATTTCTGCTTCAGGTCGTCCGCCAGAGCTGGCGTCATCAGACCGCCGAGTCCTATCGCTCCGGCAACAGCGCCAGCACTGCCACCCATCCACTGTCGTCGCGACAGGCGGTGTTCCCATGGTTTACAGAGCGAGTTTCGGTTCATGGCTTTAGTGATTCAGGCAAAACTCAGTGGAGGCCAACAGCGCCCAGGCAAGGTTTGTGACAGCGATCTGACGACGGGATTCGTTCTTTGCAAGATAGTCGGCGACTTCGGCACGTTCGTCCACCGTCGGTCGCCGCGTCAGGACCGACAGATACAACTCATCCGCCACTGCAGACGGATCAGGCTCGTTCATCAGGCGATCGACGAGATTTCCGGCTTGTGGCGTCAGGCAATCCAGCACCGCAGAGTCGTTCAGCACGAACAACGATGACTTCAGCGACGGAGAAAACTCCACTTCTGGATCCTGCGGGACGTTGCCGAACGCTTTGACGAACGCTGCGCGGATCTCATCAGCCGTCGGCACGGGCTTGGCGTCGGTTGAAGGTTGGGCCGCCGGTGGTGGCTCAATACTGGCCGAATGATCGCGTGGTCCGGTGGCGACGAAGACGCTGTTCATGATCTGCTCGGCCGACAGCCGTTTCTCGTTTGCCACTCTGTAGCTGTCGGCAGGCGGAACGTCGTTGATCGTCGTGAGCACGGACGTCCGCTGGTACGTTTCCGTCAGCGCGAGTTGCCGCAGCAGCGACTTGATATCGAACTTTGTCGCGATGAGTTCCTCTCCCACAGCCTGTAGTACATCGGGATGAGACGGTGGATTCTGCAAATGCTGTTGGTCGAGCGGATTCACGAGCCCGCGTCCCATCATCACAAACCACAGCCGGTTTGAGGCGTTGTCGACGAACGCCCTGTTGGAATCGACTGGCAACTCGCGGGCAATCACCTCCAGAGCGCGAAAACGCGGCACGCCGGGAAAGTTTGTCTTTGGGTCGGGGGGCGTCAGATACTCCTGATCTTTTTCGAACGTCGGGATTTCGAATTCCTGACCGAACGGAATTCGCGGTCCCGTCGTCAGCGGCTGCTTGTCGAACACCGACATGAATTCGAGTTTCTTCGAGGTCACTTTTTCGCCAACGGCTGGAAATTTGACGTCCGTCCGAATGAACGTATTCTGGTAAACCGTGAAGAGTCCCTGAAAATCGACCTGCTTGTAGCTGTCGATGAACAAATGATTGTGGCACTGGGCGCACTGCAGATCGATGCCGAGAAACAGTCGTCCGGTGTCGCGTGTCAGGCCAGGATAATCGGTCTCCTGCTGGCCGACCTTCTCCAGACGTCGAGTGTGAAAGAACGCAGCTCCGCGGACCGCTTCGTTGTCCGGATCGGGATCGAGGATTTCCCGCACCAACTGGTCCCACGGCTTATTGGCCTCGAACGACGCCTCCAGAAATTTCGTCCACTCGGCGTTGTCACCGCGTCTCTCCATGAGCATGGCGTGAAACAGATCCCGCATCCGCTGCGGATAGTCAGGGCTGGCGAGTAGTGAGTCAATCAGGGCGGGGCGATTGTTCGCTTCGGTGCTGGCCAGAAACGTCGTCGCTTCCTGCGATGAGGGAATGCGTCCGGCCAGATCGAGGTAGACGCGTCGAACGAACGTGGCGTCGTCACACGCTGGACCGATGGGCTCGCCCTTCGCGGCGGCACCGATCAAAGCATCGACCCTCGCAGACAGTTCCTCACCAGCCGACGCCGCACCGAATCCCGTCGATGTGACGATCAGCAACACGAGACCACGAAAGATTCGTCGTCGAATGGCGGGCTTTGGAAACAGTTTCAAAGCAGTCATCAGAAAAGTCCAGCGAACCGGGCGGCGGGCAGAGGTGGCATTTCATAGCGGGAAAGTCGTTTATCGCGGATTGCACAGCGACGAGAATATCTTAACCAAACCAGTTCTCGATGCTATCACCAAATCATCCAACAAAATCAACTGATTCAAAATGCACTCGGTATCAGCATCGAATTGCCCTGCCGTGATTGGAAGTTATTTCATGTGCAGTGTTTACGCAGTTCGCCTTGAGGACATGGCGAGGCCGTTGCGAAAATCGGCGTGACGAAGATGGTGCAGTCGAGCACACACGTCAACGTTTTGATTCAGCAACAGGGCGATCATCATGAACTAGCAGTAGTAACGATCGAACACCACGACATCAGCGAGTTCATCATCTGCCGCAGCAAAGCGTATTCCCCCGTCTCTTTGCCTTTGTACGGTCCGAGCACAACGTCCGTCACCATCGCGGTCGCGAGCGATGGGCAGCCCGACGCCTTTCTTCTGAGTTCACGGTTGAGGAAATTCCGCTTGGTTCTTTGCAGTGTCGGGCGTTGTGAAAGTGAAGCCATCGACAAGTTTTGCTTGACGTTTTTTCCTCAGCCATGATTCGCCAGCCCTTCGTTCCGGACACCTTTGGTGTTCACAGAGTCACCGAAGGGCCGGTTCCCACCGGCCCATTCTGTGTTCGCGGGCCTATTTGAATTGTTTGGTCAGACACGCAGTACCAGACGGAGGCAAAACTCTTGACCACGGATTTCACAGATAAATGGTACGTAATTCAATCCGTGCTATCCGTATCATCCGTGGTTTCAAAACAACTCACTTATGACCGCATGAAGTATCTGTTTCCAAACAAGGAGCTGCGTCCATCATGCATCCCGCAAATCGTCATTGGCACCACGGAGAGCACGAAGCTCACAGAGGGAACGGCCTGATTTACGTTCGCTGGACTCAAAATCACACGAAACATTTCCTCCGCCTTCTCCAAAGAATGAACTTTTCCTCCCTTCCTTTCCTCCCTTTTGACACCGTCGGGCGGTCGATGTGTGCCTCTTTATCGCCCAGAAGCGTTCAACCGTAGAAACCATTCGCGTGATCCGTAAAGCAGCCTGCAAGTAAATGCCTTTCGACGACAATTGAGAGCGCAGGTTTTATGCAACAGTGTCACACAGTTGTTTTATGGTGCTAGTCGGTGAAGATATGTTTGGTTTTCTGACCATCGTGCCAAGGCATCATACGGGGTGATTTCATGCAAGCATCTGAGACAAAGCTCCGCCAGCTAATTGAAGGCACGAAGCAATACGTCGTTCCGCTTTTTCAGCGACCCTACAGTTGGTCCGAAAAGCAGTGGAAAACGCTATGGGCCGACATCGTCGAACAGTCTCGGCACGACGACGGGCGGCCACATTTCTTCGGCTCGATCGTGACTACTCCGGCGAAGTCTGTGCCCCAAGGCGTCGGTAAATGGCTGTTGATCGACGGACAGCAGCGAATTACGACAATTCAATTGTTTCTCGCAGCCATCCGGGATTCGGCGGATCGGTTGGGCGATGTTAAGCTACGTGATCGGATCGATGGCCAGTATTTGAAGAATCCATACGAGGAGGACGACGAAAGACTGAAAGTTCTCCCGACGCAGGATGATCGCCCAGCGTTTCGCGCCATTGTTTGGAAAACAATGATTCCAGAGGGGCGATTGCGTAGCTGTTATCAATTCTTCCTTTCCCAACTGGAAAGATTGCCGGTCGAGCAACTTGACCCAATCCACTTGGCGGTCGTTGATCGACTTTCGCTGGTTGGCATTACCTGCGACGAACATGACAATCCGCACCTAATCTTTGAAAGCCTCAATGCCAAGGGAGAAAAACTCACTCCCGCCGACCTCATCCGCAACTTTCTGCTGATGCGTGTGCATGTCGGTGATCAGGATCGCCTTTTCACGACGTATTGGCTGCCGATTCAGCAAGCACTCGGCAATGCCCTGACGGAGTTCGTGCGACATTATCTCATGAAGGAAGGGAAAATTCTCAAAGAGGCGGATGTCTACTTCGAACTCAAGGATCGGCTCGCGAACTCAACGCCCGCTCAAGCCGAAGAATTCCTGAGGAATCTGCACCGCCACGGAATGTTCTACGCGAGGTTTATCGTCTCGGAACGAGAATCCGGCGACGCACTTGCCGAGCGGCTTGATCGAGTTCGTCGATTGAAGGTCACTGTGGCATACCCGTTCTTGCTGCGTGTGTTCGATGCATACGACGCAGGCGCCCTCAGTCACGCGCAGGTGCTTGAGACGCTGGACATACTTGAGTCGTTCGTGCTTCGTCGTTCAATTTGCAACCTGCCCACGAACCAACTGCGGCGAATGCTGCCGCCGGTGTTCGATGCCGCAGGCGGAGCGGGCTCGGGCTTCGTTGACGGGCTCCGTAATCAACTAGGCGGAACACGTTGCCCCAACGATGAAGCATTCGCATTAAAGCTTTCTACAGAACCGCTCTACTCAACCGCCGAGAAAAATGCGAGGCTTCGCTTGATCCTCGAAAGGCTTGAGCTTTCGTACAATCACAAAGAGCCTGCGGAACTTACTGGAGCGCAGATCGAGCATGTCCTTCCACAGACGCTGACCCCAGAGTGGGAGCAGGAATTCGGCGACGGAGCGGAGGAGCATTCCTCTCACCTGTTGCACACGCTCGGAAATCTTACGCTGACGAAATACAACGCCGAGTTGTCCAATAAGCCCTACAAGGTGAAACAACGAGATTTCGCCAATAGTCACTTTGTGTTGAATTGCCATTTCGCGGGGGTCATCCGATGGTCGCCGGACGCAATCCTTCAACGCGGGCGTGTGCTGGCGCAGCACGCACTCAGCATCTGGGCCGACGTTGGCCGAGAGTCGATCTCTGCTGAAAAAGAAAAACGATCCAGCCCTCCGCCCGCGAAAATTCGGTTTCGTGGCACTGAGGAACCCGTTCAGAATTGGAAAGATGCGTTCGTCAAATTGCTCAAACATTTTGATATGAGTTGCCCGGCTCTATTGAAGCGCATCGCTACGGAACAGACTTTGAATTCCGTGATCTCCATGGAAGTAGATCGGTTCCGTCGGTCGAAAGCTCAGATCGGTGACGTCTACATCAACACGCACGCCAGTGCGGCCTTACTGCAGGATTGGTGCGGAAAAGTCGCAGAGATCGGGCGCATTGGCGCAAATGATTTCGAGTTCATCATGCCGGATCACATCGCGCCCCGGAAATGGAAAGCGACAAGCGTGCCACCAGTCAGAATAAGGTTTCGTGACACCGAGCAGCCCGTGCTCAACTGGAAGGACGCTTTTGCCAAACTGTTGACGCAATTTGATGCGAGCAGCCCGGGCTTATTGCTGCGCATCGCTACCGAGCAGACCCTGCCAAAAGTGATTGCAACGGATTCTGCCAAGTTTCGTGGCTCGAAGATACAGATTGGCGATGTTTTCGTCAATACCCATGCCAGTGCGGCGCAACTTCAGGACTGGTGCCGAAAGGTTGCTGAGATTGGTGGAATTGGCTCGGCTGATTTCGAGTTCGTCGTGCCTCGGAACTCCTCTAATTCAAGGGATTGAAATCCGCTCGTGAAAAAAAACAATGCCCCGCTTAATGACTGGGGTTGGAAGCAGCAAAGTTACATTTACCCCGTGGCAGACAGTGGCGTGGCGTTGGGCTGACAGACCATGATCTTTAAGGCCGGAAAAACTGCGTTTCGCCCCAACGGGGCCCAGCATGTCAGCCTGGGGCAAGTGAATCCGCGAATGCGGATGAACGCCGCCCCTGGTTGACAACTATATTCAATGGACATTGCCCTGAAAGGGCAAAGCATTTTGTGCGATGCCCTGACTGGGCGTATGGTTTTTGTTGAATCTCGAACCCAAGGCGTTGCCTTGGTCTGACATGCCATGGCCTTTCAGGCCGGTACACAAACAACGTTGGCACTTCGGGCGGGAAACATTGCGCTGACCTCTGTCGGCAACGGGTTAAACAGTTTTTCATTGATTCATCCAGAACGGAATACCGGCTATCCCATCAGTGAAGCGGGGCATTGAAAAAAAAGGGTCAGGGTGTGCCGGGATAAAACCGGTTTGGAATTCAGCATGCAAGTATCTTCCGATGAAAAGGTCCGCTGCGTTTCTGACTGCTGCAAACTAATCGATGGTTTACGGTGAAGCGGTTGTCGAATTGGCGAACATCCCAAATGTAGCCGTCTCGCTCCGCCGAGACGAGCCTTCAACAAGGCCACGCGAATAATTATCCCGCGTTCCACTTGATTCAACTACTTCGAGCGGAAGGGAAGCCGCGACCGATTGGCAGTGTAAACGCATTCCAAACGGCTCATCACGGCGGAACGTGATGGCTATATTCTTTCCCGCTTGCTAGCCCGGTGTTCATGCGTGATACTGCCGCGTCTCAACGATTCGGTTCAAAGGAACCGCCGGACCCTACCTGATTTGGAAATGAACAAATGCGAATTGAAGCCAATCGCTCTCTCACATCATGGGCCGGGAGATTGCGCAACTGCGCCGGCAGCTGGACCAAAAGAGGGCCAGCGCATGAGACCGCAGGTTCGACCATCGGAACCGGAAGTGCTGAAGGCAAACAGCCAGAAATGGAATGATCAGTGGGTGAAGCTCAAGACTGGGAATCCATCTGCCTCGTTCTCTTGGTATCGCATCGAAAATCAATCTGCCCGCGACCTGATTCTGCCCGCTCTTCGGGAAATGAATCAGAGGCATTGCTCGTTCTGTGACTCGTTTCCCCTGGAACGACAAGGGGAACCCATCGAGCACTTCCGCCCCAAAAGCGATCCTCGATTTCTGCATCTCGCTTACACATGGACCAATCTTCCGGAAGTATCACGTATGCTCGACCGCCACCCGTTTCGCGATTTCCTGAATCATGAGGGTGGGGCGGATTCGCGGTTTGTGGGAATCAGATGGCCAGTTCCGGCGTGACGTAAGTTGTTTGCAGGAATAGCTCTTCGGCTCGACCGGCTTTGATCCAGGCTCGGAAGCGAATGATGGTTTCGGCGTTTTCGCGAAGCCAATAGGTAGCGTTGCTTTTGACACGCAGGTTGATGACCCGCCGCACCGCGCTTTCGATCGCACCGCTGCCAATGGGCAAGTGATTGCTCACAGACAACGAATAATCCATCCGGCGGTGAGTCAACCCATGATTCACGAAATAGTTCAACCATGTCGTCTGATCTTCTGATGGATTTTCCCCGATCAGCTCCTCAATCGCAATGATCACAAGGCCGATGTCGCCGCGATACAGGCGGTTCTTCTGAGTCTTCCGCCACTGAGTTTTCGGCTTGCCTTTCAATGAGGAACTGTCGATGAGCTTGCCGAGGTATTCGACCGCGTGCCAGTAGTCGATCCGCTGCTGTGTCTGCTCAGGAGTGAGCTCCAGTGATTTGATCAATGTCGGCACTCGATTCCAGATCCATTTGGCCCCGTCGGCGATGAACAGAACTTTCGACGCCTCCTTCACATTCAGTGCCTTCAAATACGACAGCAGCATACGGAATAGTTGATCACACGATCCCAGCGAACCATCAATGATCGGGGAAAACGTGGGGTCCAGCTTCCCGTGTTCGTCGGTCGCATAAATCATGAACAGTCGCGGTTCACGCCACGCAGGCTTAAAGCGTTTGTGACCCTTCACTGTCTTGCCTCGACGCTTCTCTCGCAATCGAACTCGACCACCATCAGTGGTGACAACAATGCGTCGTCCAGTCGCATCTCCTGAGACTTTGACAGATCCCAGCTTCGTCAGCCGAGCCAGCATTTCTCCCATGCCAGCGGTCACTTTTCGAAGCGTATTCACGCAAATTTTGAGGCCTTCATCCTCCAGCATTTGCACGGCCTCTTCATACGATCCCAGTAGCGCCGCGCATTTCATCATGCGTTGCCGCACGCCCGCCGTGAAGCCATTCGCGATGCCAAGCAGGATCAGCATGGGATACATGCCGCGATTGGCTTTCTTGTTCTTTGCCTTTTCCGGCACCTGGAATCGATGATAGTACGTGATATGAATTGTCACCTTGACACCGCCCGTCAGTGTCACAGTTTTGGGGCGTGTCCCCTGAGAATGAAACGTCTTCGGCTGAGACTTTGCCAGCTTCGCCGCCTCTGCCTGCATTTTCGCGGATCCTGCCAGTTTCAGCAGCCCCATTCCCTGCCGAAGTCCGGCGAGCCGTTGATGCAGCCCTGTGATTTTGGCCTCAAACTTCTGGAAATCCGCCGCCAGCATCTGCCCGCAGGATTTCACAAGCTCATCGATTTGATTCTGAACTTCACTCGCTTCGGCTTCCAGCCGCTGATATTCTGCGTTCATCCCTGAATCGCTCCCTGAAAAAGCTTTGTTAACTATCGCCTTTTTACAGCGATTCAGGGATTTTGGACTAGACCAGCTTTAATCACACAAATTCCCGACAGATCGCGAATCCGCCCACTTGAAGTGCAAGTGATTTGGATGGTGTTTCGGCCTTCATCACCATCAAAGTGTGTCTGAAATTCTACAAGTCCAGGCTCTCTTGGTTGTAGCTTCGATTTTAGTAGCCTCGCCGAAACACACGAGCAACTCTTTCCCGAAATGACTAGGTCTGAAGACAGCGATTCGTGAGCATTGGGAATCTCAATAACGTCCTGAACTTTCACTCCACCGGGCGCTACCAAAACAGTGCCTAAATCCTTCTTAATCCACGACACACGCTGATGTTTAACGTCTCCATCACACCCAATTAACAGTGGCAAGATCACGAGCAACTTTCCGGCGGCTGAGAATCGCATCAACGACGTCCTATTCGCATGGGGAACTGGCCGACTCACAAAAATGCGTTAGTGAACCTAACTGTCCGCCGTAGTCGGAATGTCCAGAAACGGAGGGCGACCTGTTTGAATAGCGTTACAAATTAAGGAAAGATTATAGCAGACGTCACGCCGCCCGTTTCCATATTTTCAAACCAACAAAACAGAGTAGCCCAACAATCGCAGCAGAATTGAGTAACAAGAACGCACTGAGTTTTTTTGGGGCCTCCAATTCAATGGGCGGTTGCAATTTAGGATTCAACACCGTCTTCGCCTCAATGTCCTGCGGCAACAATTTCAGCATATTAAGCCGCCGCTTACCGTTTTCAGCCGGTGGTAATTCCGCAATTCCAAATACCGTTGCGTCCTCTGGAAAGGAAATCTCTAAGTCAACCTCGGAAACCAAATTATCTCCTAGGTCATCGGAGTGAAATACCTGAACTGCATTCTTCCCTGAAGCAGTTTGCCGAGTTGTAGAAACGACAATCTGCGCTGCAATAAAGCCGTTGCCGACATTCACGAACTTCGCAAAGTGACGAGCAAACTCTGAGCTTGTGGTTCCATCTCCAATTCGGTCCCGGCCCGATACCTCAGTAACAACCGGGTAATCAGATTCGGTCGTTAGAACGACCGTGCGTAGACATGTCGTCGAATCGTATTTTTTAACCCGCTCGATTCGAATTGTATTCTCGTCAGTAGATACTGAAATCTCTCCATTCGTAGAAAACAGATGTGTAACGCCTAACGGATCCAGTGAAAGTGGGGTGGGTATTTGATGTATCCGCGAAACCGGCATCCCCGTCGAAGCTGCTTCCGACACCCCGACAACGTTTCCAAATTTCTTCAGCCCTACTGTATCTTCAATTTCGTGAAATACATGATACGGCACTCCCAAACTAGGAGTGGTTCCAAAAACCTGCTCGAATGGACAATGACGCACAATTGTTGTACCGCTTTGAGCAACCGTACCGTCGGGCTGCGCGTGCACCAATTCTGTGCCGCCACCGTACGCCATTTTCAATCGTACTAGACCCTCGAAAGCAACAATCTCCCCGGAACTAACTTTCAAAAACTCGTTAGCCAGAATCGACTGAGGATCACCAGAGGACTCAATTTGCCCCAAAAAATCTGCCAGCTGCAAGTCGTCCAGTGTCGCTTCAAATATCGAGAACTGCCCTTTGAATGAAACATTCTCATTCCACGCTAGAGTTGCCTCAAGCGCGAACTGCAACTCCTCAACGCTTTTCTCTTGAGCAACTGCGAGATTAGAAGCTTTGGAAACAATTGCCAGAAAAAGTCCAGTCATCACATAAACTAACCTCCAAGCCACAGTAGTACTCCTATGCCAAGAACCAATTCAATAGCGAATAAACTTCATGCTTGGTAGGAACGAATCGTGCCACCAAAATATCAGTTCAAAATCGAAACGACACAATAAGTATTTCACGCTAACCCAAAGAGACTTTGAATAGATCAATCGTGCTGCATAGAAGCTATGCTTCCAAATCACAAGTGCAGAGATATTCCAAGTCTGCGATCTGATGTTGGCTCACAGAAACAATAGCGTCGTCGTCCTGCGGGCGGCATCATACTTCCGATCTGATTTCGCACTTAAGCAACTCAATGTTCGGCCACCTGAAAATCGCGATAGTTTCGCGGATCTCTGTGCGTACGCCAAGTCCATTGGGCCGATCGGCCCGTCGCATTCGAACGCCCAAAATCTTTCAAATCGAACCTTCCAAACAACGTTGCCATGTTCGCACACGATAGCAAGGCTCAACTCCCGCAGCTATTCGCGACTCAGAAAGATGCTGGTTGAAACTCAAAGCTTGACATCCTTCGCAGCCTTATCATCGACGGGAACGCGATAGATCGGGCCAAGGTCTGCTTTGCAAAATAACTAGCCGACATTGACGACTCCGAAGGATTCCTCAATGCGATTGAGTTGAGAGATACGTTAGCCACCCATGATGTAACCTCCGTCGCAGGCGTCAATTTTATGCTCTAGAATGCCCAGTCCGTTTCCCAGCTCTTCGCAGGTGCCAGTCCAATATGAAGTCGTCTTGCACAGAACCTCGGTCTGATCCTCACTATGCACACAGACGTTTCCTGAACTTTCTATACATCGCATGTAGTCCACCTCAGTACATCCAATCACCGTATACGCATTGCCATTCGCCAGATTGCCAGCAGAATTCAAGCACGCATTGCCATTGCAAGTGCAACCGCCACCTTTCCCGAGCGCACAACGTTGGTTTTCATAATCATTGATACTTGCAACAGCAACAGCTGAACCAGCGAACATGACAAGCAAAACAAGATAATTGTGTAACGCAGACATGGCTTTTTCCTTACAGATTTTAGTTAAGTTTAGTACACCAAAACACCAGCTAGATATTCAACATTGCAGCTAGCACACCCTACTATTGTCAGATCCAACTCCGCAGTTTCGCTTGTGCAGTTTTATCCGGTCAAAAACCGGGCAATTGAAGGAACAATGTCGTTGAGTCGTAAAACACGGGCGCGAGCGCCATGCCGGTAATGGGAGGCGGCCTAATGAAGCGCAAAAGAGCTTGGGAGCTTGGGAGCTTGGGAGCTTGGGAGCTTGGGAGCTTGGGAGCTTGGATTGCGAAATCATCGAATTGTCGAACATCGGCGGCTTTCACAGAAACAAGACGTACTGGGCCACGAGCGACTTCTACCGAAGTACGCTACTGTTCACAGAATCCAATTGTCAATCTATCCTTTGCAGTTTTTTGAAAAGATTTTGCAAGGAAATATAAATCGAACTGGCATCACTGCAGGATCGCTGGAGACGTGATCGCTGTGCGGCAGAGAAAACGATTCGCGATCTGCTTGATCAACTGACCGTCCGTGAAATGCAAACCGGCGACTCTACACTATTCGCACCCATGCACAAGTTTCACCATTTAACCGAATGGGCAACGCCCCTCGCTTTCGAGAGGTAAACGTGAGTGCTTAAGCGGGCGCAGATCATTGATTCAAACGGTCCCGTTATCAACGGTTGACAGGACGATTGAAGACAGGACGATGAATCGCAAATTGTGTCTCTTATCGTCCTGACCATCATCGTCCTGTCAACGAAAGAACCGAAGTGGAATTACCGAACATGAAAACGAGGCTGTGCGTTGTCGTTCATCGCAGTTGTCAAACCTCTGTTCGACTGGCGTGAAGCCAGTCGGGACACGACGTTTCGCGTTCGTGCCGCTGCTGTTTTAGTTTCCAAACCTGCGGTTCACTGGCACAGGCAGGCTGTCGATTTAATCCCAACCCGAAGCGTCAGCGAGGGATGCTTGTCGGAAAACGCTGGTAATTTTATCCCTCACTGACGCTTCGGGTTGTGAAAACCCATTAAATCGACAGTTTGCAGGGCCAGTGGGGCCGAAAGGACGCCAGTGGATTTGCCATTCACCTATGCTTACGGCTCGCCGCTAAACGAATTATCCTCGACAACTTGTGCATGGATGCTTATACAGTGCTTTGAGGGGCTGGCCCCTTTAACCAGCTGGCGAATTCGAAGTCG
>Ga0335398_10006331_pt1 | contig 15046 bp, 11 predicted proteins | sample BON03_FD_205742 | JGI IMG/M metagenome (GOLD analysis project Ga0335398, IMG submission 205742) | Freshwater microbial communities from Lake Bonney liftoff mats and glacier meltwater in Antarctica - BON-03 (spades assembly) (version 2) | ecosystem: Environmental > Aquatic > Freshwater > Ice >... | reverse complement strand
CATCGCGTGGTAAATCCCGCCAGCTTCATCCGCACGCGGTGCTCGGCCCATAACCGTCCCCCATTTGTGGCTTATAACTCGATCAATTTAACAAAACATGTTACTCACACAATAATAAACCTATCACAGGATACGGTACTTGACACCTTTTGTTGTCTCCTTTTTGTCCGACACCTTTATTTTTCCCTTTGTTTTTGCGATTTCTGGTTGGCTTCAGCCGTCGGTTGACCGATCGACACCACCCTGCCTTCCGTCGTCCCTGAATTGACAGCTTCCAGAACCAGTTTCGGGGCGCTGACGGGAATGGTGGAATAGCAGCCCCAGTCTTCAACGAAGCTCGGGGCAGTTGCAAGTAACACGCCGACTGCAGCGACAAATTGTCGTTCCATGCTTATCAATCGTATTACAGAGGACTCGCCTGTTTGTCTTAGCGGGACGGGGTGCAATTCCATCATCAAGTCTTGGAACCGACGCGTCGTTGAGCGACTCGTCCAGATTCCGAAACAGGCTGGAAACCTAATCCGCTACGCGCTGATTTTAGTCGCGTGACTCACAGATACAATTGTGACATATCGCAACGCCTTGCGATAATCGGCTGACATTCCGTCACAATCAGTTATCAACGCTTTCTGTATTGCAGGCGGCGACCGCTCAACGAAAGCCGTGGACTCGATGATGATCGAATGCATTCTCTACGGCATCCCAATACGGCCACCAAGAATAGCCGAAACAGTCGACAACATACATCGATCATTGAAGCAACTGAGTGCCGCAAGTACGGCGTCCCTGAAAGCAGAATGCGACTTCGGACTACACTTCCGGACGAACAAAACAGGCTATTGACTGTTCGAGTTGCTCCGCTATCGATTCTCGCGAGTTCTGTACGCCAGGTTGAATGCAGCCTCATCAACGGCTGCGGTTATTCTCGACACCGGCCCGATAGAGATCTCATCCAACAGCGTCCTCAGGTGGGTGGTGATGACCGAGCTCAGGCGTTTTCCTTCCAGGTGTAGGCTTCAGTTTCTTGTAGTGGTCCGAACCAGTAGCCAGAACTGGTTATCTTCAGAGTGGCAGTGTGTTCGCCCGTGTGTTCGACTTTGATGTCCCAGATAATCGCAGGTGCGTCAGGAAAGTCGCCTTTCGCTAAGTCGTCTTCGAACAGGCGATTTAGGATGGCATCATCCTTCATGCCGGCAGCCAGCATGCGTACAACTGTTGCTGGCGCTGTATGGTCTGTTAGTCGTTCGACGGCTGCGGTATCCGCACATTCCAGTTTAAGCGTTACACAAACAGCGTCTGGTGTGGGAAACTGCTGCTCGTTAACAACTGCCAACAGGCTGCCGACGCTGAACATCGCTCGATGAAGTTCGATGTCTCCGCCCTGTTCCCACAATTTTTCGAACTGGCAATCGTGACTGAGGTTTTGAATCTGTCCTGCTTTCAGGACGTTGCCAAGTTTGTGCTTCAGCACGATGGCGGCGGCCTCTGCTGGTTCCAGATCCTGAAGCGACAGCACGCACATTTCACGAACTTCCTGTGGGCTAAGTTCAGTAGCGTCGTCAACTCCGAGAGTCTCAAGAATTGCTGCCAGATCAGACGCCTGCCAGTCGCCGTCAAGTTCGCGTAGTTCCTTAAAATCTTCGACGTGGATCTTGTACTCTGACATTCCGTTTATCCTGCCGTAAAGGGGGGGCCACAAAGCAAACCGTCTAAGTCAAGCAGCTTACCGAATCCACGTGATCGGTATTTGGCTCGTGGAAAGCACGCGTGGCAGGCTGAAGCCCGTTGGACATGGCCACAAGTCAGCGAAAGTCGCTGCTGAAGCGTTTGCTGAGTGCATGATATCAAAGCCTCTTCGATCTAACTGTTCGCGTGAGTTGCCGCGGGGTAAAGTTGCGAAAATATCGCTGGCGTGAAAATTCCTGGCGGCGGTGTCCTGCGTGTCAGACCTTTCGATAGGCCCCCAAACGATTGCCAGGCAGAGACGTTCGGAGCCAGGCTGAAGGAGCTGGAAGCGCTGCGAAAACCGCTGCGGCGAACTTCTCAATACCAGCACGACGCGCGAGGAAGTTAGTTTTTCCAGGGCTCGATTCACGTGATCGCGCCGCATGCTTATAAATTTGCGGTTTCAAAACCGCCGCTGGCAGAGCGCATCGATAACGACCTGCCTGTCATGCCCGAAAAATCTGGACATCGGATGCAGAAACGAAAGTGGCCCGAACGCGTCGCGTTCGGACTGGAAAATTCATGCCGCTCGCTTTTTGCCGGATTCAGTGGTTCTGGCAGTGTTGGCATCATTTGCCGATGCGACGGCCGTTGCGACTTCAGTGGCCTCGGCCGCTGGCACAGCGACTGGTAGGGCGGTCATTGAACGCACATGGATGTCGCGTTGAGGGAACGCGATTTCAAGTCCGTTCTTCTTAAACTTGCGGTCAATGGCTTCGTGCAGTTGCGTGATTGTGGCCAGCCGATTTTCCAGACTCGGCAGAAAACATCTCAGTTGAAGGTTGAGGCAACTGTCACCGAATTCTTCAAACGTGGCGATTGGTGCAGGGTCTTTCAGTACAAACGAATGTTCTTCTGCGGTTCTAACAAGTAGATCGCGAGCCATTTCCGTATCTGTTCCATACGCCACGCCAACGGTAATCCTGATGCGGTTGGTTTGGTCAGAAAGTGTCCAATTCAGTACTCTGCCAGTTACAAATTCTTTGTTGGGGACAATGTATTCCTTGCGATCGAAGTCGGTAATGGTGGTCGCTCTAATCTGAATGCGTGACACGCTGCTGCTGACGCCATCGATTGTTACGACATCTCCGATACGCACGGGGCGTTCAAACAGAATGATCAAACCGGAAACGAAGTTGGCGAAGATTTCCTGCAGCCCGAATCCTAATCCGACGGTCAACGCGGCCAGCAGCCATTGTACGCTTGCCCAGTCGATACCCATTGTTTGCGCCGCCAGAAGAACGCCAGTCAGCGTGAGTGCGTAGCGGCAAAGCGTAGTGATCGCATTGCGTCCTCCATGATCCATCGGAAGACGTTTTAGGATCGACAATTCCAGCAGGCCGGGAATGTTTCTGCTGGCGACGATTGATACACCCAGAAATCCAATCGCCAGAAGCATGCTGCCAAGTGTAATGGCTTTTAGTTTGGTGACCATTCGAGTTTCGAACAGGCCATCGTCCATGGGAACTTGTACTGCAACCTCAACCGTCGTGTGCCACATTTCGACTCGATTGAAAACCTGCAACGCGGGCAGCACTTCGCCCCAGACAAACCAACTGCCGCTAAGAAACAGAACGCATACTGCGGCACGAACCAGCTTTAGCATCTGTTCGCTAAGCATCGAGAAGTCTGTTTTGGGTTCTTCGACCTTCGGCATGGCGCTGGCGACAACGGTTGCCGACTGTGATTCATTTTTTGCCATTGCGGCTGCTCGACGGGCACGGGCCTGTTCGATGGCCAGGCGTTTTCGTGTTGAAACCAGCCATCTCATGCACATCGAAAACGCAATAAGTAGCACAACTAATAGCCAAAGCGTCATTTCAACACGAAACAGCAGTTGTTCTGCGGTGTATTGATAGCCGGCTATTGCCATTCCGGCCAGCAGCAACGGGATGGCAACGGCTGCCGGATACCACAACTTCTGAGCGCGATAAAACCAGCCTTCACGGTGTCGTTGAAGGATCTCGTTAAGCACGCGTCCTTGGGGTTTAAGAACTCGGCTGATGGATACTGATAACAAACCCATACCGACAACAAACAGCATTCTTCCCAGTGAATCTGCCCATAATCCATCGTCCCATGTGTCGATCAGAGACACCGCGAAAACAAGTGGCAATCCGGCGAACATCAGGATCAACAACTTGTGATAAATAGTTCTGACCGATTGGTCCGGCCAATGCAGGTGAATCGCAGCGATTCCTCCTGGACGGCAAATCTGTCGGAAGACCTCGATCGACCAAAATACTGCCGCGGTTGTTTTTAGCGCGTCACCTACAGCCGCGCCGAACTCACCGGCGATGCCGGTCGACAGCCTGCGTCCAATGAGCCAAATGGCAATCGGCCAGACAGACGCGATGACAAGGTTTAGCGCCAGAGCGCCCGCGATTGTCAGACTGCTGACCAATGATCGCGTATTAGGGTTTCTGCCAAATTCTTTGATGGAATTGCGAAGGCGATATCGCATTCCCAGCAGCACGAGAAGGCCACAGGCGAAGCTGAGCGACACCAGTGGGAACAGGAAAACTTCTGCGGCGAGCGATTTCCCAATTCGCTGCCAACGATCGGTTCGCGACAGATCGACAACTGCCCGAAATGCTCGGCCGGGAGTCTCGGTGCTGACGAATGCGGCGCTACGAGTCCACAACACACGTTCGTCGATGTAGTTGCGGAAGTCCTGCGTTGTTTCGACCAGCTTGCGACTGCTGATGTCAAGTTCTGCCAATTCTCGGATGCACACATCGTAGTCTGTCAGCAAATCGACCAGGTATTTCTTTCGGTCGTTCAACATCGATAACGTCATTTCAGTGATATCAACGCCGCTATCTGTGACGACGTCGTCGATGCCAGCGACGATTCTTTCGGCTTCGGCGGCGGTGTCGCCGAGCTCGTCTCACTGGTCTTCAAGCGGCAACTGTTCGAGCTGTAGTCGTGACATTTCCGATTCGGCCCGACTTCTGTCTTGGCGATATTGGGCGTCCTCTGGAAGATGGCTACGCTGGTTTCGCAGCAGAATGCCAATCGCCGTGGTCAGGCCGGCACGGTCTTCTTTGTCTTTGACACTTTTGAAATCTGTGTCGACTTGATGAAGCGTTTTCCCAATGGCCTCAAGACGGGTGCGAGTTGTTCTCAAAAGGCTTTGAATAGATTTTCGCTGCTCGATGAGTTCCGAGTTTTTCTGCGCCAATTCTCGCAGCGCAGGATGAGCGTTCTGGAGGTTTCTTCGGGCTTCGGCGGCCTGTCGTGCAGTTTCTCGTCGTCCCGCTTCCATCAGAACGGCTTTCCATGATTCGGATCGTTTTTCGAGCAGGTTGCGGTTGCGAATCAGAAGATCTCGCTGCAACGGAAACAACTCGTTTAATACGTCGTAGCGCGATCTTTCTATTTCATACAGATCGAACTGCGATTGAAGCAGAATTACGAATGCCTGCTGCTCTGTGCGGCGAGCTTCCGAGATGGCTGCAGCTTCGCCGTCCGCGGCTGCTGTCTGCAGCGTCTTGCGACTTTCGGCGAGTTGCTGTTTTGTTTTGTCGATCAAACCAGGCATCTGCGGCTTGCGCTCTGTTCTCAGCTTTGCACGTTGCTCCCATGCTTCCAGTGCCTTGCGAGCTTCGTTAAGGCGTTCTGAATCGGCCAGACGCAGTTGTTCTAACTCGCCAACCGTTGAGCGTTGTTAAATCGAGTGGAAATGCACTCCCGACCGCCAGCAGCATTCACTACAGGTCAGTATCCAGCCCCGCCCAGTGAGCTTGCCCAACTCTGCCTCGTACTGGCCACGCCTTACGTGCGGAATCTCCCCACCTGACTACGAATCGTGAAGATTGTAGCGATTTTAGGGTAGTGTTTCACACTACACAATACAAAACGCGTTTAGTAAGTTCGCGGCAAGTGAAACAACTGTGTATGGCTGAGTGGTGATTACTTTATTCTAGGACGTTTCCAATGTCACAGGTCGCCTCAACGTTGCTTCTGGCTCGCATCGCGATCGCAGTCGTCTTTTTGTCCGCGCCAACGTCCACTTTTTCGGCTGAGCAGCATCCGGTACTCAGCATGCTGTCAAGAGATGAACTACCAAGAGACGGTCAGTTGATATACGACCTGATCGAGCAATGGAATGATCAGGCATCGCAGATTCTCACTGCCAAAATTTCGTATTTGAGTCTGATTACGTCGCAGGGAAATCTTCAACCCCTCTCTCCGGAGGAAGTGGAAGCCGTTTTCGAAGGTGTCGCGTTTGATAAGGATCCGCAGGTCGTATTCCGGACAAGAGTGGCTCCGAAGCTGTTTTTCAATCAATATGAAGATGAACACACTTGGCTCCAGGAATCGCTCTTCTTGAAGGACGGAGACAAAGTACGCACGGATAAGTGGCACGGTTCTCACGTTGTTGACGGGGAGCACGAAATTAAAACGGATACGGCCAATGATATTGTCAATGTCTACGACGCAGGCACATCCGGATGGGCAAAAACGGTGCTTGAGGATTTTCGATTTACTCCGCCGAAGGCTCGCTGGTTTCGGATGCTTGAAAATCAAACAAACGCAATTAGGTTACAGGTCGCTTGGACGGATGATCGCTCGGGTAGTCATCCCGACGTAGTCGTCAATCCCTTGCACGGCCAGATAGAGTCCTATGTGGAGCGGAGTGCTGATGGTTCCGTTAAACGACAAGTACAGCAGCATGATTTCGTCACCTACGCCAGTGGTGATACATTCCCGAGAGTTGTGAGAGATGTACGATATTCAGATGCTGGCGTCGTCTCTGAGTTTAAGCTGACGGTCGTCACTGGGGCTCAATTTAATTACGTCTCAACGGGCGCTGAGTTCACGATTCCGATCAGGACACAACAACAGTTGGTGGATTTTCGGGACTCGAAACAGACGAGTCCCGATTCGTTCCGCGTCAAACACACGACGGCAGATGTGACAACTGTGAGTCGACCAAAACGTCACGACAGTGACTCTGCGGATCTCATGGGTCCCAGCAAATTTAGCTTGGGGAACGTTTTGCTGTTTTTTAACGGACTCCTGCTGCTAGTGGTGGGTTTCCGAATTGTTCGACGAAGTCGCAACAAATTTCACAACTCAGACTCGAATGGTGGAGGCAACTGAAATGTTATTTCGAAATCGTAAACTCTTCTTGCGCTGCATAGGTATCCTGTCCGTGATCGCTGGGGCGGGTTGCTTGGCAGCTTCTATTTCCGCTACTGCGTTGGGGGACGTGTGCGTCGGTTCCCCAACAACGATGTCGTGTGCGAACGACGGCCCGGAAATTACGTGCGAAGATGACGGTTCGGAAGGGACGTGCCAATTGCCGTACGCGACGAATCCGTCTGGGTCTGGTGGTTGCGGTATAGAATACGAGGGTTCTTTTGAATTGGGGCCAACAGCCGAATTTCCGTCAGGGCGTTGGCTGCATACATGGAGCTGTAAACCGCAGAGTCCGGGCTGCTCAGGTCTACAGCGGCAAGGGCATGAGGGAGGCGGATGCACACCGCTGCCTGAGCCTCCACACCCGGCTTTGGAATATGCCGACCCGGAGACCTGTCTTTCAGAGGCCGGGGACACGACCATTTCGCTAAGCCAAACCAACAAGTCCTGCGCGTCGGAGGGCCAGTATTCGTACACAACTGGAAGTGACAATCAGCCGACGAGTGGAACTGGAATGAGCGATTGGACATGCCAATGCACGGGCACGATCAATGAAGAGAATCCTGCTACTTGTGAATACTTACTTTGCAGCTGTGAAGAGTGCGGCGGAGAAGAGTAAGTTTTCTTCGCGTCCACGCACTGGAGTGTGACAAAATCATGAGGATCCATATGAGTACGTGCAGTATTGCCCTGCGTCGACGGGTGCAACGTAGGTGGTCGATGTTACTAGCCTTGCTGATCGTCGGGTGTTTTGCTCGAAGGGGCCGTCTGGGCATGTGATCGTGGAACAACCAAACGTGACACACGTTTTTCTGGAAAGTGAAGTAAGGAACCGAAATTCCGGTGGTGAACAGTTGGATGTGCCATTTCGCATCAAGAACGATAGCCGTTCCTCAGTGGCAATTCGATTAGAGCATCTTAGTTGCGGCTGCTTCAACCTTCTGTATCGTGGTCGGCCATTTCTGCAGGGGGCCGAAGTTCGCTTACCAGCCGGCGAAGAAACTGTGTTTTCCATTCCGCACAGAAGCCCTGCGGGCGGATCAAAAACCTATACTGCAGACTTGTCCGTTCTCTCCGACGAGCAGGAGTCTCTTCCCGGTATTCGCCTCACATACAAGATTCAGGTCGAGCCGAACCTTGTATTTCACCCAAACAGCATCTTGCAGCAATTTGCCGCGGAAGAAACTGTGAAGAAGGCTACTGTTCTTGTGAAGCGACGAACACGGGAATCGGCTGCAGGGCCGTTGCTGGTGGATACGGTTTCAAATTTTGTCCTTCCAGCAAAGATTACCCCGCGATCGAGTGGAGCGAAGTTATTAAGTGATGGCATTTACGAAGATGAGTGGTCGGTGGAAGTGGAGCTGGAAATTCCACCATCGGGTGACACGGCCACGTTCGACGGAGCGTTGAGATTCACCGCAGCGCCGGAAGCCGCAGTTCGGTCACTCCCGATATTGTTGAAACGAGCGTATGGCCTGTTGGCCCCGGAGGTTATTCATTTTGGGCGGCTCTCGGTTGGGGACCGGCGGGCAAGAAGAATCGCGGTCACAGCGGCAGATGGTTCATCGTTTCGAATTCTACATGCGCATTGCGCGAGCGACGCAGTTTCTGTGGATTGGGCCGACAACGAATCACGCGTACAGATTCTAGATTTAGCACTCTCACCATCTCTGGAACTTGACCGATGGGAAGAGTTTCTGGAATTGACGACTTCTCATTCGCAGGCCACGCTAAAAATTCCGCTCAAAGCCGTAGTGAGGCCATGCTTGGAATCCGAGTGGCCAAGTGACGCACTCACTCCGCTAGGCAATGGCCAATGAAATCGCGTTCTTCTTTGTCCACGCCACCAATGCTTGGAGCTACGGCGCAACGTGGCTTTCAAGAACTGCACTCATGCGTACTCCGCAAATGTGGCAGATCCGGCTTCACGCTGATCGAACTGTTGGTTTCCATCAGTATCATCGCGGTGTTGATGTCGTTGATTCTGCCGGCCGTTCAGAATGCGAGGGAGGCGGCTCGGCGGACGCAGTGTTTGAATCGCGTACGAAATATTTCTCTGGCACTCACGGGATATGCGACCGCTCAGCGACGTTATCCGGCCGCCGGATATTGGGGCGGTGGGCCGGCTGCGGACAAAAACGACCCCGGACCGCATCACAACTGGGTGGTGGATATTCTGGCCTATTTGGATCGGCGGGATCTGGCGGATCGCTGGGACAAAGACCAACTGGCGATCGGTGCGACCAACGCAGAACTCACAAAAATTCATCTGAATGTGTTGGTGTGTCCGTCGGATGATTCCATCACGGGCGGTGGTGATCTGAGCTACTCCGTCAACGGCGGCATCGGCGACACCTTTTTCAATTCTGGCATCAACGACTGCGTGGCCGATCCGTTTTACTGGCCGTTGGATTTGAACGGAGACGGCGTGGCCTGTGTGCCGCCCGGAACAGGGACCGCCAGTCCCACGGATCGTGAAATCTTTAAACGCTTGGGAATTTTCTTCAGCGAAAACTGGCAGTTCCAAGGCACGCCCGGCTATCAGGGAACCGTGCGGCATCATTCTCCGGACAGTGTGACAGACGGATTGTCGAACACAATTCTGCTGGGCGAAAATGTGCGGACGGGTGCCGACGGTTCAGGACCAACGGCGAACTGGGCCAACGCTACGGGGCCGGGCAGTCGCATCTATTTCAGTCACCAGGTGTGCGTGGGAAATTCGTGTGCGGCGGGCAGTGTGGATTTTTCGAAGGCCAATTTTGGTGACCACGCCATTAACGCAGGACGTGTGCTGCCGGAAGGGCAATCACCGTTTTTGAACAGCGAACATCCGGGTGGAGCCGTGGTGGGTTTGGGTGATGGAGCTGTGCGGTTTTTGTCGCAGGACATTGATGGCAAAGTGTTATTCCAGCTGTTTACTCCGCAGGGAGATAAGTTGTTGGGCACGCCCTTGGACGCAGGAATCTTTGATGGAATCTACTGACGAACACGATCAGCCAACCACGTCGGCCGCTGTGCAACGGGAACTGTCCGTGGTGATTCCGGCGTTCAACGAACAGCGTCGGATCGCCACAGCCATCCGGGATGTGATCGACAACATGCCGCTGAGCGTGGGGGACGCGTGGGAACTGATCGTTGTGAATGATGGTAGTTCTGATGCAACGTCGTCCGTGGTGCGGAGTTTTGAAGGTCATGTCCCAGCGCTGCGACTGCTGGAACATCGCGTCAATTCTGGAAAAGGTGCGGCGGTTCGCACGGGCGTGCTGGCTGCAGCGGGTCGGGTTGTGTTGTTTGCCGATGCAGACGGAGCCACTCCGTTTTCCGCAGCAACAGAACTTCTGCAGGCTATTGATGATGGCGCAGATATCGCCATCGGAACCCGGAGTCACAGCCATGAAGTGCAGCGATCGTTTGTGAGATTGGTGATGGGGGCCGCGTTTCGCCTGGCGGTGCGAAATTTGGTACGTGTTCACGTTTCAGACACGCAGTGTGGCTTTAAGATGTTCAAACGCAATGCGGCACGTCTTCTGTTTGGCAGCAGTTGCGAAGACGGATATCTGTTTGAAGTTGAGATTCTGGGACTGGCTATTCGCCGAGGATTCACGATTCAGGAAGTTCCAGTTTGCTGGCGCGAAGTGGCTGGGTCGCGGATTAGGCTGGTGCGTGATTCGTGGAAGATGCTGACTGGTCTGCTGCGTGTGGGCCGGAATATTCGGGGGGCCTCGGCCTCTTCTGATTTAGCAGAAATCACTTCGTCAGCCAGCCACCGGCTCAGAAATGCGAACCACAATGTTGCTGGCGACGCTGATCGTGCCGTACCGCCGTTGCGCAGCGGAGCGTGACGAAATGCCCCACAAAGCTGCGGCGTTTCTTACGCCCCAACTGCTGATTCCGATCGTGGTCTGCGGCTTCGCGGCGATGCTGCGTGCATCGCTGAATGCAGATCGTCCAATCTGGTTTGATGAAGCATTCTCTTGGACTCTAGCCACTGAGTTTGGTTCCGCGGAAATCGTGGAGCGCACGGGCCGGGATGTTCATCCTCCACTGTCTTATCTGCTGCTGCGGTGTTGGATCAGCGTCTTTGGCGATTCGCTGATTGCGATGCGGTCTTTGTCGGTCACTGTGGGGACTGCGGCCGTGGGCGTGGCTTGGCTGGTCGGACGCGGTATGGCCGGAATGGAGAGTCCGGAGGGTGGTGGTGATGCTGCCCTTCCACGCAGCGATCTGGCGCGAAGAAAACTTGTGGGAGGCTTAATTCTGAGCGCCTTGGTCGCCAGCAGTGCGTTCCAGATTCGCTGGTCGGGCGAAGTTCGCATGTACGCTTTGTTGAGTTTGTTATTTCTGCTGGCGACGCTGTCTGCGATTCGCGCGACCTCGGGCGATGGTTACCGAAAACGATGGTGGATCGCGTTCAGTTTGAGCTGCACCGCACTGATGTATACTCATAATTACGGCACGTTTTCCGTTGTCGGGCTTTCTGCGTTTGTTGTGCTGACCGTGTTTTTTCGTTGGCGGCACGATCGTCAGGACGAATCTTGGCGAGCCATGGGATTGTGTCTGGCGGCGATTGCCGGCACCGCCGTTCTATATCTTCCGTGGCTTCCGGTGTTGCTGGCTCAAAAGGCTCAAGTGGCAGACGATTATTGGATGCAACGTTTTTCGTGGCACAGTCTGGCTGCGGCGTGGGATCATCTGTTCATTCCAGAAAATGCGTACGCCGCCATTCAGGGAACTCGCGGAGCCGTGATTCTGTCGCTGGTGGTTGTGTTGACGCTGGTGTTGCAAGTCGGCGGACGATGGGCGGATCGGCTTTGCTTCTGGCTGACGATGACTCCCATCGTACTGGCGGTGATAATTTCGAACGTCGGGTCATCCATTATCGGAGACCGCTTGTTCGTGCTGGCTCACCTGAGCGTATTGATGATGATAACCCGCGCGATGATTCGTTGGCTGGATGCAACGACAGCCGTTCTGTTGACAGCCCTTCTGATGATCGACGGCGTGTACGTTCACCGGCGATATCAGCATCAACTGAATGTGGCAGATCATCAAGGCATTCAAGCGGCCATGCAGATTGTGAATGATTCTTCAGATGATTCTATTCCGACGATCGTCTTGCAGCCCTGCGTGTATTTCAGTGCTCGCTATTATGCCACTCATCGAAATCTGGTCATGCTGTATACATTGCCGGAAAACATTCGCCACTATACTGGTTCTCCGATTCTACGTGACGGTGAATTTCATTCGATCAGTGAGCTGGCGGAACGTATCGAACCCGTCGTCTGGATCATCACTTCATCGGGTTACACGGCGGGGTATTCAGAACCTTTTCTTCCCACGGACTGGGTTCGCGATTACACAAAAACGTTTCCGGCCGTGTATGCTTTTGAAGGTGAGGTTCGGCTGTCGAAGTATCGACGGAGTTCTTCACGCGACGATATGCGTCTTCCGACACAGGACGGAAGAAAATGATAGATCAGACAATTCAGAACCCGCCGAAGCATGCTCCTCGCCGTTCGGTTCAGCTGGTTCGAATCACGCGACTGCTGGTAGTTGGTGTGTGCCTGATGATGACGCACCCAGCATTCGGCGACGAGATTCAGGAGTCTTTTCGAGACAGTCAACTGAACCAGATGGCCTTTGGAGTGGTGGGCGATCGGGCGCTCATGCAACCGTCCGCTGACGGGCTACGAATTGCCAGTACGGCGGATTCGAGAGGTAACACCGGGTTGCAAATTCCTCAGGAAATTTACGGCGATTTTCAGTTCGATGCCGAAGTTCGGCTGAACGATTTTCCGGTGCCAAAAGATGGATATGGAACCGGCGTCGCGATCCTACTGGAAGATGCGGTGAGCCATGGAGCCAGCATTCAGCTGGTTATCGTGCCTTCTGGAAAGCGAACGCTGGTTGCTCATGATTTCGTGATCGTGGCCGGCCAGCACCAGCATCGTGCGCAGACTTTTCCGATGCCTTCGGCGGAGGTTTCGCTGCGGTTGGAACGGCGAGGTTCCACGCTGCACTATTCGGTTTCCGCAGATCACGGAGTCACCTTCAACCAGCTGCATCAGACGAAGTTTGCGTCGACTCCGATCCGAGTGGCTCAGATTTATGGCCAAGCGGGCGGTGAAAACAATGTGTACGACGTTGTGCTGCAGTCGGTGAATCTGACAGCGGATGAATTGGTGCGGCCCGGCCAGCGGCCGAAAACAGTTAACAATTCACGCCTGACGACTGTGGTTACCATTGTCTGCTTGCTAACGCTGATCGCCGTCATCATGGTTCGGCTGGTGCTGCGGAATCGTCGGCCTGCTTTCGATGAAACGACATGACCCACACGATCGAAAACACAGAGACACCGTCCGAATTGGCCAACGCCGCCGACTACGTTCCACGTTTTTCCAAAAGCGTGGTGACAGGATGCGTCGTCTACGTTGTCAGTAGCCTGCCTGTTTTTCTGGGAGTCTGTTTAGGCTATTTTGCGTTGCGTCCGGGCCGCAACATTCCTTATGGCGAACACAGTCTACTGCTGCGTTTTGCGGCTTGGGACGGTGGCCAGTTTATGACCATTCTGGATCGTGGTTATGCGTACAACCCCGATCAGATTTCCAATGTGGCACTGTTTCCAGGCTACCCTGCACTGGCAGCGTTGTTGCAGCGGTGGTCCGGCTTCAGTAGTGCTGCCGCTTTACTTGCGGTGGCTCAAGTGAGTTTGTGTGCGGCGTTTGTTGTGTGGCACCGCTATCTGAGCGTGCGGTTCCCGAAAGACGCGAACATGGCGTTTCGCGGGCTAGTGGTGATGGCCTTGTTTCCGACCACGTTCTTTTTTCGAATGGCCTATTCCGAGTCGTTATTCGTGCTGCTAGCGGCCACGATTCTGTTAGGACTCCACCAGCGCTGGCCGATCTTGGCTGTGGCCTTGCTGATTGGAGCGGCGGTGTCGGTCAGACTGGTGGGAATCGCGTTGATTCCCGCCCTGGTCATTTCTGTCGTCACTGACCAAGCATCGATCAGCAGAAAAATCACACGGCTGGCGTTCAGCCTGCCACTTTGCGTGTGGGGACTTGTGGCGTATATGGTTTTTCTGTGGTTTCAGCTTGGTGATCCATTTGCGTACAGCAAAGCGCAGGCGTCGTTTTTTTTACGCAGCCCTGTGCCAGGCATCGACCACTGGTATCGCTTGGCAATTCTGGAACCCGTATGGGGAAACTATTTTTCCGGCAGTGATGCCTATTGGCGGCGACACGACCCGCAACTTCCCGCGCTTCTTAGCCTGCAGTTTGCGAACCCAATCTGGTTTTCGATCGCCGTGGTCAGTGTTCTGGCCGGTTGGGTGAGAACTCAGATGACGGATGTGGAATTCCTGTTCGGGATCAGCCTGTTGGCCTTGGCTTACATCGGACGAGCAGAAGAATTCTGTATGGGAGCTCAGGCGCGCTACGCCGCGCCGGCGCTTCCCGTTTATATTGTGGTCGCTCAGTGGCTATCACGAATGCCGCAGGCCGCGTGGTTGACGACGACGGTCGCCTCCACGACATTGCTGACCGTGTATAGTGCTCTGTTTGCGTCGTGGTACTTCTTTCTTTGAGATTCGAGTGTCTTCTGGTAAACCTTCAGATGCCTGCAGCAGGCTGACCTTCGATTCTGTTCAACCAGCAAGGAAACAACTCTATGCTCGATCTTCGCCTTGTTGCCCTGACACGAGCGACAAAAGTCGGTTGTTTTAAGGTTGGGATTTGCCGCAATTCCGGATTTGAATCCGTCAGGCAACTGTGAAACGCGGGAAGCCGTTTCGAAGCAATGTGAGACCGTGCAAGAGCTAGAAAATTGCGCGAGACATAGGCGCAGAATCCCCAACCGTTCCACCTTTCGTCAGTTTGGCGATCAGTGAGCGCACGCTGGCCGCTCGCAGTAAATTCCAGCCGGCGACTTTCAGCAGAATGCTGTGAAAACACGGCCGGCCGACCTCGCACTCGCAGACGGTCCAGACCGGTCACTCGCTTCAGCATCGAGTTGGTGGCTTCGATGCCGCCGCGCATTCGGTAATCCGTTTTGAAGTCGTCTGTGCGTTCGGCCGCTGGTCGCTGAGCAAGTCGCAGATCCTGCCCGTTCAGCCGCAGTTGGCACAGCATTGGATCGCGACGGATCGGGCACCGGCCCTTCAGCGGACACTTGC
>Ga0335398_10006330_pt1 | contig 15052 bp, 17 predicted proteins | sample BON03_FD_205742 | JGI IMG/M metagenome (GOLD analysis project Ga0335398, IMG submission 205742) | Freshwater microbial communities from Lake Bonney liftoff mats and glacier meltwater in Antarctica - BON-03 (spades assembly) (version 2) | ecosystem: Environmental > Aquatic > Freshwater > Ice >... | reverse complement strand
TCACTTTTGCGATCCAGAGCTTTTTAATCTCTTTTTTTTCAATTTTGTTCTTTTTTTTCAAAAAAATTCGGGCAGGGAGACCACTGGGACTCATTTGTGTATACTCATTCTCGTATGTGACTTGGGTCATTCTGCCCAGACAAAAAAGTCAAGGAAACAAACAAGAAAGTAGAAATGAAAAATATGAATGATGTAAAAAAGAGGAAAAAAATTGGGCCAAAATGCGCAAGGGTAAACTGAGTAGTGCGCCTGCGCTCGGTTGCCGCGTGCCATGTATGACCTGACGCATTCATGTATGACCTGACTTGTTCATGTATGACATGACTTATTCATCCATGACGTGACTTATTCATCCATGTGTGACATGTCTCATTCATGACTCGTTAATATGTGTGAAACAGGTGCGACGATTTGCAGCACTATATCGAGGAGTTTGAGAAGGTTGCTGTGCAAGTGCAGCAAGAGGCAATGGATGAAGATATTCGTGCTTCGCTCCAACATTTGGAGTGAGTCATGCCACTGAGTCATGTCGCAAATCATCGAGTCATGTCACATATGAATGAGTCATGTCACATGAAGATCTTTGCGCATCGCTCAAATTTTTGGAGACTGAGTCATGTGACATGTGTATGCAACAGTTCGTGCATCGCTCCACTTTTGGACTATGTCATGCCACTGAGTTATGTCACGTTTGAGTGAGTCAAGTTGCAAATGAATGAGTCATGTCACATGTGGATGAAGATATTCGCGCGTCGTTGCATCGTTTAAGGTGAGTCGTGAGTCGTGCCACATTTTAATCAGGCATGTCACTTATGAATGAGTCATGTCATATATGACTGAGTCATGTTACAAATGATTGAGTCATGTCACATATGAATGAGTTGTGTCACATATGAATGAGTCACGTCACATATGTATGAGTAGTGACACATATGAATGGTCATGTGTGTATAGCACGTCATGTCACTCATGAATGAGTCTTGTCACTCATGAATGAGTCATGTCACACACCACAGGTGCCCCTCATTGTTGTGGGGCGGTTGGACCTGCTACGACTTGGCGGTTGAAGCTGAATGTCGTGAGTTCGTGACCAAATGCTGCCGGCAAGCCAACGATGAGCGATGGTCTGTGTTGCAGTGTGTTGCAGTGTGTTGCAGTGTGTTGCAGTGTGTTGAATGCCAACGATGAGCGATGGTCTGTCATGACACCTATCAAAGAGTCATGTCACATATTAATGAGTCATGATACCTATCAATGAGTCATGTCGCATGTCAATGAGTCATGTCACATGTCAATGGGTCATGTCACATGTCAATGTGTCATGTGACATGTGAGTCAGTCATGTCACACTTGAATAAGACGCGTTGCAAATCAATAAGTCATGTGACATATGAATAAGTCATGTGACATGTGAGTCAGTCATGTCATATATCAGTTTGTCACATATCAATGAGGCATGCCACATATTGTTGAGTCATGTCGCACATGAATAAATCATGTCACATATCATTGAGTTACGGCGCGTATCAACGAGTCATGTGACATATGAATGTGTTACATGTATGGTGACATGATGTGTTACATGTATGGTGACATGATGTGTTACATGTATGGTGACATGAGTTACGGCGCGTATCAACGAGTCATGTGACATATGAATGCATCATGTCACATATCAACGAGTCATGTGACATATGAATGCATCATGTCACATATCAACGAGTCATGTGACATATGAATGCATCATGTCACATATCAACGAGTCACGTCACGTTTCAATGATTTCTGTCACATATCATTGAGTTACATGGCATTCAATGAGTACTGTCACATATCAATCAGTGATGAAGCATATGAATCAGTCATGTTACAGATCAATGCAGAATATCACATATCAGTTAGGCATGTCACTTATCAATCAGGCTCATAACATATACATGAGTCGTGTGACGGGTATGGCGAGATGATGACGATGCAGGGTAACGTGACATGACTCGTTGATAAGTGACATGACTCGTTGATAAGTGACATGACTCATTGGTGGTGTGACAGGTATGGTGACATGATGACGATGCAGGGTACCAAGAAAAGCAGCGACTTTTTGGGCATTCCCTTCGCGCTCTGTCTCACATTTTACGTGGCTTTTTTCCCGGTGAAGTGTTTTCGAAAGAGTGGCGGGCCCTTGTGAAATTCTCAAAAGACTGCTTTTTGCGATGTTTGCTACAAAGAGTCATGAAACAGTTGCCAATTAGTTGGGCGCACGGCTCGCGCGCATTCGGTTACCTTCGCTCTCATACATAATTTTGACACATATGCACCGAATACGGAACAAACTTTGCGGGCAATGTGGTGAAGCTCCCAGTCAATAGGCATGTCGTGAATAGGCATGTGGTGAATAGGCATCTCTATCGCATGTCTCTATAGGCATGTCATCAATAGGCATGTCTATAGGCATGTCATCAATAGGCATGTCTATCCACTTGGAGCTTGGCAACACGACAAAAAAAGATCGAAAGGGGAAAAAAAACATAAGAATGAGAGTAGCTTTTGCGGAACGCCACCAGGTCTGTAGATTTAGAATAAGTGTAATGACTTTGGAGATTGTGTGGGTAATTATAGTGACTTTTGAGAATGTGTGAGTAACTTAGGCACTTTTGAGACTGCGTGAATATCTGTAGGCACTTTTGAGATATAGGCACTTTTGAGAATGCTTGAGTTACTTGATGATATGACACCCAAAGTGTAGGGAATGAGTACCTTGATCCTAGGAACCCCTCCCATCGGGGGGGGTCTTCTTTTTTGGTGGTTTGATTGGTGGTTTGATTGGTGGTTTGATCTCAAGAGCCGGGAGGAAGAGACTAATTTCGAGTTCAATTTAGTACCTGGTGTTTGGTTAGAATCCGTTCCTCCCGACTCTTCAGATCGAACCACCCAAAAAAAAGATCCCCAGGGGGGGGTGGTTCCTACAATCCAAGTGCAGGGACCTGAGAGAATGAGTGAGCTCCTCTAGTTTAGAGAATGAGTGAGCAACTCGAGTGTGAGCAACTCGAGTGTCACCAACTCGAGTGTGAGCAACTCGAGTGTGAGCAACTCGAGTGTGAGCAACTCGAGTGTGAGCAACTCGAGTGTGAGCAACTCGAGTGTGAGCAACTCGAGTGTCACCAACTCTGTGTAAATGAGGACGTATGATCTCTCGTGATATGTCGTGATATGTCGTGATATGTCGTGATATGTCGTGATATGTCTCAAAAGTCACTACCACTACACTCACTCATGAATTCTCAAAAGTGACCAGAGTTGGTGACAGTAAAATTGCTGACATTGAGGGTATCACCAGGTTTTGTGGGTAGCGCTGGCCTTCCAATTCGGCTCCCATCCGCCCTCTGTCACGAACGGGCAGCCAGCGTCAGAATCCTGTTTTGGTGGGCGTGGAGAGACATGGAACCTTTATCTCACCCGCGAGCAGACCAAGATCATGCTCTGGTGTGTCACATGCGCCTTGCTGCCACTGGTGCTGGTAGCGCCCAAAATTCTAGGCCCTGTTAATGGGGTGGCCTGGCGGAACCCGCCTGTGTCAGAATCCCTCCGCCCCCCTGGGCAAGTCCGTTCGCTGCCAGCGGGCTATCCAGCAGAACCCTTTCTCAACCCCGAACTACGTTTACGGTATGCCTTTTTGGTGGCGTCCTCGCTCGCGCGATCGCTGCGGGTGTCGAGTCTTTCACTTGAGCCCTCCTCTGCCTCTGCCTCCCACTCCTCTGGGGCCTTACAGGCAGTGGCGTGGCACACATACCAACTCGACTACTTGCGTCTACGTGCTGCCTACGCCTACACCTCTTCCCTCCTCTCCTGTGTTCGAGTGCTCAGCATGTTGGCAGGCGCGTTAGGGCTTGCCAATTGGTCAAGGGACCTGAATATATATGCAAACACCTGGGGCGAAGCAACCTTCTCTCACCACTCAGATGCCACATCCGCACGACATGGACATCCATCCATGTCAGATATGGAACACTTTGTTGCGAAACAAGCCGCGCGAACTCCAGAGGCTAAATTCATAAAATGGATGCAAAATATGCGCAAGGACCCAGAAGGCTGGATGCGCATGTCTCCTGCTGAGACTGCTGCCCTCTGGCACCCGTCCTTTCACTATTTGGAGCAACTCTTTTGTTTCATACTGGTAATATGAATGCTTGACACACGCTACACACGACTGACTGATACGTCACACTCATATGTGTCCCATGACTCATTAATATGTGACACGACTCATTGATTTATGACATAACATGACTCATTGATATGTGATATGACTCAGGCCCCGTGGACCGTGATTCATATCACTCATACACTGATATATATCACTCATTGATATTATTCGTTCATATGTGACACGACTCAGGTTCCGACGACCTTGTTCGCTATGCTTCATTGATATGTGACATGACTCGTTGATATGTGACATGACTCATTGACACCTGACGTGACTCATTGATATATGACATGACTCATTGATATGTGACATGACTCATTAATATGTGACATGACTCATTGAATCAGTCATGTCACATTGATCAGTGCCGATTGATAGGACTGTGACTTGATTGATGACTGCCACTTGACTTGACTGTCACTTGATTGATGACTGCAACTTGACTGTCACTTGATAATCTGACTTGATAGCACTATCACTGGATTGAAGACTGTGACTTGATTGAGGCGCCGGCGACTTTGTTTGATACGACCATTCATACTCTCATTCATATCACTTTGATACTCTCATTCATATCACTTTGATACGCTCATTCATATCACTTTGATACTCTCATTCATATCACTTGATACTCTCATTCATGTCAATTGATACTCTCATTCATATGACTCATTCATACGTCACATGACTCATTCATATGTCACTTGACTCATTGATATGTGTCATGACTCATTGATATGTGACATGACTCGTTGGTATGTGACAAGACTCATTGATATGTGACATGACGCAGGCGCCAGCGACGTTGTTCGCAATCCAGTCGGTCAATTTTGCGTCGTTTGTGGTGGTATTTACCATGCTCATCAGCTATGGCGAGTATTCGAAGGGCCCTCTCGACTATGTACCGTGGGAGGTCAAAGCACGCACTGCAATACACTTGAACACGTCAAAGCACGCACTGCAATACACTTGAACACAATGTATCACACTCACGCAAGACACTGCAAGACACCGCAAGACACTGCAACATACTGCACCACACTGAAACACGACACCACAACGCACGATGTCCATCAGCAATGACTGTCTCAGCAATGACTGTCTCAGCAATGCCTTTTGACCGTCTCAGCAATGACTGTCTCAGCAATGCCGCCTATTCAAAGGGCCCGCTTGACTAGCTACCGTAGGAGGTCACCATACACACTGCATCACACAGCAACACGTTCACACACTGCATAACACAGCAACACGCTCACGCACTGCATCACACAGCAACATGCTCACACACTGCATCACACAACAAGTCACTGACACACTGCATGACACAGCAAGACGCTTGAATGAAGGTCTCTCTCGAATGAAGGTCTCTCTCGAATGATGTTCATTCGAGTGAGTGCGACAGAGGAGAATCTTTCGACTCTATGCTATGGGGGGGCACTGTTGCAAACACCTCCACACAAGACACTGCAACAGACCTACTGCACACACCCCCACACAAGACACTGCATCGCTGCACGCAAGACACTGCAACAGACTAATAGACACTGCAACAGACGAATAGACACGAATGCACCACAGCGCATCAGACGAACAGAAACGAATGCACCACAGCGCATGACAATGGATATCTTGTGTCGTGTGTCGTGTGTCTTGCGTCATGTGTCGTGTGTCTTGCGTCATGTGTCGTGTGTCTTGCGTCATGTGTCGTGTGTCTTGCGTCATGTGTCGTGTGTCTTGCGTCGTGTGTCGTGTGTCTTGTGCGTTGTGTGGATATTTGCCATTGTCGCTAGACCTGCAACGCACTCGGCACGTTGCAGAGAGCGAGCAGGATCTAGTCAAACTAATGCAAGTGCAGGATCTAGTGGAACTAATTAAACTAATCTAATTCCACTACACTCCCAAGTGTAATACACTCCAACATAATGCAAGAATAACCCCACAAACCCCATTCATATGAGTGCGAAGGTTTCCGAATGGCGCAAGCGCCCCAACTCCCTGCAAACACCAAGTACAACACACTGATATGACAGACTACACCACAGGAGATGTACGTCATTGTCGCAATGGCAGCCTTTCTCATCCAAGAACTAATCCAGATAATGGACCGTAAGGGATTCATCGGCTATATCAGTGATAAGTGGAACATTTTCGACCTCTTGGCTCAAATTCTTTTTTGGATCCCCCTAGCCATGAGACAGGTAAGAGTGTTGCAGTGTGTTGCAATGTGTGTTGCAGTGTGTTGCAGTGTGTTACAGTGTGTAATGCAGTGTGTAATGCAGTGCGTTACAGTGTGTATTGCACGTAGGACGAGAATTTTTTTGAAAAATCGTTCGGAAAGTGGGCCGGGAAAATCTCATAGCATGCAGTATATTCTTTTGATGATATTACTTGCTTGACTCCGACATGCCTTGACGAAATACTTCACTCCGACATGACTCGATGAAATGCTTCACTCCGATATGACTTGATGAAATGCTTCACTCCGACACAACTTGATCAAATGCTTCGATCGATCCGACATGACTGGATCAAATGCTTGACTCCGATTTGATTTGATCAAATGCTTCGCTCTGACATGACCTGATCAAATTGTGAGTATCGTGAGTATCGTGATCCTGAGCAATCATGCGGACAAATCATAAACCCTAAACCTTAATCAATGAGTCATGTGACAGTGGTGCGTTGCAGGAGAGTGTGTGACAGTGGTGCGTTGCAGGAGAGTGGCCCGAAGCAACGTTCGAGAGTCATGTCGCATTTGAATGAGTCATATCACATTTGAATGAGTCATGTCACATTTGAATGAGTCATGTCACATTTGAATGAGTCATGTCACATATGAATGAGTCATGTCACATTTGAATGAGTCATGTCACATTTGAATAAGTCATGTCACATATAAATCCGTTATGGCACATCTGAAGAGTCATGTATAATATACAAGATGCATGTCTCGTAATACTATGTCTCGTGATCCATGTTTCGTATCAATGAGTCAAAGTCTCATGTCAATGAGTCATGTCGCAGTCGTGTGTTGCAGGAAAATGTCCAGAAGCAAACGACTTCGTTTTTTGGAACTGCGCCAACTCTCCGCCCTTAAAAGAGTCGTGTGACCCCCCCCAAAGCCTAGAAGACGGCATGTGCGGGCAAGAGCAGTTGTTTCAGGGTTTTAAGGGCTTTGAGAGGTGGGCACTGGCACGCCAATTGTATGGCCTCTGCTGCGGCTTTATGTGGTTGCGCCTTCTTCATGTCTACTCTGGTATATACACACACACACACACACACATGCACACACATGCACGGACACACACTCTCTCTCTCTCTCTCACACACACACACACTCTCTCACACACACACACACACAAACACACACACACACACAAACACACACACGTCACATTTCCAAACGTCAGCTGACTACGAGATGGACTATGGACTATACAGAATGGCTCTACAGCTGCCTTTTGAGAATGTGACAGTGTGTGTGTGTGTGTGTGTGTATGTATGCGTGTATGCACTCCTGAGAATGTCTACCTGCACTAGCGACCGAGTCGCATGTCTAGAGATATGTCACATACGCATGTCTAGAGATATGTCACATACCTCATTGATATGTAGAGATATGTCACATACCTCATTGATATTTCACATGACTCACTCATATGGGTGACATTTTGTACTGATGTGTAACATGACTCGTTGACATGTGACATGACTAGATATATGTGACATGGCTCATGGATATGTGACATGACTCATGGACATGGGACACGACTCATTGATAAGGGGCATGACTCATTGATATGTGACATGACTCAGTGATATGAGACATGACTCAGTGATATGTGACATGACTCAATGATATGTGACATAACTCATTGATATGTGTCATGATGCATTGATATGTGACATGACGCATTGATATGTGACATGACTCATTGATATGTGACAGAACCCTAAACCCTAAACCCTATATAAATATATATATACCTACTCCAGCGACCGAGTCTCTCGGTTCCTTGGTTCTCGCAATCTTTGGCATGTTCAAGCACATCAAGATCTTTCTCGCCATTATTCTCGTGTGTGTGACAGCATTTGGGGTCATGTTGCATGGTGGCCGTACTGCCACCGACTGCATTGACTCCTCCGATCCCCAGGTAATCTCTCTTGCAGCGTGTTGCAGTCAGTGTGTTTCAGTGTGTTGCAGTGTGTTTTTGTGGTTACAATGTGTTACTGTGTAGGTGTGCAGTGTAGTTACTGACTGTCTCGACTCCTCTGATCCCCAGGCAATCCCTGTTTTAATGTGTTGTATTCATTGTGTTGCAGTGTGTTGCAGTGTGTTGCAGTGTGTTGCAGTGTGATACAGTATTGCCACTGGCTGGTTGTCTCGACTCCTCCAATCCCCAGGCAATCTCTGTTGCAACGTGTTGTAGTCAGTGTGTTGTAGTGTGTTGCAGTGTGTTGCTATGTGATAAAGTACTGCCACTGACTGTCTCGGCTCCTCCAATCCCCAGGTGATCTCTGTTGCATCGTGTTGTGTTGCTGTGTATTGTAATGTACTGCAGAGCAGACGCTGACTGCCTTGACTTCTCCGATTGCCAGGCAACCCCACTCAAGAGTACATACACGCGAACATGCACGAATACACACGCATACACACAAACAGTGGATTTGCGGCGTGGGTGTCGTAGAGTGTCACAGTGTGTTGCAATGTGATACAGCGTGTTGGAGCGTGTTGCAGTGTGTTACAGTACAGATTCTGAATACCTCCAGTCCTTGATCCTCAGGCAATTTTTGTCGTGTTGCAGTGTGCTGTATTGTGATGCAGTGTGGCGCAGTGTATTACAGTTTGTTACTGAACAGACATGACTGTTTTGATTCTTCGGGTCCGCAGGCAATCCATGGGTACTGCCTGTCAGTGTGGTGGTGGGTGCGAACGTACCTGATGGGCTTTGGCGAGCTATTCCTGGATGAGATACAAGACGTCATCTCCCTTTTCGTCCTGTGTCTAGCGCTCTTGTGTGTCCAGCTGATCCTCATGAACACGGCCTTTGTAGCTGTCATCACGTCGACGTTTGAGGAGGTCATGATGCTCTCGCGCCAAGAATGGATGATGTCTCTCTACCAACTCACCGAAGATTACATTGCGCGACACACGACAATTCCCGTACCCTTCAACGTTATTTACCACCTGTGTAACCTGGTTCTGCGCATTCTGTCGACGCTCGCTTTCGGTCGACGGAAACGGATGGCAACAGTCAGAAAGGCCAAACGACTTGAAGCTCGCGCTGGCCTCCAAGTGTCAGAGGAATCATACCTCAAACAGCGCTTCCGCAACCCGCGTTTCCGAGATCTCGAGGTTGTGCCCATTGAACTCCTTCACGAACTTGAGGACCGTGGCCGTGTTGATAACCAAAAGGCTGTCGTGGCCTATGAAATTCTTGCGACAAAGAGCAGAGGTGAGAGGGGGGGGGCGGGGGGAAGTGGGCAGGTGGCAGGAGGGGTAGGAAAGGGGGTGAAGGAAAGTACTGTGCACGATGCAGGGTGCCTGTGCGATGAATGTACCATACGCAGGGTTGTGGACAGGTTGCAAACGCAAGAGAAACAGCTGAAATTGCATATCCTGTCCCTCCGTCAAGGGTCGGCGCTGCAGGACCGCGCGAAACTTCGCTATTTGCGGCAAATTGAATTGAAACAAGAGAAGGAGAAGCAAGTGGACACAAACCTGCGCTCCCTATCACGGCAACTCAAAAAGATGGATGCTGATGTGATTACTTTGAAACACCTTGTGAGCACCATGAGCAGTTCTACCACTGCTGTTGCTGATAACACTTTGCCTTTTCAATCACGTCCTGTTTCTAGACAAGGGGGAAGGGAGATTGTATGAGGAGTGATTGATCACAGCAAAGCAATTCCTTACCGCAACTCAGTGCACCTGGAAATGCAGGACCAATGCAGGACCTAAACACTAAACGCCCTGTTTCGAGATAAGGGGGGAGGGAGATTGTGTGAGGAGATTGTGTGAGTGATTGCTTGTCGCAACTCAGTGCACCTCGAAATACAGGATCAATGCTAACCGACGAGATTCTCACACGGACAAAGTAGGTCAAAAAATAATGATGTAATCTTTGAAGATTAAGGTATATTTGTGTAAACATTCCTTTGATTGATGGTGCTTCGAAAGAAATTGTTTAGTAGCTCTGCTGGAAGCTCTATGTGCTCGACGAACAAAAAATTTATTGACAGAGTCCTGAATTTCAATCGTGCATTGTAATCGAAGTGTGGATGCATGTACATCACAGGAAATGATCATCTTTAGTATCATTCTTGGAGAAATAAGGTAGTGATTGTGTTTGGAACTCTTTCGTCTTTTCTTACCTGAAGGTCGAAATAAATATTCTCACATAAGTCATATTTGCCCTCAGATCTTATTCACCTCCAGACTCACCCGCCACCCAGGAAACACTCATTTCCTGGACGCTCAGCGCCCCCAAACCCTAAAACCTAAATCATGGTTGAGGAATGCTAATCACACGAAGTGTATGTACTCAAGGACGCAGGCAGGTGGGCGCAGCATGCCCAGCCCTGTGCATCAAAGTTTATGTCTTAAGTCGTGTCCCATTACTTTTAAAGGCGTGCACCCGCGGAGAGCAGCACCACCCGCATGCTCGCGAGCCACCTGCAACTGGGGGTGACCTTGGGGGACAGGTGGTATTGTGGGTACAACATGGAAAGAATGATGTAGTTCTCTCACACGGCACCATCTGTGTGAGATTGATGTTGTTTTTATGACTTCATAAGAAATAGTCTAGTAGCTTGGCTGGAAGCTTCATAAGCTCGAATCTTTTTCTTTAGATTCGTGAATATCGGGTTTTTTTTGGGAGATATTTTTTTGTGTGCAATTTTTTGTGTCTCTGTATGTGCATGTAAAAATGTGTAGGCAAAAAGATAAATATGTAGCAAGTATAAGCAAAACCATGACAATTTCACGTGCAGTATTCACATAATAAACAGAAATAGATGTTCATAGTAATGTACAACAAGCAGTGAGATGGCAAGTTTTAAGACACGTGACAGATTGCAATACGAATAAGTAAAATACAATAAATGTGTCTGTCTTCCAGACTCTGGGGGGAGTTCTTGGATTGTGATTCCCAGTTTACCATCCTGAGTCCACCATCTTCAACGGGCCCCAGTCTTGACGCTCTATGAGCGTGTGTTCCTCTTTGTATCTGCTCACACGGGCACATTGTGCCCAAAATTTTCCCTCAATCCCTCTGTGGTTGGCCTTGTGCCTCATTGCACCTTCTGGATGAAGAACACACTCACCAGATTGTGCGCTTCGCATATCTGTGTTACATGATCAGTGAAGATCTTGCCTTTTCCCCTGTCTTGTACATCAAGCTTTTTCTTAAACCCTAAACCCTAAACCATAACCCCTAAACCCTAAACCCTTTCTTGTTCAAAAGTCACCTCGCTGCTCGATTTTCCACCCACTATGACAATACATTTGAATCCTGAGGTAATTTTATACAAGCACGCACAAGAAAACACTCACACACACACACACACACACACACACACACACACACACACGCGTGTGTGCACACACGCATACTATGACAATACAATTGACTTTCCAAGCAGTGTCCTCAAGCAAATGGATTTCTGAGTCTTACCAAATATAACTGAGTTGTGTTACATTTGAAATAGTCATGTCACAGTGGTGTATTGCAGGACAGTGGCCCGAAACCAAAAGATTGGGAAGTGACAGTACGAAGCTCCAAGTCAATAGCGAAAGAGTCAGTACCCAGAGAGTTGATCACCACATCTGGAAATTACACGAGTATCTATATGTGGCTTAATATTAAACGACATATATATGTTTCTTATACGACATTTAATTTATTAAAAAAATTAAACGACATATAATTTTGCTTATACGACATATAATTTTTTTTGAGATGAATCAACATATGATTGTCTTATACAACATATGATTTTTTTATATGGCATATTAATATCATTGACTTTTTGTTTTATGTTGTTTCATTTTTAAACAACATATTTATGTTGGAGGTACATTTACATATGTTACTTTATTTTCAAGTAACATATGTATGTTGGTAATATATTTATTTTATGATACACAACAAATATACATATGTTATTGTAGTCCCTGACATATGTTGTTCCAAAAATCCCACAACATCCACTCAGCGAGACAAGAAATGTGTCAGGATGCTCTTTACTCAAAAACATATCATATTAATTCATGTCTGACATTACGTGTCAATTTATGTGTGCCTTTTGTTTTGTACCATGTCTCCAACAACGGTCAGAAACCAACAGCGAGGTTGTTTACTCAAACAGGACATGAGTGCAGGCGAAGATGCCAACTGTTGCAGCGGGAGACTGTCAATGGGTAATTTACAAGGCCACGCTCTGGGTATTTTTTTTGGGTCCCATCACGTGCCTCATCAAGACTGACTGCGTAATTGTATATATAAATATATGTTTTTATATATGAATATATGTGAATATATATATATATATATATATACACACAAACATATATATATATGTTCATATATATGTATATATATTCTTTAATATATGTATATATATACATATGTGTACACATGTATATGTTCATATAAATTTATATATATTTATATATATATACATACGCATATGAGTATATATATATACACATATATATGTAATACGTAACTGCCTGTAACAAGCGAAAGCGTTTGTAACAAGGGACAAACTGGAGGGTTGCCAATTTGTAAGAAGTGACTACAGTCAGTCGCGTATGATATTGTGTAAGACATTTTTGCTGCAAGTACAAGGAGATCCCTATCCTTTCTCAACAATGTATCTCTCCCTCTATTCTTTTCCTCCATTGTTCCATCTAAGAGAAAATGCCACGGGCAAGAGAGTGAAAGTGAAAGAATGCACTTGCAGTGAGAGTTGGACTGTTTAAAATTAAAATCTTGGTTGGCAGGAGTTGAAAAAGAAAGCGAACGAGTGACACAAAGACAGGAAGGAAGCAAGTGATGAGGGGAGGAAGAGAACAACAGATATAGAATCAGAAAGGAAACAAACCAGAAAGGGAGGAAGGAGGAGAGAAACAGAGAGAAGAGAAAAGAGGGCGCGCGCGCGTACGCGCGCTGAAGACAACACAGCGCTCACACGTGACAACAAGAATGAGTGGATGAGAGAGTTCATAAGTGAAAGAGTGTGTGAGTGTGAATGTGTGTGTGTATCAGTGTATGTGTGTAAGAGAGAGAGAGAGAGCGAGAGAGTGAAAGAGAGAGAAAGAGAGAGACATGTGTGTGAGTGTGCAAGAAAAATGGGCATAAAGATTTTAGTGCGTGTGTGCGTTTGTGAGTGAGTGGCTCAGAGAGAGCGTGTGACTGCGTGTGCGCGAGTGCATGTGTAATGAAGAAAGAGAAAGACAGACAGAAGGCCTGAGAGAGAATGCAAGGGTGAAAGTGAGAGAAAGAAGGAGAGAGGGACACGCACGCGCACACCCACGCACATACACACCAGAGACAGAGAGAGAGAGAAATAAAGTAAAAGAGTTAAAAAAAGAATGAGTGGGTGGGTGAATGATTGGAAATTGGGTGAGTACATGGTTGAACAAACGCTTGTGTGTGAGAGAGAGAGACAGTGCCAGAGACAGAGAGTGTCATTGACCTGATATACATCAAACAGTGACATGAGATCTCAGACACTCCCAACCCTGTTCCTGCGCGCGACCCCCTCTCCCGCACAACCAAGACCTCAGGGGCAGTATTCCGCGTAAGTTTCCCACGGACAGCCCCCGCGTTGTGTTGCCATGTGGGTCACAGAAGTCACATGTGTCCTGTTTTTCAGGTGAAATCATCATTTTCGAGTGTTATTAAGCGCAAGAGACACCAAAAACATGCAGTACAGCACTGTCTGCTGCACAATCTCTTCACATGGGCCTCTATGCTCATATCTACACTTCTGAATGTGCTGTTGGGAGCCTCACGACAGCAGTCACAGCAGCGCGTGAGCACTTTGGCATCAAATTGGCACTTTTGGTGGGTCGTGGAGGGCACAAGAAGCAAAAAACACGAAGTAAGACACTTTCTGCGGGAAATTTCTCATCATCTATGCTCATATCTGCACTTCTAAATGTGCCACTGGGAGCTCTATGCCAGCAGCAGCAGCAGCAGGAGAGCACTTTTGCACTACACAGGGATCCTTTTTCTTGCGCGACGGTCAAAGTACCACCTTTTTATTTGTCCACTTTCCAGGTAGAGATAATACCCAGGCTGGATGTAATTATTTTTTGTTTAGTGTCCCAGTTTTTAGAACAGGTCTTGTCACGGTCATTTGCCTCCCCCCCTCCCCTTTTTGACTTTCCGTCTTTTTTTCCTACCCCTAGTCGAGGGATATTTCCTTCTTTTTCAGGGTTTACTACTCAGGCAAGTCATCTCAAACGGTGTACATAGTGTTGATGAGTCAGAATTCTCTCCACGAACCCGTTTTGTGGACTTCTTCACTTCCATCACCAGGGTATTTCTCGATTCCCTCAGATTGGTGTCGTGTTCCCATTGTGTGAAAAAAATTGAACCACCAAATTGAAAACAAAAAAATTTCTGCACGCCCTCATTGTCTTTCAATTCCCGCCAAAAAATGGGGTGACACTGAAATTGCCGAGCGAGGTCGCTCAGTGCTTGTAATGCGCGCCCGCTATAGATGAGCTGGATTGACTCCGCACCAGCGCGGGTGGACGGATGCTGGCTGACGGCATCACGGCTGTGACTGTGTAATGGACCGCTGTAAATGCAGCTGCTTCTGCACGACTCT
>Ga0335398_10006328_pt1 | contig 15057 bp, 10 predicted proteins | sample BON03_FD_205742 | JGI IMG/M metagenome (GOLD analysis project Ga0335398, IMG submission 205742) | Freshwater microbial communities from Lake Bonney liftoff mats and glacier meltwater in Antarctica - BON-03 (spades assembly) (version 2) | ecosystem: Environmental > Aquatic > Freshwater > Ice >... | reverse complement strand
AAAAATTTAATGATAGTAAAGAAAAATTTAATGATAGTAAAGAAAAATTTAATGATAGTAAAGAAAAATTTAATGATAGTAAAGAAAAATTTAATGATAGTAAAGAAAAATTTAATGATAGTAAAGAAAAATTTAATGATAGTAAAGACAAAATGAATAATATTAATACTTTTGAAATATCGAATAAAGATGGTAAATATATATCTTATGATACTAAAACAAATTCATTATCATTAAATAAAGGTAAAGAATTAATACTTGATATTAAAGATAATAACAATGATAATGATAAATATTGTAATATTGTGAATACTTATTATATTGAAAATAAACAAAAAATTAAAATTAATAATACTACTAAAAAACATAGTATTTTACATAATAATAAAACTGAGTGGAAATTTATAGATGATACTAAAAATGGAACACTTAAAATTTATAATAGTGATAATAAATATTTAGGTTATAATAAATTAAAAGATGAAATTGTATTAGTTGATAGTAATCATACAAATGTTTGTGATTGGTATCTTAATAAATTATAAATTATAAATAAAAATAAATATATAAATAAATATATAAATAAATATATATAAATATATAAATAAATAAATATATAAATAAATATATAAATAAATATATTAATAAATATATTAATAAATATATTAATAAATAAATATATAAATGGGTGGATCACATTCTCATGCTCCAGCAAATGTAAATTCGAGAAATATAAATATAGTAAATTTTGGAGATAAATATGAACCTGAAAAACGTATTATAGAAAGACCTATTTCTAAATTAGATAAGAGACAGCAATGGGAAATTGTATTTCATGATACTGATAAAAAAATATTTAAATTAAGAAATATAGAAAATAATACATTTCTTTATTTAGGACAAGAACCAAAAGAAGGCTTACCAGAATTTTCTACTATTAATCTAGAAAATGAAATGTATAAATATGACCCAGCATATTTAGAAATAACAGCAAATGAAATAGAAAATAAAACAGATTTTAGTTTTATTTCTAGTTTTGGAGCACAAATGGATATTGTTGATAAAAATAATATAAATATGTCAAATGATAATAAAAAAGAAAAAAAATTACAAACCATTAAAGCAACAAGAGTAAGAATAACAACACAATTGAATGAATCTTTAAATATTTTTGGTGTCTTTATATATGGTGCTAATGAAAATGTATTAAATACAAATCCACAATACGCATATAGTAGTTCAAATTATTTGAATAGATGGCCTGCGAGTAATGTTATAAAAATTGTTAATGAAAATCGTAATAGAAAAGGATATGATTCTATACAAAATAAAATTTTAAATGGTAAATCAATTGGATGGAATAAATGGGATCCTAACAATGCATATGCAGTTCATACAAATAATGATAATACAGGTGTTGGTGGTGGAGCATGGTGGGAATATGAATTTAATGATCCTGTTGATATATCTCTTATTGAAATATTTGGTAGAAATGATTGTTGTCCTGATAGAAATAAATTAAGAGTTGATTTATATAATGATAATGAAAGTAGAACAAAAGTAATATGGACTACTAAAATTGATGATATGTTATTTGATGCTCATAAAGTAATTAAAATTATGAATAAATAATGAATAATGAATAATGAATAAATAAAATTAACGAATAATAATTACTATTACAAAATATAAAATCTATGTAATTTATAAAAATAAAAATAATTAAAATAAAAAATAATTAAAATAAAAAACAATTAAAATAAAAAACTAATAAATTTAAGTAAAATGAATAGTATACATTGTATTATTATTACTATACTTATTTTACTATTCTTTTTTATAAGTTATAATAATTGTAAAGATAAATTTAATAATAAAAATTTAAATTATGAACATGATGGTAATATGACTTTTGATTATTTATTAGATAATAATTATACAAATAACGTTTTAAATAAATATTATATAAATGATGATATTAAAGTTAATGGAAATCGCTTAAACATTCATCACTACCAATTAAAAAATAGTATGGATTTATATGGTATGGCACATTTTCAAAAAACACAAAATATAGGAAAATATAACACATTTACTGATTATATTTATAACACCTATGGTGTTAGACGTTAATTTTTAGTTAATTATAATTTAATTTTTCAATTTCTTTTAATTTTTCTTCAAGTGTTTCAATTTTATCTTTATTATAAATACAATATTCTACAAATTTAATAGGTATCCATTTTTCAAATACTTTAGAAAATTTACATTCCATCGTTAAACCTAAATTATTAGATTTAGAATTAAATGTATAGTATAATAGATGACTTATTTTAATATTAGGTATTAAAGCAATTGTGTGTTTAACTAAATTCGCATTCATATCATTACAATAAAGATTATAAATATCAGGTATATCTGTTTTTAATACTTTAAATACAGCATTATTGTCTTCAATTTCAATTGTTTTCATTTCTTCTTTTTCCTCTTTTGAATTATTAATTATATTGGTTGTCGCATTATTCATTAAGTTAGTTGTTTCATTAGAATTATCTTTATAATTACCATTACTATTATTATTATTATTATCGTTTCGTGAGTCAGGTATAGACATAGTTTCGTTCGCCATTAAATTTTTTTTATTATATAAATCAGGGTATTTGTCTTCAATAATATCATCAATTTCATTACTATTCATTACTTGTATTTGATTTTCTTTAGGTATCATATAAATATAATTAGAATGTTTATTATTTAATGTATAAAATACAATACCTTTACACATATATGATAAATTAGGAATAAATTCATTCACCATTTTTTTAATATCTTTATAAAGAAATAATTTTTTAATAAACAAAGGACAAATTTCTAAATATTTATCTGGTGTATAGTCATTTTCCATAATCTTATTAATTAATTCAAATTTACTTAAAATATTTTTTTCATTCGTTTTCATACCTTTGTATAATAAAAGATTATCAATTAGAAAGAACCAACGGCGCTCATTATCACGGACTAATTCACCTGTAAAAATAGTATCTTTTTCATATAATTCATCACTAAATCTATATTTAACACAATGAATTTTGGGATAGGTATAACCATCTTTCAACTTCTTATCAATAAATAAGGCACAATTAATATTATCAATTCTAGTTAAATAGAGCATATAAGGATTACCGTGTGTATAAGTTGTTAAAATATGTTGATGATATAAAACATTACGCACTATATTAGGATTAATAATATTATAATCTCTGGCTACAATTTGTATGCCATATTTTTTATCAATATCTTGTATAATTTGTGCTTTTGTTTTATTATCATTTACATTACTACATTGCTTATCACAAAACGAAATTTTTGATAAAATAGAACCTGTTAATGTAAGTGCCATTTTTTCTTGATTTTATTTTGCTTTCTTTTCTTTTTATTTTACTTTGTTTTCTTTTTATTTTACTTTGTTTTCTTTTTATTTTTTTTATTTGTTTTCTTTTTATTTGTTTTCTTTTTATTTGTTTTCTTTTTTATATTTTTACAATACTTATTATAATTATTTTGTTTTTATATTGTTTTATAATCAATTTTTATATTTGTATAAAATTATATAATTTTGTATAACTTTTTTATATAGTTTCTATAATTTTCTATACTTTATAGTTTTACTTTTAAAATATATATGTAAGTATTAAATAAGAATTATAATTAAAATAATTATCTATTATAATTATATATTACTATAATAATTATAAATAAATATAATAATTATAACTAACAATAATGATAATACAAAAAAAGACGAAATTAAATAAAACTAATACAACTAATACAAGTTCAAACAATAAGACTTTAACTTCAACTAAATTAGTCACTAGAAAGATATTAAATAAATTAATATTAAAAGGTGGCAAATATGTTAGAAATTATAATGTATCATCATACCATAATAAAAAAACTCAAAAAAAAAATGGAGATTTAAAAAGAACTCTTACTGCTTTAAAACAAAAAAAATATTTTACTAAAAGTCAAAAACAAGACGGTGGTTTTATCATTGATGCTATAAGACTTAAATTTAAATTAATAAAATTTAAATCATTTCTTAAAAAATATAGAAAAGAAGAAAAAGAAATACAAAAATATATTGATTCTTATAAAGGTAAAACAACTATATTAGAAAGTTTAAAAGATAAAAAATTTAATAAATCAACAGAATATATTATTCATTATAAACAATTAAAAATCTTTGAATTTATTAAAAATAATAAAGATAATGAAACAGATTTTAAAACAATTGATATTGATGGTAATTATGCTGACGCATCTTCAAAAATTAAGGGTATTAATAATTCATTAAAACAATTTGAAAAAGAACAAAAAAGAGAAACACCTAATTTAAAAAAACAAACTAAAAAATTCGCAAAAAATAGTAAAGCAATTTCAAAACTAATCGCCTATTTTGAAAATACATTAAGAAAATATTATGAAGAAATTGATATGATTAGATCAAATTACAAAGAATTTCAAGGAAAAAGCAAACTTGATTCAGAAGCAAAAAGCAAAATTAAAAAATATCAACGGTTTGCTAGAGATATAGATTTTATACTTTCTTTTAATGATATGGAACAGAAAAAAATGATTGATTTAAAAGATGATATTTCTACAATTATTGATAAAGGACAAACATTTAGTAAGCAATTTAAAGAATTTGATTCATCTAAATTTGGAGAAGACCTTGAAAAATGGAAAGAAAATTATACTAGAATATACGAAAATTTAGATATTACAGATGATATTGATGACATTGTAGAAACTTATAAAGTAACCATAAATAAGTTAGAAGTGATTAGAAATCAACTTATTATTATTAAAATGAGTAATGGAGTTTATGAGAAAGATATAGAACGTATTACCGACCATATTAAAAAAATAACATTACATATGAATAATATTTTGTTAGAACAAAAAAAATACATAAAACAATTAAAAATTGCATTACTTCTAAATAAACCTTTTAAAGATGTTGATTTAGCAGTAACTATTATTATTGGTTCTATAAAAAGTATAATAGAGTATAATAAAAAACTTCAAGGAGAATTTAATAGTTTTAATAATAGTCAAAGTATTAGCAGTGTATCAACCAAAGGAGGGGCTGTTAGTAGTGGAGGAGCAGCAGGACCTAAATCTACAACATTTAACAAAACTAGAGCTGTACCACCTAGTACTACCGGTAAGTATTTTAGTTATGATATAACTTATAACCAATTTTTTGAATTAACAATTAGTGAAGTAGAAGACAAACTAAATACATATAAGACAATAAATTATTTTAAAAATACAATTCTTACGTTAAATATTGAAGAACAATACAAAACACTAAAAAATTTATTTAATATATGGTTATATTTGATTTATTGGAGAAATGGAGAAGATATTCCAGGTGATAATGTTGTAACAATTAAAGCCAAAAACGATACTAAAAGTTTACTAACCTTTATACAACTTATTTTTGTCTATGAACTATTATATTATAATGGTAACATTACACAAATTGACAAAACAAACCATAAAAACCTTATAAAGTATTTGGTAAAACTAGTTGAACATTTTAAACCATTTATTGAATCAAATAATATTATAAAACAAATGGAAGGTATATATAGGGTTAAAACTATACATTTAAACACTTTACCTAGTAAAAATAATTATGTTAATAACTGGATAATAGCCATTAAACTTAAACCAGATATAATGAATGCCTATCAAATCTCTGATATAAATTTATCGCCAACCCCAGAATTAACATTAAAACATGAATTAATAGAAACATTTATTATGTCTTATATAGATAATATAATAAAAAATTCATTTAATAGTGAATATAAAACACAAGTAGATCTGATTCAAGGCCGAATTAAAAAATGGAAAAAATGTCCATTAGATTTTGAAAAAGTAGTAGCATTAAGTATTTTACATCATAGATTATTAGATAAACCAGATCCAACTCCAAAACAACTATTACAAATTCAGAAATATATAAATACTATTGATACTACCACTAATATTGTATTAGAAGAGATATGTGATAAAGAAACAACAGCACCAGTACTAGCCACCACAGTACCAGGCGCACCAATAGCAACAAGCGCAACAGGAACAGTACCAGGCGCAGTACCAGGCGCAACAAGCGCAACAGGAACAGTACCAGGCGCAGTACCAGGCGCAACAGCACCAGGCGCAACAGTCACCACAGTACCAGGCGCAACAAGCGCAACAGCAACAGCAACAGCACCAATAGCAACAAGCGCAACAAAGACACCAAGTATACTTATTATATCTAATAATTTAAAAAATGACCCCGTTATTGCTAAAAATATTGATACTATTGTAGTAACTGTATCTGAATTAATTACAACTATGGATAAACTAACTCCTCAAAGTGATGATGATAATACAATACCAGAAGCGTATGATAAAATTATAAAAAAACTGACTATAATTAATGAATGTATTAGTAATTTGAAATTAATTGAACCTAAATTTGATATTGAAAATGCTAAATATAACAAAGGTATTTTACGTTATGACTGGGTTAAAAATTTCTTTAAAAAAGAAGGTGAATTTGGTGCGACAGAAGGTATACAAACTATTAAAGATGCATCTGGTCAAACTAAATTTACAAGTTCTATTGATAAATCAAAAGAAAAATTTACAGAAGATGAGTTTAATTTTTTTATTATCAATATTAAGAATAAATCAGACGAAATGGTAAAAAAAAATACGTCTATATCAGAAAAATTAAAAAATTCTGACAATTTAAATATATTTAAAACATTTTTTGATAGACAAGATACTAATTCAAAATGTGATCATGCTAAAGCTATCACTGATAGTTATTATATTGATAATAATCTAAGAAAATATTTAACTGAACAATCAAATACTCATTGTAAAAAATATAACAAAACAAAACCGTAATCAGATAATAATATCATAATGGGATTATCCTCTAATAAATAAGAATGGTTTATATATTATAAGTATAGTTTATTTAGTTAGATTACTTTTTTTCTATCTTCCATTGATATATATACAATTAAAAAGTTAAATAGACACACAATACGTATATTAATGTTTATAAAACTTATATGCTTTCAATCCTAAGGTATAAAACCGAAATGAAATGTATAAAGTAATTAGTATATAGTGCCTTGATATAGTAGTAATTTAAATATTATGAATTTGACAGAGAGAACATCACATATACTAGGAAGCAATTCAAGAATAAAAGAACTTAACCGTTATTATATAGTATATATTTTAATGTTACATTAAATATAGTTTGAAATTAATTATTTAATTTAATTTTTTAATTAAAAATAAATATCTACTTTAAATATAATAACCGTCAAATAAGTTCAAGGCTTTAAAAAGCTTTTTTGTGTTTATCAATTTATAAACCCTCTCGTTTATTTAAGGATAAGCCTAATAAATATATAAATAGAGATAATAATAAAAAATGATTATTGATAATAAACATATAATTTTATTCTGGATACTAGCTTTAATCCTATTTACATTTTATTGTATCTTTCGTATTAAACATATTCGTGAAAAATACGATGATATTAAAATTTCTACTGAACCAAAAACAATTATTGCACACATTAATAATATTCAAAAAAATAATAACATAACAGATATGCCTGGATGTTCTAATGTTTATGATGATAATATTAAAATTCAAGAACTAGGTTATAATGATTGTCAAAGTGCTTATAGTGATTATTTATATAAAAACCTTAATATAAATAATAAATATGAAAGTGAAAATACATTGGCTGAAATATGTCCTGTTTCTTCTAAAAGTAAAAAATATAGTGAATGTTTAAAATCATTATTAAATACAAATACAAATACAGCTACTATTGTAGATAATATTAATATTGATATGATTGATTCTATTAATAATCGTATTAATGAACGTTCTAATATATTATATAATATAGAAACTGCATTAAATCCTTTTATTTATAGTAAAGTTCAAAATGAGTTTCGTAATAATATGATTATTAATGACCAAATTTCTGAAAATCCTGATGATGCTTTAAGATTAGTTGATAATTATTATCAAGATAGATATAGTGAAAGTAGAGAAAATTTTAGTTCTTCTAGAGTAAATAAAAATAAAACAAAAGAAACATTTATAAATAGTATAGATCCTCAAATAGAAAAATTATTTTTTGGTAGTTATAAACCTATTCCAGGACAATTTTTAGCATTAAGTGATTTAATTGTATCATTAGAATACGATACGTCTCATTATACTCATACAATTGTAGATAATAAATCATTAAAAGAAGCTCCTGAAAATTTACCAGAATCTAAACCTATAATGTTTAGTATTAGTAATGCTGATTTATTTATAGTATATACCATTAGTAAAATAGATAATTATAAATTAAGAGACAGTGCTGTTGAATTTATATTAAAAGATAAAAATATAATTAACCAAAAGTATGAAGATAATATTATAGACCCACTATTAACTATGTTAGGATTACCAACTACACAAACTAAATTAATTATGATATTTGAAGAATTTAAATCAACTGAAGGTATTAAACATTCACATTATAAAATTGTCAATGAAAATTTAGATACATTATTAGTATTAGAAAAATTAAAGTAAATTTACATATGATTTTATAAAATAATAGTGTTTTCATTACACGTCATTCTCATTGTTTTTTTAATAGTATTATATTTTGATATATTTTTTGTTTTTACTATTTTACTATTTACTTTTTTACTATTTACTTTTTTATTATTTACTTTTTTACTATTTACTTTTTTACTATTTACTTTTTTACTATTTACTTTATTATTATTTAATTTCGTATTCATACCTTGTAATAAACTATTAATAAATTGTTTTAATAATAAATTATGTCTAGAGACATCTATTAATTCTATTAATTGTTTAAAACATCTTTCTGTATCTATAAATTTTAATTGTTTATCCAGAATAGTTTTAAAATAAAGAGATACATTTAATAAGAGATAGAGTTTTATAACATAATAAGAAAATACGCAACTGTCTTGTTTAAATTTTTTATTATTATGTTGATTTGATTTAAGTGTTTTAGATTTAGTTGGTTGTGAGTTAATTGGTAGTGAGTTAGTTGAGTTACTAAATGAAAAATTATTCCATTGAGAATAATTACATAAATGTAATATTTTACTAACTTGTAATGTGCTAAATATAATTTCATTTTTTAAACTTACTTGCATTTCTTTAGTGTCTCTAGAATAATATAAACTATTTAAAACATTTGCTAAGGTTTCAGTTATTGCTTCATAGAGTAAATAGGTATTGTCTGTATTTATATTATGTGTATTAATAAAATGTTCTAATGTAGATTTATAATAAGGTGATGATAGATTTATAAAATCAAGATGATGAAAATGTATTGCTTCATGAAATATACTTTTAAATAATTCTTCTTTTCTATAAATAATGATATCTCTATAGTTAGTAACAGCAGTATTAACGTGTTTGCTTTTAAAATGATAGTTTTCTGTTAAGTCTTTATCTATTTCTTTCTTTTTATCTGTAAGAAAAAGTATAAATCTTTCTGGAAGATTGTTTGTATTTAGGAATTCATTAAAAAATAATAAACGTTCAATAATATGTGTTCCTAGAGTTTCTATTTGTTCTTTAGTTGTAGGTGTATTTTTATCATCATACATAAATATATATACAATATTAGGATATGTTTTACCTTTCCATACTATTGAATAAGTAATTAGTTTTTTTATATTAAGTTCAATATCTTCTAAAAGTTTATAACTTGTAAAATTATTAATAAGAAGAGAATGAAACTCTAGAGAAGGAAATAAATTTAGTAAATTAGTATAAAGAGTATGATAAGTATATCTAAAACTATTATAAATAGTTAATAAGTTTGTTCCAACTTGAGATTTATTAAGAAAAGTATAACATTCTGTTTTAGTTTTATTATTATTTAAATTATCTTTTAAACTTTTTTGTTCATCCAGAGTAAATTGTGTTATAAACTCATTTAGAGTTATAAGATGTCTAACTATATCTATAAAAGATGGTATAGTATATTGTGATAGTATAGTATTAATTGTATTATTATAATTATTATTTAAGTTTTCTTCTTTATAACTTAATGTAAATGTTAAATTATTTTTAATAGTAAATAAATTTTTAATGAGTTGAGAATGTGTATTTAAAAATGTATCTACTAGTGTTTTAATTTTAGTTTCATAATTAGTATAAAGTGTTTTATTTTTAGTATTAGTAGTATAATCAAGTAAATCCTTAATATAATCTATAGAATTATTACAGATTGTTCTTGAGATCCTCTTTATTTTAGAAGTATTCATAATTATTATTTTTAATATAATGGGCTTATCCTCAAATAAATGTGTGTAGTTTATTTGTGTATAGTATTAATATAGATTAATAAAAGAACTTAACCGTTATTATATAGTATATATTTTAATGTAATATTAAAATATAGTTTGAAATTAATTATTTAATATAATTAAAAATAAATATCTACTTTAAATATAATAACCATCAAATAAGTTCAAGGTTTTAAAAAGCTCTTTTAGGTTTATCATTTAATAAACACACAATTTTATTTAAGGATAAGCCTAATATAAATGGGATGCAGACTATTAGACCAGTATTCATATCTTCATTTTGCTGTAGGTATAATGTTATATTTCTGGGGTATTTCTCTACTAAATTTGATTGTTTTACACATTATTTTTGAATTTTTAGAAAATATTCAAATGGGTATGAATATTATTAAAAAATATATAGTATTTTGGCCTGGAGGAAAACCAAAATCTGATTCTATTATAAATAGTATTGGAGACATTTCTAGTAGTATCATAGGATGGTTATCTGCTTATTATTTAGACAAATTAGGTAATAAATATAGCTGGTATTACACTCTAGCTATCAAATAATAATTTTATTATAAATAAAACAGGCGTTTTAAATGTTCAAATGTGTAAAAGCTCTTGTGTGTTTATCAATTTATAAACACGCTCATTTATTTAAGGATAAGACTATTATATTAAAATAAATAAAAAAATTAAAATAATAATTAAAAACTATAGGTATTTAATTATATGTATATATTTATTCATCACTGTCATCAAGTAGTTTATTGATTTCAACAATTTCTTCTAAACGATGTTTTAAATATTGTTTTAAATATGCATTTGATTCAAAATTATAGTCAATACGATTAATCATATCTTGTAAAATTTCTTTTGTGATAAGAAAATTAGTATCTTCTTCATTAGAAGGGTCAAAATCTCTTTCGTTTATAGTTTTAAAGTCTTCTTTTTGTTGTTTCTTTGAAGAATTTTTCTTTGAAGAATTTTTATTTTTATGTTTATTATTTTTCTTCTTTTCATTTTCATACATCATTTGTTTGTTTTCTAATAATCCTTGTTTATAGTCATTATCAGCACTATTTTTTATTTTATTAAAACTACCTAATAAAACAGTTTTAAATTTATTAATACTTTCTTCTCTTGATTTTTTATTATCTTCGCGTGTTTTGCGTTTATATTTATTTACATTTTTTTCACCTGCGGTTTCGTGAGTATCTTCGTGGTAGTCTTCATCATCTTCTTCATTATCATTTGTATTATCTGTAAAACCTTCTATCATATTATGATTTTTAGTATTATTATTATTTTTATTATTATTATTACTATTAATATTAGTATTGCTAGAATAAAATGATGAACCAAAGAGAATTGTAAATAATAATAATACAATAAGTATGGATATATTAATATTATAATAACCTATAAAAAGTGTTATTATTAATACAATTAATATAATAGCAGGATTTGATATAAAAGAAGTGATTGAATTTTTAAGTGATGTATTTATAAATGTATAACAACTAATGAGTAAAACTAAATTCATAATAATAAAGAAATTTATATTTGGATTATTAAAAATTTTATGAATTTTATTATGTATAGATGTAAATGGTGTTAATGGTGTCATAGATGGTGTTGAAATCATTTTTATATTAGGATTATCCTTAAATAAATGAGAGTGTTTATAAATTGATAAACCCACAAGAGCTTTTAAAAGCCTTGAACTTATTCGACGGTTATTATATTTAAAGTAGATATTTATTTTTAATTATTTAATTAAATTAAATAATTAATTGCAAACTATATTTTAATATTACATTAAACTATATACTATATAATAACTGTTAATTTCTTTTATTAATCTATATTAATACCTCTTCTATAACGTTCAGGTAATAAAAAATAATAATAATATAAATATAATTTTATTTTTGAAATAAAATATAAAATACATTATATTTAATTAGAGATACACTATACAAAAATAAACTATGATCATTTATTGAGGATAAGCCCATTATATATTTACATATATATTTGAATAAATAATTATTATAAATAATGAAAAATAATGAAAAATAATGAAAAATATAAAAAAATGTATAAACTATAGTATTAACATTAATAGTATTAATGTTAAATTTTAAAATGTAGGAACACCACTTCTAAACTGTTCAAATTGTTTATGAATAGCATTTGGTTGTGGCATTACAGATTGAGGGTCTCCTCCTGATTGTATAGTAGTATCACTAGAACTAAAACAATTTAATTTACTAATATAAAGAGCACCATAAGTTGAACTATAAAGTAATAATCCAATACGTAGATACTGTGCTGATGTATATTGTTTCTTTTCAAATTTATCATAAAGATAAACTAAAATTAAAGCAATAATAGTAGCAATTAATGGTAATATATAAATATTTGTAATATATTCTTCTAGCATTTGTATTATATTTATAATTTAAATTATAATTTGAAATGAGATTTAAGTTAAAGTTAATAAATAAACATATTTTAAAATTATAAAAATTACGTATTAGACTTATCCTTAAATAAACGGTTATGTTTATTAAATTATAACACAAACTTTTATTTAAGGATAAGCCTAATAAAGAGACTAAAAATTAATAATAATTTAAAATAAATCTAATTGCGACCATAAATACCATGAGATTTAAATTCACTATTTAAATCACTTGATGGACAAAGAGCATGGTTATGACCATTGGTATCTAAATTTTGTGCTAAAGTAGTATTTGGTTGAGTTGATGACATAACTGGAAAAGTGGTTGTTGGTATATCATTATTAAAAATAGCACTTAAAATAGTAGTTTGTTTTGTAGGTGTAAGTGCGTTGGTTGATGTAGGTTGTGCTTTTAACATTTGTGCCATTGTTGGGGTTGAACCTTGAGTTGGATTAGTATTACCAGAATCTATTTTTTGAGAAACAACATTACCATAAGTATCTACTATAATTGTTTTGGTAATAACAGCAGGGACTTTAATATAACGAATAGCATCACATGATTCGCATTCTTTTTGGGTAGGGCAGGGAGCTGGTTCTGGGCATTTTTGTTGTGATGGACAAGGTTTAGGTTCAGGGCAATTTTTTTCAGGGCATGGTTCAGGTTTAGGACATGAAGGAGCCGGAGGGCACTCACGGCACAAACCAGCACTTACTTTAACTTTAGGAGAAATACATGGAGGGCAGTTTGTTCTAGGAGGTAAAGTAGATTTTTTAACGTAGGCTGAATAATCTATTTCAGGAGGAGGAGCACAGACTTTTTCAGGGGGAATGCTTGATTTTTTAACATATTGACTTAAATCAATATTAGGACCAGGAGATGGGATATCAGATTTTGAAATATATTTATCTCTATCTTCAGCAGTAGAAACTATACATTTACCATCATTAGGACCAAGTTCACTTTTTTTAACAAAAGTATTAACATCAGGTGCATAACCATAATCAATTAATCTTTGTTGAAGTGCTTTAACTGTTCCTTTTAATTGTTCAGGTGATTCATCTTTTAATTGTTTTTGAATGGCTTCTAAAACAGGGTCTGTAAAATGTTCAATGCTTTTTTCATTGTCTTTAATAAGCATTAAAATATAACATAATATTAAAATAATTCCTAATAGAGCAAGTAAAAAATTAGTAGTATTCATTTTTATTATTTACTAATTATTAATATTATTAGTTTATTAATCTATATTAATATTAGGCTTATCCTTAAATAAACGAGCGTGTTTATAAATTGATAAACCTAAAAGAGCTTTTAAAAGCTTTGAACTTATTTGACAGTTATTATATTTAAAGTATATATTTATTTTTAATTATTTAATTTAATTAAATAATTAATTTAATTAAATAATTAATTTAATTAAATAATTAATTTAATTAAATAATTAATTTAATTAAATAATTAATTTAATTAACTATACTTATAATATATAAACCACAGTCATTTATTTAAGGATAAGCCCATTATAATTTATGAATTAATTATTTAATTTATAATAATATTATTTTTTAGTTTTTAATATTATTTTTATAGTAATAATAAAATAATATTATTAATAAAAAATAATTTTAAAAACTAGAAAATAATTTTAAAAACTAGAAAATAATTTTAAAAACTAGAAAATAATTTTAAAAACTAGAAAATAATTTTAAAAACTAGAAAATAATTTTAAAAAGTATAATGGGCTTATCCTCTAATAAATAAGCGTGATTTATATATTATAAGTATAGTTTATTTAGTTAATAATATAATTTATATTTTAATTTGCACTAAAAAATAAATTTACATATTTTTTAATTTAAAGAAAATATCTTAATAAATAAGAATACTGTTTTTCTATCTTCCATTGATATATATACCAGTAAAACGTTAAATCGACACACAATACGTATATTAATGTTTATAAAACTTATATGCTTTCAATCCTAAGGTATAAAACCGAATTGAAATGGAGAAAGTAATTAGTATATAGTGCCTTGATATAGTAGTAATTTAAATATTATTAATTTGACAGAAGGAACACCACATATACTAGGACGCAAGTCAAGAATAAAAGAACTTAACCGTTATTATATAGTATATA
>Ga0335398_10006323_pt1 | contig 15066 bp, 11 predicted proteins | sample BON03_FD_205742 | JGI IMG/M metagenome (GOLD analysis project Ga0335398, IMG submission 205742) | Freshwater microbial communities from Lake Bonney liftoff mats and glacier meltwater in Antarctica - BON-03 (spades assembly) (version 2) | ecosystem: Environmental > Aquatic > Freshwater > Ice >... | reverse complement strand
AAAGATGCGCCAGGCGTGACCGGCGACAGAATAAGAAACGCTGTAGAAAAAGCCGAAGGTGGACCTGTCGATCCACGGCGAAATACATACAACTAGCTTCAGAACTTCAGTAAAGAGCTAAGCCGAGTTTGACGTAGATGAGATCCGTCTCTCGCCGCAATTGCCGGGATCAAAGACAGGTCACCGATCACGAATGCTGCTTGCTGCGCTCGGGTCAATGCTGTGTAAAGCATTTGGCGGGTCAGCAAATTCGGATGAGTTTTGCCGCCTTCGAGTGCGAGGATCACAACAGGAGCTTGGCTGCCTTGTCCTCGGTGAACCGTTAAGCACCAGATGGGGGAGAGAGCAGAGGCTCTCTGCACGGGAATCACGACAGAACGGTTCTCTTCGTCATGGAGTAGCAGCAGATCATTGGACCGGGCAACGAGATGCAGGATTGAGCCGTTGAAAAGTCCTAGCTCACGATCGTTTTCAGTCCAGACAAGTCTGTCGCCGGCGAACAGACCCGGGGCTAGTTCTTCACGCGCAAATCCGAAAGCATGACTGAATCGTTCACATAACGAGATTGTGCCGGCAGGGCCGCGCCGTGAAGGAGCCATGATCAGCAGATCATGCAGCGGACTGATGTCGAACGTCTCAGGGATCCGGCCTGTAGCTAACTCAACAACCAAATCAGCGAGCTTCTTAGGGTCAGCTTCCTCGATCAAGAACAACTCTTTGCCTGTCATGTCCTCATCAGGCGCTCGCCCTTTGTTGATTGCGTCGGCGCCAGCTGTAATTTGCGAACCGTCCTGACGGCGGTAGATCCGATCAAGGTGAGTGATAGGGAATATTTCGCTTGACAGAAGATCAGCTAGAACACGGCCGGCTCCAACGCTGGGCAGAAGGTCAGGGTCCCCGACTAAAACCAACCGACAGCCGTCACGGACCGCCACGGCCAGAGCGCACGCGGTTTGCTGGTCAAGCATTGAGACTTCGTCAACGATTATGAGATCAGCTTCGAGCGGGAAATCGAAATTGCGCTTAGGCCAACCGAGATGCGAATACTCAAGCAACGAATGAACAGTGCTGGCAGGATAATCAATGGCAACGCTTAAACGGCGGGCAGCTTTCCCTGTCGGAGCGCATGCAGCAACTTTCCATCCGAAAGAGTTTCCGCTTCGGACCAGTTCACGAAGAATGCGTGTTTTGCCAGTTCCCGGGGCTCCTGTCACAATAGAAACTCCTCGACTTAATCCACCAACTACAGCTCGGATCTGAGTAACATCAAGTGCTGACTCCTTAAGGAATTCAGGAACACCTTTCGGTGTTGTCATCGCGCGAGACAAAGACATCAGGCGACCGGCAAGTAGACACTCGGAGCGGAATGTTTCTGCCAGTGAAACGTTACCGCCCTCTTCGACGATCGCACCAAGTTGGACACACCCATTAAGAGCAACGTCATCAGCTCCGTCGTCGAGCTGTCGCGCAGCATCGAGAAGAGCCTCGGCGCGCACAACCGTGTGGCCTTCACGTCTCTCTGCTTCGCGAATCGAATGACAGATCGCCGCATGACTTCGATGTTTCGAATTCCCGGCGACGTCCAACAGTTCAAGCGCCGAAAAGGCAACCGGGTAGTCAACGCCAAGACGCCACGGATCAGCACGAACTATGGTTTCAGCTTCCGCCCCCCAACGGCCATAAAGAAACGGGGCGAGATGGCTTACGCCGGCGGGCCGAAGCATTGCGCGAAGGGTTCTCGTTACGCGCTCCGTTGTCCAATGCGCGCAGGCACGCTCCAAGGTCGCCTCACGCAGTCCAGTGGCCGCCAAAATCTTGCGTGGATCAGCGTCGATGCGCGCGATCAGATCAAGGCAACCATGTTTGTCGATTACGCGCAGCGCGCGCTTCTTCCCGACCGACGGCAACGAGCACAGAAGCTCCAGCAGTTCAGCTTCGTTAGGGCTGTTCAGACGGGCCATCAAATCATTGTGTCACGCGGTCAGGGACATTCGGCACCCCTTCCGAATTTCGTGCCGTTTCGGTCACGAAACAGCCTGGCCAGAAGTGCCCTTTTAACGCCCACAAGTACCCCTTCAACGCCCAAAAGGTATTTAGGACATCACGTCCGAATCGGCAAAAAGGCGCCGTAGTTACTGGCTCTCCGACCTTGTGGGCGTACCTTGTGGGCGTTATGCCCCAACGCCCACAAGGTCGACGTCGATTGAGGTTCCGAATCTTGGATATCGCCCATAACTACTAGCTTTCGGACCTTTTGGGCGTCGTGTTTTCTGCCGCGACTTAGTTAAGTACGAGCAGAGAGGTTCTCGGACGTGCTGACTGTAAGGAAGTGCGGTGCCGGGATAACGGCTTGCGAACCCCTTTGAGGCTTCAGCCGATGAGGTGTTGAGCAGGCTAGTTAGACCTGGCTTAGAGATCAGGCGTGAGTGGCCATGCGGCCCTAGGGAGTGTGGTTACGCTCAGTCTGTTGGCGACTGGTTCTTTCTGGCGTAGGAAAGATCTCGAGGGTTCGTCCCAGTTCCGTCTTGATGCGTGGTACTGTTGTCTTTCTTACTTGAGCGCTGTTCTTTCAGAACAGCCTCCCTCGCGTAGACGAGGACCTTTCGTTTCATAGCCTCCCCGGCAACTTGATCGCTCAGCAAGCCTTTCTCAGGCGGTTCTTCTTCGCTCTCCGGACGTTCTCGGATTCGATCTTTCTCGCTCACGGTTCTGCGTTCCGAAATCCTTCCTTCACTGCGACGCTCATTTGCTGCTCTTTGACCGCCGGCTTCCTAGGTCCTGACAGATCCATTTCAAGCTCCTTCTAGATGCCTTACCCAGCATCTGTTTAGAGCTTCGGTTTCTGTCTTCGCAGACGCCTGCTTGAGAGCGTTCTTCTTCGTCCTGGTTGAGCTGCTTGACGCTGCTGATTAGACGGTCCTTTGGGCTGCCTGATTACGAAGCGCTAGGTGTCAAGGCCGGTTGAGCTCAAGCTGGCCGCGACGACGGTTGAACGCCATCGGGCGGGAAGTACGTACTGCGACGAGGGGGTGCTGTCGTTGCGGACCTCCTCGTGGATTGTGCCGTCCGGCATTGTTGCGCCGCGTAAGATCCGCAGCTCCCATCTTCGCGTCGGTCAGGTTGGCGCCGGTCAGGTTCGCGCGACTCAGGTTCGCGTCGGTCAGGTTCGCGCCGGTCAGGTTCGCGAAAAGCAGGTTCGCGCCGGTCAGATCCACGCCGGTCAGGTCAGCGTCGGCCAAGTCAGCGCCGTGCAGGTCCGCGCCTGGTTCGATTGTGTAATCGTCCTCGCGTCCCATCGCTGGAATACTACGCCGCCAGCAGCCGGCCGAGCCATCACTCCGCCAAGCTCTACCAGCTCACCGGGCCGCCCACTGAGGACGACATCGACTGACTGGTGTCATCGTGGGCTCCGATGACTGGAGACCCAGCATTCCGCAACGTATACTTGGAAGCGTGACCGCGTCGGCCATATACCCGCGTTTGTTCGGTTGGCGGGCAGAGCCGCGCTGGCTGTCTGACCTAAGTACCCGGGCGTAGCTAACAAGTGGCAATCAAGAAATCAGATCTCTACTCAAGGCTCTGGAAGAGCTGCGATGAGCTCCGCGGCGGCATGGACTCCTCGCAGTACAAGGATTACGTCCTGACGCTCCTTTTCCTGAAGTACGTCTCCGACAAAGCTAAAACCGGTGAAGGCTCGCTGATTGAAGTCCCGCAAGGCTGCTCGTTCGATGACCTTGCAGCGCTGAAGAGGGACAAGGAGATTGGCGAGAAGACCGACAAGATCATTGCTCAGTTAGCGAATGCAAATGATCTTCGTGGCGTGATCGATGTCACGTCGTTTAATGACGATGCGAAGCTTGGCAAGGGAAACGCGATGGTTGACACCCTCTCCAAGTTGATCGCCATTTTTGAGGGTCTTGACTTCGGGGCGAACCGGGCCAACGGCGACGATGTTCTGGGAGATGCGTACGAGTATCTGATGCGCCACTTTGCCACTGAGTCGGGCAAGTCCAAGGGCCAATTCTACACGCCACCCGAAGTCTCGCGGATCCTCGCCAAGGTGGTTGGAATCAACGAATCAGCGGAGCTCAATCAGACGATCTACGACCCGACTTGCGGCTCTGGCTCCCTGCTTTTAAAGGCTGCAGATCAAGCCCCGAAGGGACTGACGATTTATGGCCAGGAAAAAGACCTTGCGACCTGGGCGCTAGCGACGATGAACATGGTTCTCCACGGGAATGAAACCGCGAGTCTCGAACACGGTGATGTTATTTCTAGCCCGGGCTTTGCCGACGGCAGCCATCTCAAGAAGCACGACTTCGTGGTTGCCAACCCGCCGTTTTCAACGAAGGCCTGGAGTAATGGAATCCTTCCCGATGAGGATCAATACAAGCGCTTCGAACTCGGTATCCCGCCGGACAAGAATGGCGACTACGCTTTCCTCCTCCACTCCATCAAGTCGCTCAAGTCGACAGGCAAGGCAGCGGTCATCATGCCGCACGGAGTCCTGTTCCGTGGAGGGGCCGAAGAAACAATCCGGCGGAAACTCCTTCAGGCTGGATTGATCAAGGGCGTCATCGGTCTTCCGGCCAATTTGTTCTACGGAACCGGCATACCGGCCTGCATCGTCGTCATCGATAAGGAAGGGGCCGCCGATCGCGATTCGGTGTTCCTTATCGATTCCTCGGAAGGGTTCAAGAAGGACGGAGCCAAGAACCGCCTCCGTGAACAGGACATTCACAAGACCGTCGATGTCTTCGAGTCGCAGACTGAGGTCGAAGGCTTCTCGCGACTTGTCCCGCTGGATGAGATTGCCAGTGAGGCAAATGACTTCAACTTAAACCTTTCTCGGTACATCGACTCTTCGGAGCCTGAGGATCTTCAGAACCTCAATGCTCACCTGAACGGCGGTATTCCCGAGTACGACCTAGAGTTGCTCTCCGATTACTGGGCGGCCTTCCCGAGTCTCCGCGCTGAGCTATTTGAAGAGGGGCGTCCCGGCTACAGCAAGGCCAAGGTTTCGGCCGACGAAGTCCAGGGGACCATTGATGCCAACCCGGACGTCCAGGCCTTCTCAACAGCCGTCGAGGAGAAGGTCGCCGAATGGTGGGCTAGCCACCAGGAGGAGCTGGAAGGAATCGACAAGGATTCCCTCCCGGCACCGATCATCGAGTCGCTTTCCGAAGACCTTTTGAAGCGGTTTTTGGGGTTCCCGCTGCTCGACCCCTACGACGTTTACGAGCAGCTGATGACCTATTGGGCCGAATCGATGCAAGACGACATCTATCTGGTTTCGGCTGAAGGTTGGTTCGATGCCGCACAGCCCCGAGGACCCAGGGAGATCGGGAAGACAGGAAGCGACAAGCCGAAATACGAGGATCCTGGCCTGTCTTTCGGTAGCGGAAAGTCAGCCAGCAAATACAAGATGGACCTGCTGCCGCCCGAAGTCATCGTTGAGCAGTTCTTCGCCGACGAGGGCCAAAAGTTGGGCGAGCTGGCGCTCAAGCACGATCAGGCCAATCAGGCCGCCGAGGATTACCTCTCCGAGCATGCCGTCGAAGACGGACTCCTAGAGGAAGTTCTCTACGGCGGCAAGGTCACCAAGCAGGCCCTGACCGACCGCATCAAGGAGATCAAGGACCAGCCAGCCTACGAGGATGAACTAAAGGCCCTCAATGCGTACCAACAGCTCCTCAACACCGAAGCAGCAGCCAAGAAGGCCGCCAAGGCGGCCGAGGTCACTCTCGGCGAGAAGACGGTCGCCAAGTACGCAGAAGTCGACGCCGCTGAGATTGAAGAGCTTGTAATGCAGGCGAAGTGGAAGGCGGCTGTAGGGGAGCGGATTGGAGATGTCGTTTTGTCTCTCATGAGGGGGCTTGGGTCGCGTGTAGCCCATCTTGAGACTAGGTACGCCCGGACCATCACTGACATTGATCGACAACTTCAAGAAATCAGCCAAAGGGTGTCAGTGCACCTTGCTTTTATGGAAGGGTCTACTGAATGACGTGGGAGGTTGACCTACTTTTCGCAGACGCAGCTGATCTGGCATTCACGGCTGATGCCGCTTACGCTGAAAGCGCCAGAGCGAGGAGTGGCACGTTACTGAAGGGTCCAACCGCATGAGCGTGGTCGATCTGCCAGATGAGTGGCGTTTGACTCAAGCCGGTGAACTTGGGACGTTCCGTGGCGGTAATGGTTTCCCGACCCGATATCAGGGCTTGGGCCACGGTGATTACCCGTTCGTAAAGGTCTCCGATATGAATCTGGCTGGCAATAAGATTCTCATCACGGAGGCGAACCACTTCGTCAGTGACGCTGTTCGCAAGAGCCTGGGAGCATACGCGTTCCCGCCCAACACGATCGTATTCGCCAAAGTGGGGGAAGCGATCTTCCAGGAGCGCAGACGCATCCTTGCTAGGCCGACTTGCCTTGACAACAATATGGCTGGGTTTCTCATTGAACCTGCCAAGGCTGATTATCGTTTTGTGTACCACTCGCTGACGGCGCTGAGGCTTGGCGACCTAGTTGCCACCACTGCACTTCCGTCGCTCAACGGTAGACAACTCCGTTCGATCGAAATCGCTCTGCCTGAGGACGTTCGCGAACAGCGAGCGATCGCCGCCGCCCTTTCGGACACCGACGCTCTGGTTTCTTCGCTCGAAAGCCTGCTCGCCAAGAAACGGGACATTAAGCAGGCCGTGATGCAGCAACTGCTTAAGGGGCGAACGAGGCTGCCGGGGTATGACGGAGAGTGGGAAGAGAAACCCATCGCTGAGGTGCTTTCAGTCAAGCACGGCAAGTCCCAGAAGGAGATTGAGGAACCTTGGGGACAGTACCCCATTCTTGCGACCGGCGGCGAGATCGGACGGACGAACACTCCTCTCCATAACGGCCCATCTGTCCTCATCGGTAGGAAAGGGACCATTGATAGACCGCAATACGTGGAAGGGCCATTCTGGACTATCGATACGCTCTTCTTTACGGAGGTAAATAGCAATGCAGTTGCCAAATATCTCTTCTACCGCTTCCAGCTAATCGACTGGAGATCAATGAACGAGGCATCGGGAGTTCCCAGTCTCAGCGCAACTCGAATTGAATCGCTAAATGTCTTGCTTCCTGCAAGGAGAGAACAACAAGCGATCGCGGCTGTCCTATCTGACATGGACACCGAGGTCGCGACCCTAGAGGCACGTCTGGCTAAGACCATAGACATCAAGACCGCGATGATGCAGCAGCTGTTGACCGGCCGGACACGGCTCCCCATTCCTGAAGGCGGGCAGGACGAAGGGGAGGGCTCGGGAGGCGATGGTTCGTCAGGCTTTGAGAATGGTCGGCAGTCCGCTGCCGAGGGAGCTGCAGCGTGAGTGATGTAGCCCAGAAGGAGCGGGTCGTGCAGGAACGAGTCGTGGAGTTGTTCAAGGAGGTCCTCGGATACAAGTACCTCGGCGACTGGCATGACCGTCCCGATAACAGCAACGTGGAGGAGGAGTTGCTGCGGGCTAATCTTTTGGCGCGCGGGTACGACGAAACGCTGATATCGAAGGCTCTATTCGAACTTGATCGCGCGGCTGCTGTCGGGTCAGGCAGAAAGCTTTATGAGGCCAACCGGGAGGTCTACCAGCTTCTTCGTTATGGGGCCAAAGTCGCACCGGAGCCCGGCGCGAACAAGCAAACCGTCCATCTGATTGATTGGGAGGATCCGGAGCAGAACGACTTCGCGATCGCCGAGGAGGTAACGGTATTCGGGAAGCACGAAAAGCGCCCAGATCTCGTTATCTATGTCAACGGAATCGCCCTCGGCGTTCTTGAACTCAAGAGGTCGCTCGTCAATGTGAGCGAGGGGATTCGCCAGAACATCGGCAACCAAAGGCCCGATTTCATCCAGGCCTTTTTCTCAACCAACCAGCTGCTCTTCGCCGGCAACGACTCACAGGGTTTGTCTTACGGGGTTATCGGGACAGCGGAGAAGTATTGGCTCACCTGGAAAGAGGAGTCAGATCTGCCGGGGACCGCTCTCGATGTCGGCCTCCAGCAGCTCTGTCACAAGGAGAGGTTCCTTGAGCTGATCCACGACTTCATCGTCTTTGATGCCGGCGTCAAGAAAACCAGCCGACATAACCAGTACTTCGGCGTCAAGGCTGCTCAGCAAAGAGTTGAGGATCGCGAGGGCGGGATCATCTGGCACGCTCAGGGGACCGGTAAGAGCTTGACGATGGTCTGGTTGGCAAAGTGGATCCTCGAAAATCAGGAAGATGCCCGGATTTTCCTCATAACTGACCGCGAAGAGCTCGATGATCAGATTGAACGGGTCTTCAGCGGAGTCAACGAGGCGATCTACCGAACCAAGAGCGGCAAGGACCTCATCGCCCAGCTCGACTCCAAGGAGGAACCGCTGGTCTGCTCACTGACTCACAAGTTCGGTAAGTCTTCGGCCGCCGACTCAGTTGAGGAGTTCATCGAAGAGCTTCGGTCGAGTCTACCCGAGGGTTTCTCGGCCAAGGGCAACTTGTTCGTCTTTGTCGACGAGTGCCATAGAACCCAGTCGGGAATGATGCACGAGGCGATGAAGGAGCTGCTGCCGGAAGCGATGTTCATTGGGTTCACCGGTACGCCTCTCTTGAAAACGGACAAGCGGAAGAGCATCGAGACGTTCGGCGCCTACATCCACACCTACAAGTTCGACGAGGCCGTAAGCGACAAGGTCATTCTTGACCTCCGCTACGAGGCCCGGGACATCGACCAGTCGCTGACTTCGGAAGACAGAATTGACGCCTGGTTTGAAGCCAAGACCAAGGGACTGACCGAGTCAGCACAAGCGGAACTCAAGAAGCGCTGGGGAACGATGCAAAAAGTCCTAACTTCGAAATCACGGGCCGAGAAAATCGTCACTGACATCGTCTTCGACATGGAGACTCGACCTAGGCTGATGTCAGGAGACGGCAATGCGCTCTTGGTATGTAGCGACATCTACCAAGCCTGCAAATTCTACGAGCTGTTCGGCGAGACTGCCTTGAAGGACAAGGTCGCGATCGTCACCAGCTACTCCCCGTATCACGGAGATATCGCCAAGGCTGACTCTGGTGAGGCCGCCAACGAAGAGCTCAAGAAGTACGAGGTCTACAAGAAGATGCTGGCCGACTACTTTCAAGAGTCACCTGACAAGGCGGTAAACCGCGCCGAGGAGTTCGACCGAGCCGTCAAGAAGAAGTTCGTTGCCGAGCCGGGACAGATGAAGCTGCTGATCGTGGTTGACAAGCTGCTTACAGGGTTCGATGCTCCGCCGGCGACCTACCTATATGTAGACAAGGAGATGCGCGACCACGGACTTTTCCAAGCCGTCTGCCGGGTAAACCGCCTTGATGGCGAAGACAAGGAATACGGCTACATCATCGACTACAAAGGACTGCTTAAGAAGCTGGGCGAAGCCTACGGCGACTACACCGGCGACGCTCTCGACGGTTATGACGAGGAAGACGTTGCGGGACTGCTCAAGGATCGCTTAGGTAAGGCTCGGGAGGATCTCGATCGTGCCCTGGAGTGTGTCGAGGCACTATGTGAAGGGGTCGAGCCCCCTAAGGGGACACTCGAATACCTGCACTACTTCTGCACTGCGAATACCGCCGATGAGGGATCGTTGGCGCAAAACGGGGCCAAGCGAGCGGAGCTCTACAAGGCCGTCAGGATGCTGGTTCGCGCCTACGCATCTGTGGCCAACGAGATGGAGGAAGCGGGCTACGCAGAGAATCGGTCGAACGTCATCAAGGATCGCGTCCGCCACTTCGACGGAGTGAGCCAGGAAGTCAAGCTAGCCGCTGGCGAGAACATCGACTACACGGCTTACAACGCCGACATGAGATACCTCATCGACACCTACATCCGGGCCGAGGACTCGACTACTGTCTTCTCGTTCGACGAGGACGGGTTGGTCGAGCTTCTGGCCAAAGAGGGGGCGGCAAAGGTCATTAACATGCTCCCCTCGGGCATTCGCGGCAACAAGCAAGCAGCCGCCGAGACGATGGAAAACAACGTTCGCACAGTGATCATCGACGAGCGCCCGATCAACCCGAAGTACTACGACGACATGTCGGAGCTTCTCGGCGCCCTCATTGAGCAGCGGCGGCAGGAAGCGATCGAATATGAGGAGTACCTCAAACAGCTCGGTGAGCTAGCCAGGAAGGTTGTCAACTTAGATGAAGGCAATTCTTACCCCGAGGCGATTCAAAGTGGTGCGCAACGCGCGCTCTACGACAACGTTGAAGATGACGTTTCGCTAACGCTGGCGCTTGATGAGGCGATTCTCAAGGTCCGAGAGGACAGCTGGCACGGGGACCTTTTTAAAGAGCGGAAGATCAAAAGAGCGATTGAGGCAGAGCTGACATCCCTTGGACGGGCAGGCGACATTGACTCAGAAGAAATCCTAGAGATCGCAAGGCACCAAGATGAGTACCGCTGAGCGCTTCGTGATCCGGGTTCTCGACCTTGACGTCGAAGTCTTTCGAAAGGACATCAAGAACCTCCACGTAGCTGTGTACCCACCGCTGGGTCGAGTCCGGGTGGCCACGCCGAGGCAGCTTGGCGATGAGGCAGTCCGCTTAGCGGTTGTTGCGCGCCTGGCGTGGATTCGCAAGCAGCAGGCCCGAATCCGGGATCAAGCACGGCAGAGTCGCCGTGACATGGTCGATGGCGAAGCCCACTACGTGTGGGGGCGCAAGTACCGGCTCCGCGTTGTCGAAGCGAGTCAGGGTTGGGGGGTCAACCTGACCCCGGACGGATGGCTTGAGTTGAAGGTCCCCGGCGGCGCGGGCCGAGATGCCCGCGCGCGGCATCTTTCAGAGTGGTACCGCGAGCAACTAAAAGATGAGATCCCTCAGCTAGTTGAGCGGTGGGCACCCCGGCTCGGTGTCGAGCGGCCCGCTTGGCGTGTCCGCCGGATGAAAACCAAGTGGGGCACCTGCAACGCTGAAGCGGGCAGCATTCTAATCAATTTGGAGCTTGCTAAGAAGCCGCACGAGTGTCTTGAATACATCGTGGTCCATGAGCTGATCCACCTAATTGAGCGCAACCACACAGACCGCTTCTACGAGCTGCAAGAGCGTTACCTGCCAGCCTGGCGCTCGCGGCGGGAGCTTCTAAACGCACAGCCGCTCGGCTACGAGGGGTGGGAAGACGAGCGCGCCGCATGAACGCGCCCTTAGGCCGCTTAAGCGCAACGCGGTCGTCGCAGCTCAGGACGTTGCGCAGAGTTTCTCTCGCTCTCCGGATCAGGCTGGGGGCTGGAAGGACCAGGAAGGGCACTCGGGGTCATCAGACGAGCCGGCGCCAGACCCGGCCGGGACGCCCGCTCACGCGGTACCTGAGGTGGTTACTCCTTTGGTGAGGGGACGCCAAGGCCAAGCCGCGCACGGCCGTCGCTAAGCGCCTCAGCGAAGAACTCGAGAAAGAAGTCGCTCTCAGCAGAGACTGCGTCGGCGACGGAGCCGACCTTCTGGAGAACCTTGACGTCCACCGCGTAGAGAAGCCCGTTGGATCCCTTCACGATTAGGTCCGGCCTGAGATATCCGACGGTTCGAACCCCGCCGGTTGGGGCTGCTTATCCCATAAACTGCGTGAAATTACCTTTGGCGAGGGCTCCTTTGGTGAGGGGACGCCAAGGCCAAGCCGCGCACGGCCGTCGCTAAGCGCCTCAGCGAAGAACTCGAGAAAGAAGTCGCTCTCAGCAGAGACTGCGTCGGCGACGGAGCCGACCTTCTGGAGAACCTTGACGTCCACCGCGTAGAGAAGCCCGTTTGATCCCTTCACGATTAGATCCGGCCTTAGAACGCTGCCGGCTGGGGATGCGTATTCCGAGACCACTCCAGTAAGGAGCCACCGGTACGGGACACCCGTGACGCGAGCGACTCCGTGAACCGATTCGTCGGTCGGGACGCAGCCGCCCAGCTCCCACTTACGAACGGTTTGGGCCTGCAGGCCCAAACTTTCCGCTAGTTCCTTCTTTGAGACGCAACCGGTATCCATCGCTCGGATTAGCCGATCACGAAAGCCTTCCGCCACCATCGCGGGCTTAGCCATATTTCCCCCTCTTTTTGTTTGTGGGCCGAGTATACCCCTTTTTCGTGGTACTCTGGTTATCACTTGTTATGACGAGCTACGTCTACTTATCACTGAAGCAGTACCTCCGCGTGCGAATGCGTGATGCGATCACGCGGCTTAACTTCCCTAGCGGCGTTTACCCCAAACCGCTAAGCGAAGACGACGACGCACTCGCTCCGTTTGGCCGGCCGGTCGGAGCACCGACCTGCCGGCACCTCGAAAGCCCAAGCAAGGGAGCTATCGGTGCTTGAGAACCGTCCAGATCCTGACGAGCTCGCCCGCGGCATCGCGCAGTCCATCAGTGAGTACATGAGCGGGGTCCAGGCTGAGTACGCATCATCACTTCGTACCCCGGCGGGGTACACCACAAGCGGCTTGGCTGGCCAGCTCGGGCTCAGTACACGAGCGATTCGAGCCGCCATTGAGCGTGGCGATCTCCTCGCGGTCAAGCATGGTGGCCGCTGGTTCATTGGCCACGAAGCTGTGGATGCCTTCTTCCGTCCTGGCTCCAGATCTCAGTCGCGCAGGCGTCGAAAAAGCAGCTCCGGCGGGGGGACGCTCGGTCGATTTCTAGAGCAAGAGCAGGCGCCGCCGCGGAACCGCCAGCCTTCTGACACCAGGAAGAAGCCTGACGATGCAGGCTAAGGGTCAACACACCGACCACCGGGTTGCCGCATGAGTATCGAGCAGCGCGGCAAAGGCTGGACGGTTCGCTATCGCGAAGGGAGACGGGCTCGATCCCGAGCTTTCGACCGCAAGAGAGACGCCGAGCTCTTCGAGGCAGACGTCCGGCGGCGCAAGCAGCTCGGGTCTATCGCCGGACTGACCGGTGGGCGGGACACCCTAAGCACGTTCGTCAGCGAATCGTGGGCGCCCCTGAAGATGCCGCACCTCTCCGAGCGCACTCGTGATCATTATCGATGGCTTTATGACGGCCTGATCGAGCCGTGGCTAGGGGAGCTGCGACTCGACGAACTGACGTTCGAAGTGATTGGTCGCTGGCAGGTCGATGCGCTCCGCGCCGGCAAGGGCCGGGGGTCGGTAGCCAAAGCCTTCGAACTTCTCAGTGGAATCCTCGAAGTCGCCATGAGGAACGACCGCATCCTGCGGAACACGGCGCGGCTCGTAACGAAGATCAAGGTGCCAAAGCGCGAGGTGCCACCGATGCCCGCCCCGCTAATTGTCGAACGGATGATGGCATTCGCCCGACAATCAGGCATGACCCCTGAGCACGGCGCGCGCGATGCGCTCATCATCAGCATCCTGGCATACAGCGGGCTGCGCCCTGCCGAGATGCGCGGGCTGCAATGGGGAGACCTTCGCGGCTCGACACTCTTCATTCAGCGTTCGGTCACGAAGGCTGGATGCAGCCCGACCAAGACCAGCGCCCAGCGCAACGTCAAGATCTTGTCGGCGCTGAAGGATGACCTATTTGAACAGTGCCCCGCCGATGCCCGCGACGACATGCACGTCATTCGCAGCGATGAGGGCGACGTTTTCAGCTACTCGGCCTACGAATCGTGGGTGCGCCGAGTCTTCCATCGCTGCCGCGAGCGAGTGGGGGCCGAGACACTTCGGCCATACGACCTGCGCCACGCATTTTCTTCGCTCCTTCTGCACGAGGGGCGCTCGGTGATTTACGTCGCCGGCCAGCTAGGGCACGACCCGCGGCTGACCCTGACGACGTACGGCCATGTGATCGACGAGCTCGAAGACAGCCCGCAGCTACCCGCCAACGATGCCATCGCCCGGGCCCGAGCTGACTTGCGAGGTGTACAAAACGTGTACGGCGAGCCCGATTCCGACGCGGGCCAAGAAACCGAGAACGACGCTGCGCCTTTAACGGTGGGCGTTGAGAGTGAAGCGGCTGAAGGGACTCGAACCCTCGACCTTCTGCATGGCAAGCAGACGCTCTAGCCAACTGAGCTACAGCCGCAGTGACGGCCAAGTATAGAGAGCGGCGTGTGGTTAGGGGACGACGTCGAGCTGCGCGATCTGCGTGTTCGGGTGCAGCTCGACTTCAAAACGGCCGCTGTGCTTGGCGACGAAGTCAAACCTTGCTGGCTTGCCTGGCGCGAGCGCGCCGTCGATGTCGTAACCGTGGACGTGGACATCGCTGCTGGTGTCGGCGCTGGTGACAACGAGGCGAACCGTCTCTCCCTGTTTGTAGCTGAGTTTGGCAAGGCCGCCAACCGGCTCGCCGTTCCTGATCACGATAGTGGTCGTTGCCGGCTCTGCAGGAGCGGCGGTGGCAGCTGGCGAAGTGGCCTGGACGGTCGAAGTAGCCGCCGAGGTTGTCGCCGGGCTAGGGCTGCCGGTGTTCGGTCGCAGCGCTACGAACGCGACGAGGAGCGCGACGACGGCGACGAGGACGATAATCATCGGGCGCTTGGTGTTCATTGCATCAACTGTATTCGCGGGCTAACGGCCAGGACGCCCCGCCCTAGTTCGGTCGTTAGCGCTTCGGGTTGAGGTTGCCGATCACGCCGATCCGAAGGCCGCGCCATGGGTTCACGGAGTAGCCGGGGACCGTCTGCGGAGTGACGCCCACCGCGGAGAGCCACATCTGGTAGGCGGTCGCTGTCACGACGCCTCCGTGCCAGCGGCGCCAAACGATCTTCGGGTCACCAATCGTTGGCGGTGGTGCGATCGTGTCTGTGATTTCAACCACATTGCCACCTTGGTCAAGCGTTCCCCATGGCGAGCGGGTGAGCGCCTGCCCGACAGTGCTCACGTTGCCGTTGTACGAGATCGGAATGTCGCCAAAGGGGGTTTGTGCGCACTGCGTCGACGTGAACTGCGACGGACACCAATCAGGCGAGGTACCTGGGACGGCCGCGTAGGAGGCCAGCGGCTGCGTACCGCTGTTCGTCACGTTCCCGTTGTCGTCGAGCTGCGTCGCGGCTGGCTGATCACCGGATACGCAGCCGGATTCGTCAACCGGGCAGTTGACGTACTGGCCCGGATTGGTTGGGT
>Ga0335398_10006321_pt1 | contig 15067 bp, 8 predicted proteins | sample BON03_FD_205742 | JGI IMG/M metagenome (GOLD analysis project Ga0335398, IMG submission 205742) | Freshwater microbial communities from Lake Bonney liftoff mats and glacier meltwater in Antarctica - BON-03 (spades assembly) (version 2) | ecosystem: Environmental > Aquatic > Freshwater > Ice >... | reverse complement strand
GGCGCGCAGGAAAACGCCGCCGACGACTGCCGCCGCCGACCACCCCCCGCCCCCTCTCCCTTGCTGCTGCAGCTGCTGCTGGTGCGACACCCGGCCGCGTACGCCTAGGCCGCCACCACCACCAAGACCTCCCACGTGTGCCGAGCAGCACTTGTGCCTCGTAACGTAACACCGTGCGGCCTCACCCGCCCCCTCCGCCGCCGACCTTGCGGCGCTTGCCGCCGCCCCTGCCGCCTCCGCCGCCGCCGCCGCCGGCCGCGCCCCCGCCCCCGCCCGCGCCACCCGCCGCGGCCAGCGCCGCCAGCCGCGCCTGCCGCTCCCACAGCTCGCGGTGCCGCCTGCGCTCCTCCGGCACGCGTGCCGCCGCCCGCTCCGTCTCGGCCGCCGCCGCCGCCGCCACAGCCGGCGCCACCCGCGCAGGCAGGTGGTGCACGGGGCCGCGGTCCGAGGCACCGCCCAGGCCGACGCCGGCGCCGGCGCCGGCGCCGGCGGCGTCGCCGTCGTCGTCGTCGTCGCTGCTGAAGAAGCAAGCGTCGGCGTCGTCGCGGCGGAGGACGTCGATGCGCTCGGCGGCGTCGCCGGCGGCCTGGGCGGCGGCTTGGGAGGTGGCTTGGGCGTCGGCGGCGGCGCCCGCGGCGGCGCCCGCGCCCGCCCCCGCCCCGCCCGCAGCAGCAGCAGCAGCAGCACCACCACCCCCCACCCCCCCCGCCTGCTGCTGCTGCTGCTGCTGCTGCTGCTGCTGCTGCTGCTGCCCCCTGTTGAGGTCGAACTCGTCCTCCGCCTCCACGTAGTCCACGTTCTCCTCGAGCTGGTCAAAGTCCGGCACGAACGCCGTCCAGTTCTCGGCCAGCGCGCGCGCCCACACGTACACGCGGCCCGACGGGCGCGAGGCGCTCGCCAGCAGCGCCGGGTGGAGCGGGTGCCACGCGACGTCCGCGGCGCCCTCGTCGCCGCGCGGGCCCTCGAGCACGCGTTCGAGGCGGCCGAAGGCGGTCGACCAGACGTAGAGCAGGTGGGCGCCGGAGCGGGAGGCGGCGGCGGCGACGTGCTCGCCGTCGGCGGCGACCGAGGCGGCGCGCCAGGCGGTCTTGTCGATGGCGTCGCAGAGGGCCGGCACGCCCGGGCGCGGCGCGAGCAGCGGCAAGGCGGGCGGCGGCGGCGGCGGCGCGAGCGCCAGCGGCAGCGCGTGGCCGGCAGAGGCGCTTGCCTCTGCTGCCGCTTCTGCCGCCGCCGCCTTTCGGACCGCCGCGGGGGCGCGGCGCAGCAGCGAGGCGTCGCCTTCGCCGACGCCCGAGATGGCGGCGGGGACGTCGGCGAGCGGCCACCAGCAGCGGTGGGCAGGGGTGGTGGCTGCTTGGAGGCCGGGGGCGGGCGCGGGGGCGGGGGCCGCCTCTTGCGCCGCCGCCTGCGCGTCGGCCGCGACCTCCCTCGCGCGCACGTCCATCAGCCGCACCGTGCGGTCGCGGCACAGCGCCACCAGCATGGTGCCGCGGCCGTTGAGGCGCAGCGACGAGACGCGCGGGCCGCCGCCGCCGCCCACCGCCTTGCCGCCGCCGCCGCCGGGGGCCAGCCGGACCGCGTCGAGAACGCGCCACGAGCCGGCGGTGCCGTCGCCGCCGCCCGCGCGGGGGGCCGAGGCCGAGTCGAGCACGGCCACGCCGCCGCCGCTCTCCGGGGCGACGAACAGGCAGCGCGCGTCGTGCGAGAAGCAGGCGGCGGAGGCGGCGGACGACGCTGTACCTGCTGCTCCTGCTGCTCCTGCTGATGTTGCTGCTGCTGCTGCTGCCGCCGCTGTTGCTGCTGCTGCTGCTCCATTGGCGGCGGCGGCGGCGGAGGAAACAAGCACGATCGCCGGCAGCGGCACGGCCGCGTCCGGCGGCAGCGCGACCGTGCCCGTGGCCCCGGGCGCCGTGGCGGCTTCAGGGACGCTCAGGAGGACCGGGGGCGCGGACGCGCCCGCAAAGTTGACGAGCAGGCGGTAGGGCGCGCGCGGGCTTAGCTCGACCGAGGCGACGGCGGCGTCGGCGGCGGCGGCGGCGGCAGCGGGGCCGCCGCCGCCGAGCTCGGCCGCCGTCCAAACGCAGGCGCGGCGCGCGGCCAGGACGTCCCAGAGCACAACCGCGCTGGCCGCGTTGCAGCGAGGCCTCGGCGCGTGGGCGGCGGCCAGGTAACGGCCGTCGCGGGACCAGCACACGGACGTGACGGGGCCGTCCGTTGCGGCAGAGGCAGAGGCGTCGGCGGCGCCGTTGCCGCCGTCGCCGTTGCCGTCGCCGTTGCCATCGCCGCCGTCGCCGTTGCCGTTGCCGCCATTGTCCTCCTCATCCAACGCTTCTCCCTCGCTGGTGCGCCCCGCCTGCGCCTGATCCGCCTCATGATCCGCTGCTGCTGCTGCTGCTGCTGCTGCTGCCGTTGGTGCTGCTGCTGGTGCTGGGCCGCCAGCGAGCGGGGCGCCGGGCCCCTCGCCGCGGTCGACGCCGCCGCCGCCGGTCGGCACCGGTTGCCGGCGGCCGCCGAGCACGGCCGCGACGCCGCGCGTCACAAAGTCCCACACGACCACGGCGCCCTCCTCGCACCCCGCGGCGAGCAGCGTCCCGCGCCGGTTAAACGCCAGGCATCGCGCGCGCAGGCAACCCTCCCCCTCGCCGCACTCGAGGTACTCCTCGATGGCCTCGGGCAGCTGGAGCTGGCCGGCCGTGAAGAAGAGGCGGTTCATTGCTTGTTGTTTATGGGATTGGTGGGATGTCGTGATGTTGGCGATGGGATTGCGACGATGGATGCGCTTGCTTTCCTCACGTTTGATGCGGGGGCTGGCCGCGAGAGGGGTTTGAAACTGACAGTTGAAGACTGGATTTGAAAGGGAGGCTCCCTTCTCTCCTCCCAACTTCCACACACCACCACCGACTAATCGCAATCGCACACACGCGCGCACATGCAAAACAGTAGTACGGCTCGGCGACACATGTCGCGGCGACGGCGGCAGCGGCTGTAGGAGAGAGAGGAACTGGGAAAGCGAGAGTCTCCCACCCGCCCAGAGGAATGAACAGCTTCCTGTCCCAGCTTGAGGAGGGCGCTCGCGCACTGCGCGCGACGGCGACGCCCAAGCTGGCGAGCGCGGCGACCGCGCTACAGGCGGGCGCCAAGACGGCGGGCGCCCTGCTCGCCGGGACGGCGACGACGCTCGGCGAGCAAGCGGCGCGCGCGACGGCCGGCGTCGCCGGCGGCGGCGCGAGCGCGCAACACCCCCAGCGCCAGCAGCAGGAGCTGACGGTCGTGGCGGGGTCGGGGGGTGGCGCGGGAGGCGGCCAGCACCAAGGTCACGCCTCGCCGCGCGCACCAACCGCAGCAAGAGCCGCAGCAACAGGAGCGGCATCACCCGCCGCCGCCGACGCCAGCGCCGCCGCTGAAGCCGCCGACGCCAGCGCCGACGACGGCGACGAGCTCCGCCACCGCCTGTTCGCGCGGCCCGACCCGGCGGCCGCCGCCGTGGCGGCCGACGAGGGCGCTCGCGCCCACCGCGTGCGCATGGTGCTGCTGGCGTCCGGGCCCGTCGACCTGGCCGCGCTGCGCCGTGCCGCGCGGCGGCCGGGCGGCCTGCCCGCGCGCGACGGCCTGCGCGCCGCCTCCTGGCGGCTGCTTCTCGGCTACCTGCCCGCGGGCCTGCCCGTGGACGACTGGGGGCCCGAGCTGTCGCGGCGGCGCGCCGAGTACCGGCGGTTCTGCGACGACCTGATCGTCGACCCGACCGCGGCGGCGGCGCCCGACGAGGATTTTGGGGAGGGGGGGGAGGGGGGGGCCGCCGGAGACGAAGCGCAAGGGCGGTCGGGCGCCTCGCCCTCTGCCGCCTCCGCCGCCGCCGCCGCCGCCGCCCCCGACCACCCGCTGTCGACGCAGCCCGCGTCCAAGTGGGCCGAGTTCTTCCGCGACGGTGACGTGCTGGCCCAGATCCGGCGCGACGTCGCGCGCACGCACGCGGAGACGCCCTTCCTCGGCGAGGGCGGCGGCGCGCTCGCCGCGCGCCGGCGGAGCGAGGTGGCGCGCGGCCTCTTTGTGTTTGCCAAGCTCAACCCGGGCGTGCGGTACGTCCAGGGCATGAACGAGCTTTTTGCGGTGCTGTACTGGGTGTTTGCGACCGACCCGGCGGCAGAGGCGGCCGAGGCAGCCGAGGCGGCCGAGGCGGCAAGGACAGCAGCAGCGACAACAGCAGCAGCAGCAGCAGCAGCAACAGCAGCGGCGGCAGCAGCAGGAGCGCCTCCCCCTCCGCCGCGCCCTGTCGCCTCGGACGCCGAGGCCGACGCCTTCTGGGGCTTCGTCGCGCTCGTCTCGGGCCCCGCGCGCGACCTCTTCTGCGCCGCGCTCGACAACGACGGCGCCGTCGGCGTGCGCGCCGTGTGCGACCGGCTGGCGCGCGCCCTCCGCGCGCGCGACCCGCGCCTCGCCGGCCACCTGCTGGACGAGCTGGCCGTCGACCCGCGCTTCTTCGCGTTTCGGTGGGTCACGCTCATGCTCGCGCGCGAGTTCGAGCTGGACGCCGTGCTCGAGATCTGGGACGCGGCGCTGGCGTGCGGCGGTGGCGGGGGCGGTGGCGGGGGCGGAGGCGGCGATGGCGGCGATGGGGGGAGCGCGGGCGCGGGGGGCGGCGGCGGGGGCGGCGAGGGCGCCGGCGCCGAGGGCGGCGACGACCAGGGCGAGGCGCGGCTCGAGTTCTTCCTGCGCGTGAGCCTGGCGATGCTGGCGGCCGTGCGCGCGCGGCTGCTCGACGCCGACTTTGGCGGGGCGGTCAAGCTGCTGCAGCATTTCCCTCCGGAGATTGGCGTGCGGGCGCTGTTGGCGGCGGCACAGCAGGCGGCCTCTGTGCCGCCGTGAGAAGAAAGTAAATAATTGCGATTATCACGGCCCGTAGAAGAAATCGTTGTACGGCGGCGGCGTCGGCCTGGCGCGCGCGCCGTCGTCGGCGTCGCTTTCGTCCGCGTCCGCGCCCGCCACGTCCTCGTCCTCGCGTTCCTCCGCGACCTCCTCCTCCTCCCCCTGGCCGCCGCCATCCAAATCGCCGCCGCCGCCGCCGCCACCGCCGCCCTCCTCGTCCTCCTCCTCGTCGCTGTCGTCCGACGACATGACCGTCTGGTTGACCGCCATCGACGGCGTGCACCCCCGCAGCACCTCGAGCGACGCCGCCGACAGCCGGTAGAGCGCCTGCGTGTGGACCCAGGGCGCGGCGCCGGGAAGCCCCAGGCCGCCCCCGCCCGCCGCGGGCGCGCCCATCACCCCCTCGCCAGCGGCTCTGGCCGCGGCCGCGTCGACGTCCATGCGCTCGAGCACGATGGGCGTGGCGTTTGGCAGGTTGTAAACGCGCAGAAACTCGTCGACCGACCAGCCGAGCCACCGCATCAGAAAGACTCGCAGCGCGAGGCCGTGCGACACGAGCACGAGCGACGTCTCGGGCGGGGGCGGGAGCCCGGGCGCCGCCTCGCCCGCGGCGAAGCGCCCGGCGTTGATGTCGCGCACGAGCCGGTCGATGAACAGGCTCATGCGGTCGTAGACGTCGGCGCCGCTCTCGCCGCCCTCGAAGCGGAACCAGAAGCGGCCGTACGCCAGCCGCTGGGCCTTCTCGCGCTCCTTCTTGGGAGGGTCCTGCACACCCGAGCCAAAGTCCTGCTCGCGCAGGTGTACCTCCTCCTGGAAGCCGCGGACTCGCCCGCCGCCGCCGCCGCCGCCCCCCGCCGGCTGCGCGCCGCCGCCAAACGCGGCGCGCAGGCCGTCGCACGTCTGCATCGCGCGCTTGTACGGCGACGCCAGGAAAAACACGCGGTAGTTTCCCGGGTCGCCGCCGCCGCCGCCGCCGCCTTCCCCGCCGCGCCCGTCGGCTCCTCCCCCGGCCTCGGCCGCCGCGCGCTCGAGCAGCGCCTTGACCTGGCGCCCGGCGCGGCGCGCCTGGCCGCGGCCGCGCGGCGTCAGCGGCACGAGCGGGTCGGGCACGCGCGCGTAGACCTCGCGGTCGACGTTTCCCGCCGACTCGGCATGCCTGACGAGGACGATGCGGGGCGGCAGGGACCTGAAGTCGAGCGGCGGGGTGGCGCCGTGGCGCGTTGAATGGAATCGGGCATCGAAGCGACCAAGCTTGCGGCGGTCGGGCGCGAGGGCGGCGTCGGTCGCGGCGGGCGGGCTGCACTCGGCAGAGGGGGGGGCGCCCGGCGGGGGCGGCCAGCGCGTTGCTTCTGTCGCTGGCGGTGCCGCTGCGGCCGCTGCTGCTGCTGACGGCTGCGCATGCTGCGCTTGCTGCTGCTCGAGCCTGCGGCTCAGGTCGTCGAGCGCGCGCCGCTGGTCCTTAATCAGACGCCGCTGGTCGCGGACCAAAGCGGCGAGCTCGTCGAGTTGGCTTCGTCCCGGCGCCTCTGCCGCCGCCGCTGCCGACGGCAGGCCGCCGCCGTTGCGCTCGGCCCGGCAGGCCGCCGAGGGCGGGCCGCCGCCGGAGCCGTTGCCGTTGCCGTTGCCCTGGGCCCGGCAGCCGGGGCCCGATGATCGCCTGCAAATGAGGGGGAGCCACCGTGGCTCCGGAGCGTGACTCGGGCCATTCGGGCGGCGCAGCATTCGATTTGCTTTTTCGAGAGAGAGGAGGAACAATTTTGCTGTGCGCGCGACCAGATGCGCGGTCCACACGCGGGGAGCAGACAAGTGAGGAGAGCAAGACTGCAAGGAATGACGACAGGGATCGCGCGCGCGCGCTGTGCGGGTCGGGCGGTTTTGGGAGGGCGACGACCGACGTCAGCGACGAGAGACGGATCGCGACGCCGGCCCGGCCCGGCGGCTTTCTCATCGGCGCCGCGCACACGACACCGTGTTTTCGACGCTCTTTGTCGACACAGCAGCATCAATTCATCATCATCATCATCATCATCAGTATCATCAACATCATCCATCGTCAGCAGCAGGCGGAGGTGCAGCGCAGAGAGGCCGATTGCGCGAGCAAGGGGACGGGGCGTCTCCGAGAGAGAGACAGAGCGCGCGAACTGCCAAACGCCAGTGCTGGACGTGCTGCAGCAGCAGCGGCACGTCCAGCGTGACCAATCGCGGTGGGACGGGGGGAAATTAGCGATGGTCGAGGCGCAGGACCGGGGCAAGCGCGCCCCGCCGAGCGGCGGCGGCGCGCACGACGGTCGAGGTCGGCGAGACAGCGCCCGGGGAGCGAGCGGCGGCGTCAAGCGCGCGTACGCGTCGGAGAGCGGACGAGGAGCGGCAGCAGGAGGAGGAGCGGCAGCAGCAGCAGCAGCGGCGCCGGCGTCGTGGCGCGAGTGCGACCTGTGCGGAGGCTGCCGCGTCGCCGCTTCGGCCTGGGAGCAGCACGCCCAGGGCATCGCGCACCGCCGCGCCGCGCTGAGCGTGCGCGTGCACGGGGAGTCGGGCCACGCCGTCGTGAGCGTCTTCGAGCGCGCGTTTGCGGGCGGCGCCGCGGCGCAGGCGCAGGTGGCGGCGCAGGCGACGGCCGGCCAGCGGCGGCGAGACGAGCGCCAGCAGCAGCAGCAGCAGCAGCAGCAGCAGCAGAAGCAGCAGCAGAGACAGGGGCGGCACGCCGCAGAGCCCGCCGCTGTGCCTCGCTGGATCTCCCCTGCGTGCGCCTCGGCCCACTTCCGCGCGCCGGACCTGCCGCAGCTGGGCGACCTGCCGCTGTCGGCGCTCGCGCGCGTGCGGCGCGAGGCGCTGACCGAGGCGGCGGCGCTGGCCGGCGCGGGCGGGCCCTTGTACGACCAGGTGTGCCGCCGCCTGCTGGCGCCCCCCGCTGCGGTGCGCGCGGCGTCCGGGGCGACGGCGGCGCTGGCGGCGGCGGCGGCGCGCCGGGAGCAGCGGCAGCCGCAGCAGCACCAGCACCAGCACCAGCACCACCAGCACCAGCACTGGCTCGGCTCCGCGACGCGCGAGCAGCGCGACCTGCTGTCGCTTGCCTGGATGGCGGCCGAGGCCGGGCGGCGGCTCCACCACGCGCGCGAGGAGGCCGAGGAGCGGCCCGCCGACCAGCTGCCGCTGCCATCGTCCGAACACAGCCCCGAGGGGGACCCCTTCTGGGAAGGCGCGCGCTCCGCCGCGGCGGCGGGCGCGCTGGCGTTCTCGTGCCTGTTTGCCCGCCGGGCAGGGCCCGGCGGGCCCGAGCCCGGCCCGCCGCTGCTGGCGCTGGCCCGCGACGCCTTTGGCACCGGCAGCGGGGTGTCGGAGCTCACCGCGCTCATGGTCGCCTTTGCGGCGCTGCTCGACGCCGGCGGCGCGCGCCTGCACCTGCCGCCGCCGCCGCCGCCGACGCCGACGCCGACGCCGACGCCGACGACGACGCCGACGCCGACGCTTCAGACCGCGGCGGCCGGGTGCGCGCCAGGCGAGGCGCGGCTGTCGCGGCGGCGCCGGCGCTCGCAGTACCCGCCCATGTGGCTCGACCTGTCGCCGCCGCTGCTCACGCACGGCGCAGAGGCGCTGGCGCTGGCGGCGGCGACGCGCCTGCTGCTGCGCGCCGGCGCGCGCTGCCCGGCCGTGGAGCGCTTCTGCCTCGGCCTGCGCCCAGGGGACGGCTCGCGCCAGCTCGCGCACGCCGTCGCGACGCAGGGCGACGCCGCGCTGACCCGCATGCAGACGCCGTGGGGCCGCGCGCTGCGGGGGCTCGCCGCGGCGCTGTCGCCCGGCGGCGGCGGCGCGCTCGAGCGCATCTCCCTCTGGCTCACGGAGCGCCTGGTCGCTGAGGGCGACGTTCAGGGCTTGGAGGCGGCGGTCGAGGCCCAGTGGCGCGCGCGGCGGCGGGCGGTGCTCGCGGGCGCGCTCCTGCCGCGCGCCGGCGCCGATGGGGCGGCGGCCGCCGCCGCCGCCGCCGCCGCCGCCGCCGCCGCCGGTTCCCCCGCCTGCCCGCTCGCACGGCTTCCCGTCGACGTGCTGCGCCTCGTCATGGCGCGGGCACGCCTGGTGCGCGAGCCGCCGGGGGGGGACTTTCTCAGAGCCCTGAACCCGCCGCAGCCGTGCATGGCGCTTACGGAGTCCCTGCCCCTGAGCTGGCCATAAAACACTCTCGGCGGGCAGCTCGGCGGTGTCTCGTCGCCCGCGGCTGACACGGATTGGGGGCCGGCCGGGCCGCGGCTTGTTGTCTCGCCGTTTGTATCACCAACACTTTGATTCGAGCGCACTCATTTCTTTGAACAAGCGCAAGAAGCCTAGCCGCCCCGCCACGCGCCCCCGCCGCGGCCGCCGCCGCCGCCGCCGCCGCCAATCCTCCCGAGCGCGGGAAAGCCCGCCCCTTGCGCCCCCCGGCCCGCGCCCGCGCCCTCCCCGCCGCCGCCAACGCCAACGCCAACGCCCGCCGCCCGCCGCGCCTCGCGCGCCGCCGCCGCCAGCGGGTCGCGCAGCACCGCCGCCCGCGCCTCGGCGCCGAGCTCCACCCACCCGCCCAGTCCCAGCGACGACGGCATGCGGTAACCGCCCACACGCACGCGCTTGAGCGCGTGCAGCTCCAGCCCCGCCGCCTCGACCAGCCGCCGCACCTCGCGGTTTCGCCCCTCGCCGACGACCACGCGCACGGCCGGGCGGCGCGCCCTGCCCCCGCCGCCGCCGCCGCTGCCGCCGCCGCCCCCGCCGCCCGCCAGCCGCTCGGCCGACACCGACAGCGGCACCACACGCGCGCCGTCGATCACCGCGCCCTCGGTCGCCAGCGTCTGCAGCTGCTGCTGCGTGGGGGGCCGGCGCAGCGCGGCCACGTATTCTCGCGTCAGGCCGGCGGAGGGGTGCCCGACGCTTTGAGCCCACGCGCCGTCGTTGGTGAGCAGCAGCAGGCCCGTGGTGGCGACGTCGAGGCGGCCGACGGTGAAGAAGCGGGGCGGGAGGGCGGAACTGGCGTCGGATGCCGCCGGCGAGGATTCATTCAGGTCGCGCCACTGCTGCTGCTGCTGCTGCTGCTGCTGGCGGCGGGCGCTGCTGCTGCCGCCGCCGCCGCCGCCGCCTGCCGCCTGCCCCGCCGCCACGTCGGCCACGCGCGCCGCCTCGCGCCGCGCGCGCCGCTCCCACTCGTCGAGCCAGGGGCGCAGCAGGTCGACCGCCGGGGTCTGGCCGGCCAGGGCGGACACGGCGCTGCACACGTACCCCTTTGGCTTGTTGACGGCAAAGTAGAAAAAGGGGCCGGCGGCGCCGGCGCCGGCGGCGCCGGCAGCGGCGGCGTTGCGGCCGCCCCCCGCCCGCTGCTTGCTGTCGGCGGCGGCGGCGGGGAGCGCCGCGCCGCCCGTCAGCGCCGCCAGGGCCGTGCCCACGGCCACGGGCTTGCCGTCCACCAGCACCTCGGGGATTCTGGACGCTGCCTTGGTCTTTGGCGCCGCGCCCGCTCCGTTGGCCGCCGCCGCCGTTTCCGTCCCCCCGACCCGCGAGCCGAGGTCGGTCACGACCTGCCCGCCCACCTGCACGCGCCCGGCGGCGATCATCTCGTCGCAGGCGCGGCGGGAGGCGACGCCCGCGAGGGCGAGGACGCGGTTGAGGCGCACGCCCGCGCCGGACGCCTCGGGCAGGACGATGCGCTCGGGTGGCGCCGCCGTTGCGGCGCCAGCTCGGCCTCGGCCTCGGCCTCCTCCCCGGCCGCCGCCTCGGCCGCCGCGTCCGCCGTCGAACGACGGCGGGGACGAGGAGCGGCCGCCGCCGCTGCCGCGCCCTGCTCCTCGTCCTCCTCGTCCGCCTCGTCCGCCTCTTCCTTCTCTTCCTCTTCCTGATGCGGCCGGTGGTGCCGCCGCGGTCACGAGCAGCGAGGGCGGGCGATTGGTCGGCCACGCCGACGACAGCCGGCGCGAAAACATGCCCCCGACACGAGTCTTCACTCGCGAGCGCGCCTCTCGATCCGATAGATGCGATTATATGTATGGTAGGGTCTTTGAATGGGCGCGGATTGGGCGCTTGAGCAGGAGCAGCAGTCGCATGTTGATAGAGTGAGAGCCGGCGTGGCCGGCGCCCCCAGCCGCCGCCGCACGCCCGAGCCCCGCGCAGGCGCTAGAAGAAGAAAAAAAGCAATCGCCGCTGCGCACGGATCGAGTCCCGATTCGCCCGCGTTCTCACGTCAGCCTCAAAAAATATACTGTTTGAGCGTGCTGCCGTGGTGTGCGTGTGTTTTGGCGAGGGTCGGCGGACGTGTCCGGGATGCCGGTTTACAGTCCCCTCACGTTTTGCGATCGATTCCGCCGAGTGCACTTTTGACGGAAAAAAGGCGGCGGATGGACAGTTGCTGATGCATGGTTGCGCAGGACGAAGCGTTCGGGCGAGCGCTGTTGTCGCCGGGCGGTTCCCGGTCGTTGTTTACTATTTCGTCGAGCGGGGGCGCCGTCTCGCTCGCTCAACCGACACGCACGGCACGACGAAGGAGAATTATTCTTTACTGTGTGGGCGGGGGGGGGGGGGGGGGGGGATGTGGTTTGTTTTTCTGGGTTGTGTACGGAAGGGGAAGGAGGGCAGCAAGCGAGAGGAGGGGGACGCAAATGGCCTGGAGAGGTGGTCGGCTGGCGGCGCTCCATCACAAAAAAAGGAAACAAGAACAAAAAAGACGAAACAAAACAGGACGGAAAAGGAGGGGCGGGCACGCCAAGAAACAACGACCGACCCCCCTCTCGATGCCGTTTTTGCCCCCCTCGGATCCAAACCCTCGCCCTCTCTCTCTCTCTCCCTCTGTCCTCCAAGGCGGCGTCATCCCCTCGCTCCTCGGCCGACCGACGACGACGGCGCGCCGGCCGGCCGTCCTCTGCACGCACACCGAACGGCTGCTTGGACACGGGGGGGCATCCTTCTACGAAGGACTAGGTCCTACGCTCTCGGTCATCCGATGATCGTATCAGTCGATCAGTCGATCAGTCGATCGAGTCCGTCGGTCCAATCCGTGCAAGATCGATCAGTCGCGCGCCGTGTAGCCGTAGTACTGCAGCATGGGCACGATGAAGGCGATGAGCAGCAGCGTCGCCACCACGGTCGCCGTCACCTTTTTCGTCTTGTCCGTCTCCTCCTTGGTCTTGTACGTGCGCAGGCGCGTGGTGTCGTTGCGCTTGGGCGCCTCGGGCACGGCGTTGCCGCGCAGCTTGGCGTCCAGCCGCTCCACGGACGAGACCACCGTCTGGTTGTATTTCTCCTCCTCCGTGAAAATAGGGATGTTTTCGGAGACGATCGACTCGAGCAGCTCGTCGCCGACGGCGCCGACGAAGCTCTTGCCGCCGGAGACCGCGCCTTCCTTGCCCGAGGTGACGACCAGCAGCACGCCCTGGCGGTCGCCCTCCTCGGCGGTCGGGTACCAGGTCTCGAGGACCTTGTCGCCGAAGGCGAAGGCGTCGGTCTCGAACTCGAGCTTGCGCACGGTCACCACCTCTAGGCGGTATCCGGTCTGGATCTCGAGCAGCTTGAGGCGCTTGTTGACGTCGCTGCGGGTGGCCTTGGAGAGGACGGCGGCGTCGTCGACGGTGTATTGCACCGTGGGGCGGGGGGTGCCGAGGATGTCGAACTCGTTGGCGCAGGCGGGCGACGCGACGAGCAGGGCAGCGGCGGCGGCGGCGGCGGCGGCCTGGGCGGCGCGGCGGCCGAGGCGCTGCGGCAACGACTGCTTTTTTTTGGTTGTTTTTGGTTGGGGGTTTGTGCGTCGTTTGGTGTTGTTCGGCAGGTGTGTGTGTGTGTGCGGGGAGGGCGTGCGTCAGCTCGCGCATCGGGGCCGAGCATTCGCGTGGAGCCCAATCAATCATGGGCTTCCTTGCGGGTTTGGGGCGCGCCGCCACCGCCATTGGACGCCGCCGCCGCTGCCGCCTTGGTCGCCGCCGCCGTCGGTCGGTCGGCACGTCGTTCCCCTCCTTTTGGACGGTGTGGCGCCGACCCCAGATCCGGCGGCGGCGGCGCGTCGATCTGTCTGGCGGCGGGCACGTCCACCAGGCCTCCAAAGGGGTGCAGCGCCGCGCAGGAGCGAGGGCCCCCAAGCGGGCGCAACAATCTCCCCCCCCTCTCCCCCTTTTTGGAGGAGACGTGGATGATCAAAAGGGCTCGTCGCCTCGCGCGCAATGGGAGCCGGTATTCCCACCCACCTCGACGACGGCCTGGGCGCGAACGCAGACCGCGGTCCTGCGTGGCGCGCGCGCCTGCGCCGCGGACGAGGCGGCGCGCTGAAGCTTCATCCTACGGTTCTGTGGAGAGGGGGCGTAAGAGCGAGGGAGGCGAGGGGAGGGCTTGCTTCTGCTGCTGCGCGTCGCGCGCCAGGTAGGTTGCGTGCGTGATGATTGAGTACTGTCGGTCTAAGAGAGGGGGTGGAGGGGTCGGAAGGGCGCCACTGAGCGAGGGCCAGGGCAGCTCTCACTGCTTTTTGACTGAAGTCTCTGGGCAAAACGATCGATCCAGCGAGCCTTCACTCGGGCGCCACAACAGAGCGGTCACCATACTTTCGTACGCAACCACGTTCTCGGACACGAACACACAAACACACATACATACAAGCTCCCTCTCTACGCACACACGCGCGCGCCCGCAACAAAAGAAGCGTTCCTTGTCCCTCGTTTCAAATCGATTTTCCAGACGCGGGCCTGTTGCTGCCGCTCTCGCAGCGCGCGCGCCACCGAGCAACCGCGCGCGCCAAGAGGCTCGTGCAAGCCTGACGGTGGTTGGGCCAAACCTCGGACCACCAGCGCGCGCCACAAGAGGGCGCCGGGGACTTTCAGCCGCGAAACGCCGCTGCCGACGCCGCTGCCGACGCGCGCTCGCGAGTCAGCGACGGGCGTCGTCGATTTGACGATGCCGCCCCGCGCGCCGGCCGGGGCGCCGCCCAACGACCCGATGTACATCGGCAACCTGTGGGCGATGGTGCAGATGCTGATGGCGCGCGGCATCATGCGGGAGCACGAGGCGCAGAAGGAGTTTGCCCGCATCACGGGCAAGGCGCAGCGTTGAGTTTGTCTTGTTTCATATCTGTCGAGCTGCCGCCGCTGCCGCCCGTCTTTTCCCCCCCCCTCGTGAGAGCGCGTCTGTTGCCCGTCCGTCCCCCCTCTACCAACAACCAAGCACTCACGTCCCAAGTCAACAACCACACACAAACACACACGAAACCCGACCAAACTAACAAACAAACAAAACAAAAACAAACGAACAAACAAACAAAAAAACAATCGACCAGCCGACCTGTTCTCCGCCGCCTGGGAGCGCGCCAACCTCGACCTCGGCCGCATGGCGCTGGTCGTGCGGCGCGTGCGGTCGCCGGCCACGGGGCGCGTGCACGTGGGCGTGGCCAACCTGTCGCCGGACGCGCCGGCCAAGGCGGTGGGGAGCCGGTACTCGCACGCGCAGCGGGAGTACTTTGCGCGCGTGGTGCGTTTGTGTTTTTTGTTCAAGCGGGGGTCGGGAGGGGGGGGTGCGGTCGCGCGCCCGCCACGACACGCCCGCGTCTCGCCGCCCCTCGCCGCTCGCCGCAAATCCCGTCGCGCTCTCTCTCAATACTCGCACCATCAAAAAGAACCCGACGACACCATTAAACAAACAAAACAGCTCGAGGCCATCGCCACGGACCCCGACGCGCGCGCCGGCGTCTGCAGCCGCACGTCCCAGCAGCTGCTCAACATTGACCTCTCGCGGCCCTCGAGCATCAACGCAGAGTCGGCCGCCGCCGCCGCGCGGTCGGCGGCCGCCGCCGCCACGTCGGGCGCCGGCGGCGGCGCAAAAAAGGGCGGCAAGAAGGGGGCGGCCGTGAAGAAGCAGGCCGGCAGCGGCGGCGGCAGCGACGACGGCGGCGACGACGCGGCGGGCGGGGCCGACGGGGGCGCGCCCGCGGCCACGGCCGCCGCGCACGGCGACGGCGGCGCCGACGACGACGAGGACGACGACGCGCGCGCGGCCGAGGCCGCCGCTGCGCAGCGGGCGGCCGCCGACGCCGTGCGGCGCATGAGCATGAAGGAGCGCGAGGATACGCTGGCGTCGCTCGAGCGCGAGGGGTGGCTCGAGACGCGGCCGGGCATGGCGGGGCACTTTGCCATCGGGGTGCGTCGCTGGAAGGCGAAAGAGAGGGGGAGGACGAGAGCAGAGGACACGAGAGCGGGAGGCGAGCTAAGCGGGGGGCGGGGGG
>Ga0335398_10006317_pt1 | contig 15074 bp, 9 predicted proteins | sample BON03_FD_205742 | JGI IMG/M metagenome (GOLD analysis project Ga0335398, IMG submission 205742) | Freshwater microbial communities from Lake Bonney liftoff mats and glacier meltwater in Antarctica - BON-03 (spades assembly) (version 2) | ecosystem: Environmental > Aquatic > Freshwater > Ice >... | reverse complement strand
TAATTAATAAAATAATTAATAAAATAATTAATAAAATAATTAATAAAATAATTAATAAAATAATTAATAAAATAATTAATAAAATAATTAATAAAATAATTAAAAAATAAAAAAGGTTTAAAATTTTATAAAAAGATGCACCATGTGGGACTCGAACCCACGACCCTTGCCTTATAAGAGCAATGCTCTACCAACTGAGCTAATGGTGCATATTAGATATATAAGTTTTCTTTAAATTAAAAAAAATGTAATTTAATTATTTTATTAATTATTTTATTAATTATTTTATTAATTATTTTATTAATTATTTTATTAATTATTTTATTAATTATTTTATTAATTATTTTATTAGAAATTATACACATATTTTGTTAGGTAATACATTTATAGAAGCATATGAAATGTTATTTAGAAAATAATACCACACATTAAAAAAATAGTAAAAAACTAGTAAAAAAACTAAAACTTAATTTTTTATTTTTAATTTTTTATTTTAATTTATTTTTTAATTTATTTTTTAATTTTTATTTTAATTATTATTTTAAATATTAATTATTATTTATTCAATTATTTGAATAACAATACCTCCAAAACGTGCTTCATCAGCATAACATTTAATACTTTCTGTACCATTGCTTATCCAACATATATGTTCTACTTTTTCAATAACCGTATTATTTATAAAATGCCTACTTATAAATCCTCCTGATATATCTACATTATGATATGATACTAAATTACCATCATTATCTTTAATATTAGAGTCAGCACATTTACTACAAATTGCTTTTGGATAGCGTGGGGAAAAATGTGTTAATGTTTCTAAACAGATAGGACATTTATAAATTTCAACTATTTTTTCCATTTTTACTATAATTTTATTAATTAAATTAAATAGTGTATTTAATTTATTAAATTAATTATAAAATCAATTTTTATATTAAAAAAATATAAAAAATAAAATATAAAAAGTAATTTAAATTAAAATATAATTAATAAACTTATTAATTTAAACTATACTTAAAACTATACTTATTTTAATATCTATAAAATGGATAGAGTATTCCAAATGCAAGAAATTCAAGCAAATGCTTTAGAATTATTTAGAAAAAAAAATATTGATTATGGTGATGCTTTTGCAAAATTTGGTGTTATTGGTGTATTAATGCGTATTGAGGATAAAATACAACGTTCTTTATCAATTACAACTAATGGTGTTAATTTAATTAATGATGAAAGTATTAAAGATACTTTATTAGATTTACATAATTATGCAGCTATGGCTTTAATTTTATTAAATGAAAAAGTTGAAAATGAAATTAATAAAAACAGTTAATGTTAATTTTATTTTTATTTAAAGTTTATAATGTTTATAATTTTTATAATTTAATTTAATATTAATATTTTTCTTAATCTTCTATTTCTTCATCTTCCTCTTCCTCTTCCTCTTCCTCTTCCTGTTCTTCATCTTCTACATCTTCTTTATCTTCTTCATTTTTTTGATTTTTGTCCTTATTATTTTTTATTTTTTTAATTTTTAAATTTATTAATTTATCGTTAATTAAATTGCATAATTCTTCTTTGTTTTTATTTTCTGTATTAATATTAAAATTTTGTTCAGCAATTTTTTTAACATTTGATAAATTAATACCACCTTTTTTAGGCGTTTCTTTACATAAATCAATATCTCCAGGATATATCATAGTATAGTTGTTTTCTGGCTCATCATTATCATTATCATTAGCATCATTAGCATCATTAGCATCATTAGTATACATATGTTGTTTTTTCTTTATTTGATTTATTATATTTTTAATATATTTACATAAATCAGGTTTTTTATAATTTTTAGTTTTATAGTCTTCTTCTGATAAACCATAATAAGTAATAGCTAAATTTTTTAACTCATTTAATGAATAACCACCTTTACTATCACCTTTTGTGCATAAATCAATATTTTTTTTATAAGCATTTAATCTTAACTTATCTATATCATCATTGCCATATTTTTGTATTTCTCTATATTTATTATTAATAATAGAACAAAGTTCAGGTTTTGATAATAAACCACCATCAATTTTATTATCTTTTCTTAAATCAGTATGAGGTATTTGTAAATAATTTACTGCAAATTCAAATAATTGAGATCTTTTATAACCACCTTTTGAAGGTGTAATATCTTTATTACAATTACTTGTTTTAAAATTACTTAATGTTAATACTTCAATATTTTTATCTTTATCATTATTATTTATTTTTTCATTATTTTTAATATTTAATAATATGGGAGGTTGACAATAACCTTTATTTATTTTTTTTGTTATTAATTTATTAACAACAAGTTTTCCATTATACCATTTTCCAATTTTAATATTATCATTATCACTTGAAGCTTTTAATAAATAGTCATCACTATCAATTAATTTTTTTCTATCTTCTTTACTATTAGAATTATTTTTATTAGAATTATTTTTATTATTTTTATTATTATTTTTTTTTGTTTTAATAGTATTATATTTTATAGGACACCATTTATATTTTTTATAATTATCTTGATATTCATTACACTTATATTTTAACTTATATTCTTCATTGGCTTTATGATCTTTATGATCTTTATGATCTTTATTATCTTTATTATCTTTATTATCTTTATTATCTTTATTATCTTTATTATCTTTATTATCTTTACTATCTTTAATATCTTTACTATCTTTACTATCTTTAATATCTTTATTATCTTTATTTTTTTCATTTTTATGTATAAATGGGAAATCACATTTACCTTCTTTAAATTCTTTATTATGAGCGTCTCCTTTAGCATCAACTTCAATAACTTTTAAATCAGCTTTTGTTTTATTTATATTTTCGGGACAGTAACTCCAATTATCTGCTTTTGTTCTTGTATAATCTAATTTTGTAGGACACATATAACCTTTTTGTTTAGGAGAACATTTATAAATATATTTACCTGTTTTTTTATCTATATAAGGAAATTTACATTCATCTATAGAAACATCTTTATCATATACACCCTCATTATTAAACGGAGTTGTAAATATATGTTCGTCTGTAAACACATTTCTTATACTTAAATCTACTAAATCTGTTAATATTGTATTCATTTTACTTTTAAATTGTTTTATATTTGTTTCATATAAACCATTTATATCATCATTATTCAAGATATATTCATCATTTTGTAAAAAATTAGTTAATTCGATATTTTGTTTATATTTAGAATAAATACCTTCATTAATATTTTTAATTAATTCTGATGTAGAAGATACTATTATTTCCTCTGTATTATGAAACATTTTATTACGTATATTAAATTCTGGTATAAATGAACCTTGAATTATATCATTTGCTTCTATTTTTTTATTAATTAAATCATTTGCAATTAAATAACTAAAATATTCTAATTGTTCTTTATTCATATCTATATAATATTCTTTTGTTTTTTCATTATATTTACAATATTTTGATTCTTTTTTACTTCTGGAACATACTTTTAATTTTATATAATCTGTAAAGCTATTTTTATTTAATTTATGTTTATCTAAACTTGTCTTATTTAAAATAGCGGTCTTACTTAATTTCTTTTTTTTACTTAATTTCTTTTTATTAGTTAACGTGTTTGTATTTAGATTATTCTCTTTTTTATTATAATTATAATTATAGATACGCATTTTCATAATATGTATTATTAAATCAACAATAGTATCTATTATAGTATTAAAATTTTCTTTATTAGATGAATATTTATCAATAGTTTTAATTAATTGTTGTTTTATTTGTTTATTTTGATTATCTTGTAAAATACGACTAAACTCATATTTAAAATAATTATATATAAAATCTTTATAAATATTATTTCTTAAATTTAATAGTTCAAGTTTAGGACTGATTTGTAAATGAAAATCAAAATAAGCAGGTTTAAATAATGATGATTCGATACGAGGGTCAGATTTACCAGTCAATAATTTATTATCTATCATCTTTGAAATAATTTTTAATTTATTATTATATGTATATGGTTCAGTAACAATAGGAACTATTAAATTATTTTCAAATTGAATACTCGTAATTAATCCTTGAACTTCATCGTATAATATTTTAGATATTTTATAACCATTTTGTAATAATTTTTTTTCAAAATCTTTATTTTTAATTTCAATATAGTTATTTAATGGTATCATATCATCATTTGATAATAATTTAAATTTATGATTTCTTTGTTTAACAATAATAGATATTGGATTTATTGGTAATAAATAATTATTATCAAGTTTAAAAAATTCTATTTGTGTTGTAGTAAATGCTATTTGATTTATAATATTTATATTTAATTCTTCTAAACAAATTATTATGTTTTCTGTACTTGTAATATTTTCATATTTACAGAGTGTTGAATGTATAATAATTAAATTAATAATTGCTTCATCACGCTTTGTTGTTAAATTTAATAACTGTGTATTTACATTATGTTTTTCAAAATAATTATATGAAATTGGATTTAAATTAACATCTTTAATATTATAAATACCCATAATTGAACTTTTTTTATTAGTATAAAAATAATTAATATTAAAAATAGGTATAAAATAATTTATTTTTTCTTGTATCATTATTATATATTTTGTTCTCATCTTTGTATTATATGGATTGCATAATAATGTTTCACCTAATTTATCAAATATTAAAATATTACAACCTTCTTGATTTAACCAGGATATAGGTTTACAAAATAAATCTATAAAGTGTGTATAATTTTTAGTGTCTTTGTCATCATTAATATGTTGAATAAAATTATAAAATGATGTATATATTTTATATAACATTAATAATTTTTTTAAATTATCAATATCTTCAAAGAACTCTTGTACTTCTTTATCATTTGCAGTTTCTCCATTATTTTTACTATTATTTAATTTAATAAAATTATTTACTTTATTATTTAACTCAGTATTATTATTTAAATTTTCATTAATAATTTGTATATCTTTATATTTTAATCTTTCAATGATAGAATAATCAATATCCATTAATTCAAATAATAAAGTATAATTTGTAATAAATATATTAAAATTATTGTAATCTGTAATTGTATTTGGTAAAATATTACTTGATGAATAAATATCAATTAATTCCCCATTATTTAATGTAATAAATACATCTGGAGTTAGTTTTTTTGTTAATAAATCTTTTAATTGTTCTAAACTATATTCCATAATAACTGATAACGTTTCTAAAATATTATCTTTATAATTTTTTTCTATACCTCTTCTTAAAAATAAATTACTATTAGTTTTAATAGCAGTTCCAGAAGTTGTAATAAATAAATTTTGATTATTATTTAAAAGTGTATCTATTGATTTTGGTAATAATCCAAAACGACATTTGTCTAAATCAGTAAGCGCATTGGATATATATTGTATATTCTCAATATTATTAGGACAAATTTTATTTGTTGAATCAATAACAGTATTTGTTATTAAATTAATATTAGAATCACTATCTACTTTACACTCTTTTGAAGCTACAGATGGTTTAAAAAATTGTTGTATAGTTTCTTTATTTTTATCAAAATCATCAGGTTCTTTTTTACCACAACAAGGAACACATAATTTATTAGGATGATTTGATGGTTTCATTAACATAGGATAAGCATCTTTTTCTGTTTTTTTTAAGAGTTCAGGCCAATCTTTATGTTTGTTTGAATCTTCCCAATATACTGATGTAATTGGTTTTCTAATAAGTACAGTATATTTATCATCAATTTTTGAATTTTTAATATCAACTGCTTCTCCATTTGAATATGGACTTTTTAATTTATTTTCTATAAATTTGCGTGCTGAAATAGGTTTTCTTGCTACGGTATCCCAAATACGAGGACATATATAATAATTTTTATTATATTTTATATATCCTGTTAATGCTTCTGGGTCAAAATCTTCTAATTCTTTTTTTGTAACTATAAATGGTTGTCTCATATTTGTATTTTGACAATCTCTTTCATAGGGATATTCTTTCTTTTGTGACTTTGGATAATATAAATCATAATCAAACTCTTTTCTCATATTTGTCATATATTTTGAAATTTTTAAAACTTTATTTTTTTTATGGATTTTATGTAATTGAAGTTCATCTTCATCATCTTCCTCATCATTATCTTTTGTAATTATTTTATTATTTTTTTTATTTTTAGAATTATCATTCTTTATTTTTAACTCTAAATCATCATAATCTAATAAATCTATGTTGTCATTGCCATCTAAATCTAAATCATAATCTATATCTATATCATCTAAATTATAATCTATATCTATATCTAATTCATCTATATTATTTATAACTTCTTTTTTTATCGATTTTAATTTTAGTTTTTTACTATCTTTACCATCTTTACCATCTTTACTATCTTTACCATCTTTACTATCTTTACCATCTTTATTATCTTTATTATCTTTATTATCTTTATTATCTTTACTATTTTCTTTATTATTTATTTGCTCTATTTCATATTGTATATTTGAAAATAATTGTTTAAAATAAAATAATATTAATTTTACAGAACTATACTTATCAATATTTTCAAATATAAATTCAATATTGCCTTCATTATCAAATTTTAATTTGATTTCAATAAAATTAAATAATGTAGTATCTTTATATAAATTAATATTATAGTTTTCTCGATTAGTATATAATTTATTTATTTTTTTACTATCAATAAAAAATAAATGTTCACAAGCTATTAATAATTTTTCAATTTCTTTTTCATTCAATTTCTTTTTTTGTAATTGGTGGTTTAAAAATTTTATAATACTTAAATCATTATAAAAATTATTAATTTGTGTGTAATAAATTGTTAATATATTATCTAATATGAATGGTGTTTTTCTAAACTGATGAAATTCTTTTAAGTTTTTTCTTATTCTTTCATTAAATAATTTATTATTTAATTTATTATTATACTTTTTATTTTCATAATGAGTTTGTAATTTTAATATATCAACTTTACAATTTATAATTATAGTTCCCTTTAATAAATTTGAATAACTTATCATTTTACTATTTTCATTTAATAAAATTGATATATTTGGTAAAATTAAATATTTAATAGTTACAAGTTTTTTAATAGATTTTATTGTTGTTTTTATATACTCAAAATATTCATTTAATTTATTATTAATATTCATTTTTCTTTCATTAGTATCAAAATGAGTAATTATATATCCATTTTCGTAAAAATTAATAGTTATAGTTAAATTATTTTTATTTTTTATATCTTCATTAATATTTTCAATATACCAAATGAATTGTATATATTCTAATTGATTTAAATTATTTAAATTATTAATATATGTATCTTTAATTTTAGGATTTATTAATTTTCTAAATTCATCAAAATTTATTTTTTTTAAAATATTTTTATATATTTTAACATTTGTTTCAGTATTATTTATAAAATATTTAATAATTGGAAGATAATTAGATGTTGATAAACCATTAAATAGTTGTGCTAAATTATATTTTATATTTAATTTATCACTTAATGTATCAAAAATAATATCTTGATAATAACAATCATTAATTTTCATAATAGTATCATTATATATTGAATTTTTATATGTAGTTAATTTTATTTTATCATATATTAATTTATATTCTTTATTGCTTAATTTAATAGTATTCTCTAATTCTTTTGGAAAATAATATTCTATATAACTATTATCATTATTATCATTTTCACACATAATTTTAAAATCACTTTTTAATAAAATAAAATATTCATTATTTTTAGTTTTATTATGATAATTTAAATTTTTATATAAAAAATAATCATTATCAATATTAAATTTATCATTTATACTTTGATTTTTAGTAATAATACTCTTAATAGAACTTTTTGTTTCTTTGTATTTTTCTACTAAGTAATCTATATTTTGATAACCATAATAATTATTTTTATATTTTTTACTATCACTATAATTATATTGTGTTGTTAATATAAATGGAATACTTAATAAAAAATGCTGTATTTCATCATTTTTTATACATTCAGAATATTTAAATATTTCTATATTAGTAAATTTAGGTACATAACTATTATATTTATATGGTAATAATTGTTTTAATCTTTCTTCTATTTCATCTTTATTCATAAAAGTCATTTTATAAAGAATATTAAAAAATGTTTCATTATTTAATATATTATTCTCATTACTATATTGTATATTTTCATTTCTAAAAATATAATTTAATTGATTTATAAAATATTTGAAACTTATAGTTTTATTATATTTATACATTAGCATATTTACAGGTAAATATAAATTTTCTAATTGATTAAATTTCGGTATTACATATTCTTTTATTGTTTCATATATTATAATCCTTACATGCTCTATTGGTAAATTCTCCTCAATAGATTTATAAATAAAAAAAATATTATAATCTTTTAGATTACCAAATTTAGTTATATAATTTGATATAATTGTTTCTATATATTTATTTTCAGATGATTTTAAAATAGATTTTACATATTTTTTATCATCTTTATCATCTTTATCATCTTTATCATCTTTATCATCTTTATCATCTTTATCATCTTTATCATCTTTATCATCTTTATCATCTTTATCATCTTTATCATCTTTATCATCTTTATATTCTTTATTTTCTAATTTCTTTAATATATCTTTTGTTTTATCTATTTGGAAACCTATAAATATTAATTTAGTATCTTTTATATTTTTATCTATGGATTTAATAATAAACTTTAAAATAGGTATATTAATAATAGCTTTACATATTTTTGTATCCATTATTAATGTATTAATTTTTATTTACTATAGTTACTATATTAATTTTTACTATATTTATTTTTACTTACTATATTTATTATATACTATACTTATTTAATTTATACATATATAATTTTATAAATTAAAAATCTTAATAAATAATTAATATTAATTTATTTAATTTTTTATATCAAATCATATTTTAATATTTGTATAAAATAGTTAAATAAATATAAAGTTACAAAGTAAAAATGATAGAATTAGTAAATACAATTATAATAATTACATTAATTATAATTATATATAAATACTGTGAATCACAAAGTTATGATATTGTCATGGTAAAATCAAATTTAAATGGAAAATCATATTTAGTACGAAATCTTGAAAATAAACAAGATGCTGCTGATTTATTAGCAACTATTGCTATTAAATTAGAAAAATTAGTAAATATTATAAATGATTCTGGGTATGAAGTTATTTATTCTAAATATATGAAACCAACTATTGATAAAGAAATTCAAAATGATGCCAAAACAAATAATAACAAAAAAGATATCATAGCCGGACAAGAAGGTGGTAATAGTGAAAATTCAACTTTAGAACATAATATTAAAATGAAATTAAAAGATGATATTAAAAGATTATACAAAAACTTTAATCCAGAAGCATTTTCAGAAACTACCCCTGACGCTAAATATACAAGTTATTCAGTTAATAAAGGAGAAAAAATAGTATTTTGTCTTAGAGATAAAAAAGAAGGTGAAACATTAGTTAAAGAAAATATTATGACTTTTGTTAGTATTCATGAACTCGCACATTTAATGACTAAAAGTATTGGTCATGAACCTGAATTTTGGTCTAATTTTAAATTACTATTAAAAATTTCAATTGACAATGGACTTTATAAAAATATTGATTTTAATAGCACACCAAAACCTTATTGTGGTATTAATATTACCGATACACCATTAAAAAAAGATGAATTATAAAATGAATTTTTTATAATTTTATTATTTTTGGTTTTTTATTTTTATTTTTTTATTTTTAATTTTTTATTTTTAATTTTTTATTTTTAATTTTTTATTTTTAATTTTTACTTTAATAAATCTTCATTTTCAACATAACATACAATAGAAGATTCATCAATTAAAATACGATAATCGCTACCGCATACATTACTATTAAATTCCTTAGCTATATCTAGCCATTTATGTTTAGGAGCAATATTAAAATCATACATAAATGAAATTTCTTTCTTTTTTTTAAGTATTACCAATTTTATTAATCCAGATACAATATCATATACTTTATTAGTTGATCTTACTTGTTTTGATAAATTCATTAATGTATCATAATCATTAAAAATAATAGGGTCTTCATAATAGTCATCATCATCAATACTATTATCACTATTATCACTATTATCACTATTATCACTATTATCACTCATTTTAATTTAAGTATAATTTAACTATAATTGATATATAATTATATTTTATTGTATATTTAGTATTCTTTTATATTTATAATAATTTATAAATTAAAAATTAAAAATCAATTTTCTGTAAATATATTTATTTTTATATATTTATATATATATATATATATAAAAATGTCTAAAGATAATTTAAATACTATTGTTGAGAATTTAGCATTGACAGGATTGTTTAATGATAACACTAAATCTGTTAAATTATTTAATAAACTTAAATCCATTGAAAATAAAATAAAAAACACTTATATATTAGAATCTCATTCAAATATAGATATTTTTAATAAAATATCAGATGTTATATATTTATATAACCTTCCTGTATTAACTGAGCACACTATAAATTTAGGTGATCTTAAATATTCTAAAGATTATGGAAAAAATGTATTTAACAATTTTAATATATATGAAAATGGTATTATTATTATTATGATAAATAATAAATATTTAATTATAGAAAGAAAATGGGATTGTTTCATTCCAGAGGTTATTATAGATTATAAAAATATAACTATTAATTGGGTTAGTAGTAGTACAAATTCTATTAAAATAATTAATAATCATTTTGAAGAAAAAAATAAAAAGAAACAACTAATAAAAAGAGATATAACACAAATTGCTGAATTACGTATGACTTTAGTTGGTATAATTACAGATTTATTCTGGATAGATGATAAAAATATAAACTATAGAGACAATTATTTACCTTCACATATATCATTTTTAAGAAATGATAATCATTCTTTATGTAAATGGTTTCTAAACTATAATACTGCTAAAAATAGACATTTTGTAATAACATGTTGTAATGTAAATTAAGTTTTTTAATTACCAAATTGTATTAATAATTTATTTATGAATTTACCTTTTATAAAAATTGATTTTATAAATTAAGATCAATTTAATATATTACATAATACTATTTACATAATACTATTTACATAATACTATTTACATAATACTATTTACTATTTTTGAAAATGTCAGAAGTACAACAAAAACAAAAACACAGTATTCTTAATAGTAATCCTAAAATTATTACTAAATTTATTTACTCTGATAGTTTTATAGATCAACGTACTTTTAATCAACCTTTATTCTTTATTGGTTCATTTTTAAAAGAACACAATTTAAAAGAAATTGATAGTCTTTATTCTGATACTGATACAGAAATTTATTTCAATAAATTAAAAGTTGATTTAAAAAATGAAAATATTGAATTAGAAATGACAACTTTTAGTAAAACTACAGATACTATAAATACTATTTATGATGAAAATGATTTTGAAAATAATAAAATTATAAAAACTAAAAAAATTTATCAAAATAATATTAGTAAAAATTATTTATTAGACCATCTCAATTTAGATAAAGAAATTGAATTTTATTATGATGAAGCACAATTTGTATTAAAAGTAGATAAAATATGCGACAAAAATTCTATTATTATTCAAAGAGAAAGAGTAGATTTATTTAGCACTTATACTATTACATGTGATAAAAAAGATTTTGCAAAATTTGATAGTTTTATAACCACCAGTATTAAATTTTACTTACAATTTAACTCTAATGATATTAAACAAGAAAACGATAAATTTAAATTATTTATGAGCACTGACGATGGCTATTTTCACAGTTTAGGATTAAAAAACAAACGAGATATAGATACAATATACTTACCTTCTAAACAGAAAAAATTAATGATTGATGATTTAATTTATTTCTTAGATAATAAAACCGTTAAAAAATATAAACAATTAGGTATTACACATAAACGCACTTATTTATTTGAAGGTGTTCCTGGTTCTGGTAAAAGCAGTTTTATTACAGGATTAGCATCTTATTTTGGATATAATATTGCTATTGTTACATTTTCACCTAAAATGACAGATAATGCTTTAATTAGACTACTTCGTAATTTAGAAGATAAAGATGAAAACAAAATATTTATTATTTTTGAAGATATGGATTGTATTTTTAAAGAACGTAAATCAAATGATGAATCACGTAATCAAATTACATTTAGTGGTATTTTAAATGCACTTGATGGTATTACAACACGTGATAATATGATTTGCTTTATTACAACAAATTATAAACAACATTTAGATTCTGCACTTATCCGTCCTGGACGTGTTGATTATATTATTAAATTTAATTATGTCTGTAAAGAACAAATTCTTAAAATATTTACCGTATTTACAGAATGTGTTGAAAAAGCAATGACATTTTATGAAGCACTAACTCTATTTAATATTAATATTTCTGTTAGTCTTTTACAACAATACTTACTTAATTATATTAATCAACCAGATGAAGCTATAAATAACCTTGATAAATTAAAGAAAATGTATGATGATTGCCACGTTAATAAAGAAGTAGGTGATACAGGACTATACAACTAACTTTAAATTTTACCAAAATTTAATTAAACGCCAGCAAGGTTTCAGTATTTCAGAATTAAACACATATTCTATTTTTATTTATATTATTTTTTTAATAATAAAAATTGATTTTATAATTCATTTTTATATTATTTTTATTAAAAACATATAGATATTTATATTGTAAATTAGTTACATTTAAGTTATTTAAATTTATAGCACTAATTTTGTAAAATGTGTGATGACGCAGACATAATTAAAAATGATCTCTATGAATGTGTTAATTGTTGTGATAATTATTGTTCTTCAGGAGACTTAATTCCAGTAGATATAACATTATTATACCGTTGTTTTAAATCTAAACATCCTAATGAAGTTATTACATATTATTTTTGTAAAAGACACTATGAATGGATGCGCACTATTAATAATGGCAAACCATACCAATATGTTCAAGGTGAAAATAAATATGATGCTCGCTCGTGTTTTAATTATAATGATAAATATAATATTGGTTCTGGAAATCCTAATATATTTACATTTTTTAAAGAAAAAGAAAAAGAAGATAGTACAAATAGATATAATCGTAAAGTAATTTTAGTAAATGAATCTATAGAAAATCTTAAATTAGAAAAAGAGTATGAAATGAAAAGTAGTTTTTATTTTAATAAAGAACACTTTATTGAACTTGAACCATTATCTTATGAATTAAATGAATTTTTTAAACAAAATGAATTCTTTTATCTTAAATTTATTAAAGAAGAAAATAAAATGAAACGTATTATATTTCATACTGATGAAAATGATGAAAATGGTGAAAATGATGAAAATGATGAAAATGATGAAAATGATGAAAATGATGAAAATAATAAAGATTATTTTAATACTCTTTATTCATTTTTAGAAAAACGAAATAAATTTGAAAATATTTATGAGTTTATTAAATATAATATGACTGACTTAAATAGATTTCATGAACTTAATAAAACCATATTAATCAATGATGAAACTAAAGAATATACTTTTAGACATATGATAATGCTTGAAAATGCTTTGAATAATTCTGATAAAAGTATTGATTTACTTACTATGATTAAACAACAACAAATTACAAATGAATTACTATGGATTACTTATGTTAAATACAATCATTATGATAATCATTCGAATGGTATTAAATTAGAAAATAATAAAATGTTAATTAGTCTAATCATTAATACATTTTCTAAAGACGAAATTAAACTATTCTTACAATATGCTATTACAGGGTGTCGTAATGAGATTACTTATAGTATGAAAGACTTTTATGATTATATATATCCTAATTTAACAGTTGTTAAAATGATTGTACCAAACTATATTCATTATATAGAGAATATTTTATGTGATTTTCAAACTAATGATTTAAACTATGATGAAAAAAAAAATGAAAAAGAAGAAGTTTATCTACCTATAATGTTTAATAGAATCTTAGATTTTTGGAATAAACTACAAAATTATACTATGTCTTATTATCCTGATGGAGGTGAAGAACATCATTATTATGATAAAAATAAAGACATTCGCGATTATTTAAACAGTTTGGATAAGTAAATTATGTTAAAATATTATTTGTTTGGGAGTTTATGATTTTTTGTTTTGATATTATTGTGTGTTATTTTGGTCAGATGAAAATTTACCAGATGGAAATTCACCAGATGGAAATTCACCAGATGGAAATTCACCAGATGGAAATTCACCAGGTGGAACTTCACCAGATGGAAATTTACCAGATATTAAGTTCAATATATTTAAGTTATCTAATAGATTATTTTGTTGTGATTGTGATTGTGATTGGTTGTATGCCGATGCTAATTGTTCTGGTTCTATTTTGTTTTTATTACTTTTTTGTGATGATGTGGATATTTTACGTTTCCTTTTTTGTGATAATGTGTTTATTTTACTTTCACTTGCTTGTGATAATGTGTTTATTTTACTTTCACTTGCTTTTGATGATGTATGTATTTCACGTTTTCTTTTTTGTGATGATGTGAGTATTTCACGTTTTCTTTTTTGTGATGATGTGAGTATTTCACGTTCACTTTTTTGTGATGATGTGAGTATTTCACTTTCACTTTTTTGTGATGATGTAGGTATTTCACTTTCACTTTTTTGTGATGATGTAGGTATTTCACTTTCACTTTTTTGTGATGATGTAGGTATTTTATGTTTCCTTTTTTTTGATAATTTATATGTTTCACGTGTCATTCTTGGTGATGATTTATTTGTTTTAACTTTCATTCTTGGTGATGATTTATTTGTTTTAACTTTCATTCTTGGTGATGATTTATGTCTTCTGTCTTTCCTTTTTTTTGATTTTTTATTTTTTTTTTTGATTACTGT
>Ga0335398_10006306_pt1 | contig 15097 bp, 11 predicted proteins | sample BON03_FD_205742 | JGI IMG/M metagenome (GOLD analysis project Ga0335398, IMG submission 205742) | Freshwater microbial communities from Lake Bonney liftoff mats and glacier meltwater in Antarctica - BON-03 (spades assembly) (version 2) | ecosystem: Environmental > Aquatic > Freshwater > Ice >... | reverse complement strand
TATATATATATATATATATATATATATATATATATATATATGTGTGTGTGTGTGTGTGTGTGTGTGTGTGTGTATGTGTGTGTATGTGTGTATGTGTGTGTGTACGGCAACGGCGCCGGAGCACAGTTCCACAGAGTGGATGGTTCCGCTCTGTGCTCAGCTTGCATAGTATGAGTGGTATGTCCCATAGAAACTATAATGAGGTTTCCGAGCGATCCCGGTCTACAAGTTCGCCACTGGAGAAACCCCGGTCAACATGAGCAAACTCGGCCGAGCTTAGCGTATAATAGCTGGGGTTTGACCGGGGTCGCTAGTTTTAACGGGGATTTGCTGATTGGTATTTTTTAGACCGGGTTTACTCTAACCGGGCAACTATAATCAGAAACACGTCCTGGCCGAGGTGGGCATCAACACCACACGTAGCGCTGGTGGGTGGCCGCGGCTGGGCAGGCGGGGAGGAGGGTGTCTGTCTCTCTCGCTCTCGCTCGCTCTCGTCTCTCTCTCAACACACACACACATATGTATGTAGATATATATGCATGAACATATGTATAAACATATAGAATCTGTAGATGTATTTATTGGTCTATTCCTCTATTTCTCTATATCTATGTAGCTAATAACACACACCCATACATTAAAATGCATACATACATACGTATATCTGTCCATCTGTCCATCTTTCCATCTATGACATCTATACAGATATATACACAGGACTCACCAGTTGGTCCTGCCCCGTCGGGTTAACCCGAATGTATATATATATATGTATACATACATAAATATACATTCAATACATAGATATAATACAGATAGATAGATAGATAGATGTACACAACACTCACCAGTTGGTTCTGCCCCGTGACCCCCGTGACGTCGTGCAGGAGTACATATATATATATGTATATATACATGTATATACATGTATATATACATGTACATACATTCAATGTAGATATAATACAGATAGATAGATAGATAGATGTATACAAGACTCACCAGTTGGTCCTGCCCCGTGACCCCCGTCACGTCGTGCAGGAGGATATATATATATATATGTATATATACATGCATATATATGTATATATATACATGTACATACAATCAATATAGACATAATACAGCTAGCTAGATAGATAGATGTACACAGGACTCACCAGTTGGTCCTGCCCCGTGACCCCCGTCACATCGTGAAGGAGGAAGCTGAGCCCGGCCATCATGCAGTCAGTGTCGAGCGAACAGTCGAGCATCACGCCGATGCGCTCGAGCGCCGCCTTGTGCTTGAAGGCGCCCGCGCCTGTCGCGCGCATCACCACCTGTAGCAAAGCGTTCGCCCTAACTTGGTACCGTGCTTCAACTTGGTACCGTGTTCCGTGGAGCCCCCCGAGCACGCATTTCGAACCCTGGAAAGCTGTCGGCACGCGGGGGGGGGGCTCCCTTGCTGCCTGGTAACGAGTAGCGGGACGTCCAGCGCAGCAAATGGTCGTGCTGGCGAAGAGTACCAAGTTAGGGCACGGTACCAAGTTAGGGCTAACCCTTTGCTAAGGAGGCACGGAAGGTCTCAGGTCAGCAGACACCACAACAGGCACACTAACACACAACACACACAACACAACACGCACAACACGACACACACACACACACACACACACACACACACACACACACACACACACACTCAACAACGAGCGGCGTGGTGAGTTGCCATATCCGTAAGGATGTGGACAAAAGACTGAGTTTATTTCTCCAACATCAATATTTAGGCGCGCTTCAGTTGGGAGGGCGCTTTTAGTAGCAACCGAAAGGAGGGGCCACCTGCCAGGTGCGGAATATTCAGGAGAGTACTCGTACACGCTATTCGATACACACTTTGGGGCATTCAGTTTTATTCAATCTGTTGTTACATGGTTGCAATGGTTCCTATCGCACCTACAAGCACGAAGAAGGAGTGGAAGGGACCAATGATGCGGTTGGTAGGTGTCTAAGCCGGGTATGCATCAACGGTGAGAAAGTTGTCTAAGGGCCAGTACCACCTGCCGCTTGGGCTGCCAGACCGGCCGCTTGGCGAGGAAGGCGGCCGCGGCCTGAATGTGGCGCGACTCAAACACGAAGAAGTGCAGGTTCCCACCCAGGCTGGGCACGTAGAGCGAGAGCTCGCGCTCGCCGCTCTTGCTCAAAACCCGATCGAGCTCCGCGTCGAGCTTGGGATCGCCTAGGCTGAGGCGAGGCCGCGCGCCGTCCACTGGCGGACCGGAGGGCTGGAAGAGCACCACCTTCGCGAGCGTACCACCGATGTCTATCGACAGCTCGTCGCCGCGATAGTCCGGTGCATCCAGCGTGAGGCGGCCAAGCACTTGCAGCAGCGTCCTCCGACGGAGCGGCGTGACGGGCACGCGCAGGCGCGCCAGCGGCAGCAAGCACGCCAGGAGCAGGCACCGCATCGCGGCTCGCGTCGACCGGAACTGCTGCGACTTCAGAGAGTGTTCACAGCGTTTCGTTCACACCTACACGTAGGGGGGCGCAACCTTTGAACGACGCCGCTCTAGGGCTTATGCCTAGTCGCAGCTCGACAAGCCCCCGGCTATCACGTCTGTCAGATCGCTCGGCGACGGCGACATCTGCAGCGCCGCGGCCAGTCCCGTCGGGCCGGTACTATCAGAACTACCACGGCCATGCCGTGGCCGACTTGGAGGCGGTGATCGCGCTCCTTCCATCGGACGCGCAGCGCATTTGGCTGTGCGGCGATTCCACGCTGGACAGCAAGCACTGGTATTTCTCGCCCGACAAGCCCAAGGCGGCGCAGATGTCTGACCCTGGCTTCACAGCGCCGGCGCTCAACGGCTACGAGCTGGCGCTCTGTTCGCCCGCGCGCATGGTGCAGGACGTGAGCTACCACCTCAACGCGTTGGCCGCCGAGCGCGCACCCACCCGGCCTGTGGTGACGGTCAATGCCGCGGTGGAGGAATCCACCGTCGCCGACCGCGACAGGGTGTTGCTCGAGCAGGACGCCTTCCTGCGCGACCACCTCTCAGCGCAAGACGTCCTCGTCATGAGTATGGGCGGAAACGATGTGGCTCTGCGCCCGACGGTCGCCACGATCCTTGCCATGCTCGCCCTCACCCGCTCGCCAGCCTGGCTGATCCGGTGCGGAAGCGCGCCCGGCCAGTCCTATTTTGAGCGCCTCTTCGGCGAGCGTGTGCGGCGTGTGGCCCAACGCATCTGTGCCAGGACAAAACCCGCGGTGGTGGTGGTCTGCGTGCTCTATTACCTTGATGAAACCCCGGGCGGCTCGTGGGCCGACCCAGTACTGGACAAGCTGGGCTACGACCGGGACCCCTCCAAGCTTCAGCTCATCATATCGACGCTGTGCGAGCGCGTGGGGCGGCGCGGGCTCCACATCGACGGGACCAGGGTGGTCCTCTGCCCGCTTTTTGAGGCGTTGGATGGCAAGGACCCGGCCGACTACTGCCAGAGGGTCGAGCCCAGCGTGCGCGGCGGACGCAAGATGGCCGAACGCATCTGGCAGACCATCGAGGAAAGTGGCGCGCTCGCGGACTGACGCAGCTCGCTGTTTCGGTTGGGGGGCACACATGAATCTCTAATATGGCTCGGGCCCGAGGCACGACGGTTTGGCGTCGTTTGTATACTGGTTGCATTGGCCCACACAGTGCCGAGGCCGTGCCGCTGCGGCGGCCTTAGCGCAATCCTTGCTCTCGCCTCCTCCGACACACCTGACCCGCGAGACTATCGCTTCTCGGGATGCGATGCTCACGCGCCCAGCCGCTCATTCATGACGCATTCATCTTTCACCATTCTATCTCCGTCTGATCTAATGTTAGATGATATGCGATCGGGAGCGCCGCGCTGAGTCATCTGCTTCGCTCGTAGCTTGCAGTGACGCCGTAGCGTGCCTCCCACATGGCCCGCGCCTCTTGTTATTCCTCCTCTTGCTTGCCCTTGCACTTGTTACTTGTTCCCCTCTCTCCTCTCTTTGTCCGATCCGAGAACCCCGGCCTCGGGCCTCCTGCTCCTATGGCTGTGCTTTAGTGGCAGCCAGCCAGCAGCAGCAGCTTGTCGCGCCGCGCGCCGCCTACCCTATAATACCGCGCTTCGCTCGCGTGCCGTGCTCGTCGTGGCGCGGGCGCGGGGCGCAATTTTCAAGAAAACGCCAATGCAATGTGTGCTAAACCTTAATCGTATATAATAGTATATAATCATAATCAACATTTCCAAGTCCAAGGTAGTAAGGGTAGGCTAATCTAATCGTAATCGTCAAAACCAAATCTCCCGCCTCTTTATATAGTTTTTGTAAAAAAAGGGTTGTTACTATTATAATAAGGACTACGATTTAGTATTATTAGTATTCCGTATTATAGATATATAAATATGATATTATAGTATTATAGTGTATAGCAGTGTTGTATTATTGTTATTGTATGCTTTGTTTATTGTGTTTAAACTGAGCTCTAACTCTAAACCTAAACCTAGACTATAGACCCAAACTGTTGCTTCACTGTTGCTGTTGATATATTGATATTAATATTATTAACGCAATACGAATACGCAATAATAATAATATATCGTTATCGTGTTAGTCGTAGGTTTATGTATGGCTTATATTTACGCATATAAACATATATAAAATATGAAATAATGAGATAACGATAACTCCCTCACTCACGTGGGCTGGGAGCTCGTGTCTCGTGTGTCGTGTGCTGAGGTGTGTTCGGCTAAAAGGCTGAGGTGCGGGGGAGGGGGCGGGGGGCCTCGGCTGTGGGGGTACGGACGCGTGCACGACCGAGCTCGCCCGAGCCACCACCCTCCCAAACACACACACACAAAGGCGCACACACACAAAGTGTACAAATTATAAGGGTGCCCTCGGTGTGCGATCCTAATTCGCCACCGCGGCCTACAGCCGCGCTGGCGCTGCTGCTGTGTGTAGGTAGCCGTGCCCACATGCACGCTGCTCGTGCAATGGAGTGTCGATGGGTAGGGACTTGCTGCGCAGCGGCCCGCCAGCGGCGGCTCCCTCCATGGCACGCCACTGCTGTGGTTGCTGCTGCGTGGGCGCTCGGCTCCGCCCACGGGCGCTGCTGGCTCTGTACTGGCCCTCTGCTCCGGCCAGTCGCAGGTCGATTTCAGAAATCGTTAGTCGTTGTGCTATAACCGTTCTCGTCGCAGCTCGGGTATTATGCTCAGCCGCAGCACGAGTCGTCCCCGGCAGCCTTGGCCTTCGCGATGTCCGGGTCGTTCTCGCGCATCAGCACCTCGGCCGCCATATTAGCGATGTCCCATGGACCGACGAAGAGCTCACCCAGGTCCGTAGTCTCCATCGCGCCCCCGATCTTCATCAATAGTCGCCCCACCTCGTTCTCGCCCGCCTCGCGCGCCTCAACGTAGACACGCGCCGCCTCGCCCGCCACGCGCATGTGGTCCTCCTGCTCGATCCACCTGCGGTCAGGCAGGGGGTGCCCCAGAGTGGGCTTTCGGCAAGGGCTGCCCGCGGGCTGCGGAGTCGATGCGCTGCGGAGGTGGCCGTTGCCCGGAAGTGCGCGGGCTGCCGCCCCGCTAACCCGCTGCGGCGCGTTTGCGCGAATTCTAGTGATGCAGCGTCCCGCACTCTTTATCGAGTTCTTCGGCAATCATCTTCTGCATCCGCTTTGAGAACGCCGGCGCTTCGGAGACCGGTGTGAGGTCAAGAGGAGCGCCGCCCATGACCACCGACGCGGCACGCCGATTGGTCGCCAGCGTGCGCGGCAGCGTGTGCGGCAGGAACGCCGTGACGATTGCCACAGCGAAGTTCAGCATGATCAGCAGACTCCCACTCGGAAAGGCGCAGTGCAAACTTGCCGAATATATTCACGTGAAGCCAGAAGGGCTATTCACATGAAGAACTTTTGTCAAACATCTCGGTTTCGGATTAACCTGGCACCAGACGGCCAAGCTCTCGGAGGCGGGGACGCTGACGGACACGTACCTGTGAACCGCCAAGCGCCATGCGTGCCAAGCCCGTGCTCCGCGCGGTCGCACGCGCACGGCTGTCGGCGACGGACAGCCGGCGTCTTCGCTGCCTGGTCCGGCAGGCTGTGCGCACGCCGCTGCGCGACGGCGACCTGCCTCCGGACCTGTGCTCGTCCTTCCGGGCCACGTACTCGCGGCTGAGCGCCGCCGGCCAGCGCTCTTTTCTGGGGGTTCTGGCCGAGCACCTGGACTCGGACGACCGTGCGGTGAGCGCGGCGGCGTCTGCACTCGTCCTGCCGCAAGAGGCCGAGGCGCGCCTGCTAGCCCACGACGCGATGCGCCAGGCGCTGACTCCTCTGCACGAGCTGGTGCTGCACGCCGTTGGGCGTCAGCAGGGAGGCCTACCGTTTCTTGTCTCGCTGCGCGCTGACGTGCTGCGGGCCCTCGCCGACGAGCGCGCGCGGGGCACCGCCTCGTCGACTGCCGGCACCAGCATCGCCCACCACGGGGGCGAGGTGGGCGCGCCGCCCCCGCCGGCGCCCCTCTCCGCTGTGAGTGCAAGCCTGCTTCGGCTGCTGTCCTACTGGTTCGACGGGAGCAGCCTCGAGCTGCGGCGCGTCGAGTGGGATTCGTCGCCCGCGGCACTGCTCGAGCGACTGATGCGGTACGAGCGCGTCCACGCCATGGAGGGCTGGGACGACTTGCACGCGCGGCTGGGCCCCCGGGGGCGCGTCTTTGCGCTGACCCACGCGCAGATGCCGCTCGAGCCGCTCGTCTTTGTACAGGTCGCACTTCTGGACCGCGCGCCCACGTGCCTGGCCGACGTGTTGCCGTACCGGGACGCCGACGGCCATTTCATCTCAAGCGAGCATCTCGTTCTTCCGGCGGTCGGACACCCCGAGGAGGACACCGACCAGGTCGAGGAGCCGAAGCCTGCGGCCGAGCCGACGGCGGGTTCCGAACCGCGAGTCGCCGTGTTTTATTCCATCTCGTCGCCGCACGAGGGGCTGCGCGGCGTGCCGCTGGGGCGCGAGCTTCTGATGCGCGCCATCGGCAGGATGCGGCAAGAGGAGCCCTTGGTCGGCACCTTCATGACGCTTTCGCCGGTGCCCGGCTTTCGTAGCTGGCTCAGCAGCAGGTGGGAGCGCCGGCAGCGCGGGGAGGACCAGAGCGAGGCGGCGGAGGCGACTGAGTCGGAGGCGGAGGCGGCGCTGCTATCTAGCCTGGAAGAGGCGCTCGCGCAGGCGTCGATCCCCTTCGGCGGCCTCTTCGGCCCGCCCACGCCGGTGCACGCGGACACAGACGTAGCGCCGCCGCGAGCTTCTCAATCACGGCCTCCACCGAGCACCGCGCACGCTGCGCCACCGCCCACGCCGACTGCGGTCTCGGCCCCCGACGCGTGTCTGCGGGGTCCGGTGGTTGCTCTGGTGGTGCGCTACCTGCTCGTCACGCAGGGACGGTGGCGCGACCCGGTGGCGCACTTCCACCAGAGGAACGGTGCGCGGCTGAGCCACGTGCACTGGGCGGCCAACATGGCGGGCTACGCCATGGCCCAGAGCGCGGGCGTGATGGTGAGCTACTCGTACCAGCCGGAGAAGCTCGCCGCCAACCGCGCCGCCTACCTCGCCACGGGGCGGGTGCTGGCGACGCGGGAGCTGGCGAGCCTGCTGCCGAGCAGAGCGGAGAGGGAGAGGGTGCGCGTGAGCACTTCGGCCGAAGAGGGCGGCGAGGGTGAGCAAGACTGAGCAGTTGAAGCGGGAATCATGCTGGGTACTGAGCGCGCCGCCCGCCCCCGGATTTGGGGCTCGGTGGATGTGGCTGTCGGCTGGGCGCTCTTCTTGCTTCTGCGGCAAATGAATACGAGGCGCCTTGCTGCCGTGATGATCTATGGTTGTGGACGTGGACGTGGATCGTGGTCGTGGGCGACGAGACGGTGGTATGAGACGCTAAAAAAATCATGCGTTCGTACGGTGTACGTTCGCGAGTTGGAGTTGACAGAATGATGGTGATGCGTGTGACAATTGCCCGAACTGTGTTTTGAATGGCATGGCACACGCGTGACGCGGGACGCGGGACACGGAGCTCTCAGGACTCAGGCCGACGCGACAGTGGGGAAGGGAATAGCCTAGCTAGAACTAGAAAGTTGAAACGTTCAAATAAAAAGTAAACGTAAACGGTGTAGTAAAAACGTAAAACTAAAACGTAATACGTATAGGTAATAATAATAATAAAGAAAAAGAACGTAAAACGTAAAACGTAAATTCTAGTAAATAAAAAAATAAAGTAAAAATGAAAATGATATAACCTGTTTTGGTAATGGTAATGATTAGGTAATGGTGGTCATTTAATGGTCGTAATGCATATGCATATATACATATATATATATATGAATATGATGCAGATGGCGCGCCGGCGCGCCGGAGCCGGCTGGGGCTGGCGGCTCAAGCTAGCGATGGATACTGGAGAGATACCAGGGCTATACAGAGTGAGAACAGGCGAGATACAGGGAGCAACGTACAGGCGGGATATCCCAACGCCAGCGGGAGGGATTCACCAGGGGGGCCGTCCAAACAAACATGAAAATGAAGACTGGGGCGGTATCATCTTCTATCAGCCCCGCCGCCGCCACCGCCCCTTCAGGTCACAGACCGCCTCACAGACGTCCCCCCCGCCCCCCCCCTCCCCGAGCGAGAGACTCCCTTGCGCCGCGTCGCCACCGCGTTTACGCAGCGGACGCCTCTGGCAGCGCGAGCGCCTCGACCACCTCCACTGGCAGCGCCTCCTCCGCGAGGAGCTCCCCGGTGGCCACGCACCTCCCCTCCTCCCACTGCTCACTGGGCAGCCCAAGCGCAGAGGTCTTGCCCCTCGTCCGCTCCTCGGGCGTCGCGGCGCGGAGCACCGCGACCGCGTCGCTGATGTCGGCGTCCGGCGCAGTGGCGCGCGCAGCGGCGGCGGCACGTAGGGCTAGGTGGACCAGCCCAGCGTTGGCGGGCCGGCGGCAGACGGTCTGGCCAGGGCTTTTAACCCTAACTGCCGCGGTCCCCGGGTGGGTGATGGGGGCCTGGCCGGCGGAGCGCAAGAGCGCCAGCACCGACATCGCCTCGTCATTCTTGCCCTGCGCGAGCAGCGGCCGCATGACCTGGAAGAAGCAGTCGGCCTGGAGCGACACGCCCGCGGCCACGGACTCGCGGAGCGAAATCAGCGCCAGCTCCGGCGCGGATCGCGCGAGCTCCGCGAGGCACCGCTTGATGACCCACGTCGGCGCGGGGCACTCGGGGTTAAGGGCCTTCGGGAGCAGCCGGCAGAACCTCTGGAGCTGCGGCCACTGCTTGTCCTCGGTGATGGCGTTATGGATGTCGCCGAGGATCCTGGCGTTGGTGAAAAAGACCTGCAGCTTGCCCTTCGTCTCCATAGCGTCGAGCAGGGCGTCCCAGTGCCTGGTGCGCAGCAGAGCCACAAACAGCGGCGGCTTGCCCGACTGTTTGATTGGGTGCTGGGCCTTGACATACTCGCGGTGCACCTCCAGCAGCATCTCCGCCTCCGCTGGCGTCTGCGTTTTTTGAGTCATCACGTGCAGCATGTACAACGGGGGCGGGCGCAGCTTCTCCAGCGGCCCGCTCTTGCCGCGGAACCGGGTAATGATCTCAGCGTGGAGGTCGCTCGCCGTACGTTCCTCCATCGCCACCCGGGCCTTCGCCGCATTCTCGCGCTTGCGCTGGTTCTGGAACAGCCACTCCACCCTCGGCTTAACCGCTGCGACTGCGCAGTACAGCCGCCCTGCTACGCGCTCGCCCAGCCCTGTCCGGTACAGCTGCGCCGTAGATCGTCGTTGAAGCAACATTTTTCGGCGAGAACGTATGGACCGTTCCCCTCCCACCTGTATCTAGGCAGGTACGGTACAGCACGGTAGCTGCCCTGCCGATCGGGTCCCGCATCGACTGCGCCAGTGCTAGACGCACGCCCCTCTGCACCTGTGTGGGTGTGTCGCTCGACACGACTGTTACCTGGCTGTAACGTGGACATCTTACAATCGAAGATCGAAGCCACCTAGGGCACCCGTCCTATTATACCAACCTTCAAGGTGGCCGAACGCGATCGCCAGATCGCCTAGACAGATACCTTCCTACGATGCGATTCGTACTTGTTCTTGCTCCTGGCGCTGGGGCGAGTAGAAGGTCACCAATACCTTACGTATTATATATTATATATCAGTATAATAATATATCAGTACTCGTACAAGTACAAAAATAGATTTCTGCTCATATAAGAATGGCGGAAAATTTCGAATCTTTCGTGGCACCGACGTTCGTGGCAAATGACAACACCGTCGTGCCTTATCATAGGCGCGGGTGCGGCCGGCCTCTCTTGCGCACTCGCGCTCAGCAGGCAGGGCGTCCGCGTCACGGTGCTCGAGGCCTCTTCGCGCGTCGGCGGCCGCTGCAGGACGAGTGACCTCGGAGGGGATATGGGCGTGAGCGAGCTCGGCGCCACATGGCTGCATGGCGTGGACGGAAACCCTGCGGCCGCGCTGCTACAGCGTCACGGGCTGGTGGAGTCTGGTCGTTCCGCCGCTGGGCGGCCATCGGTTTGGCTCCGGAGCGACGGCGCGGCCGCGGACCGCTCGCTCATCCGCCGCGTATGCTCGGCGTTTCAGGGCGCCATTCAGGAGTGCGAAAACGGCGGCGTGGAGTGCGACGGCGTGTCAGTGGCGGACCACGTGCGCCGAGCCTGGGGTGCCGAGCGCGCCACCATCCTGCGCGACGCTGGACTCGCCGAGGACCCCGCCGGGCGCCGCGCGCGCGAACTGCTCGACGCGACGTGGGCCTACTACGAGTCCTCGCAGTGCGCGATGGACGGCTGCGGCACGCTCGCCGAGCAGGGCGTGGTCAGCCTGCAGCTGTTCGACGAGCTCGACGGGCGCAACGTCCCCAGCCGCGTCCTCGCCGGCGGCTTCGGCGCGGCGATGCGCGCGCTCGCAGACGAGGCTATTGCCGCTGGAGCCGAGATCAAGACGGGCGCTCCGGCGGTGTCTGTGCACTGGGGCGCTGCGGCCGAGGGGGGCGAGGGCGTGCGCGTGGGCTGCGTCGACGGCCAGACGCACCGCGCCGACGCGGTCTGCGTGGCGCTGCCGCTGCCGCCCCTGCGGCGCCTCTTGTTCGAGCCTCCGCTGCCAGAGTACAAAACGAACGTCATGGAGACGCAGCTCCGCCTCGGCCAGGTAGAAAAGCTCTTTGTGCGGTTCCGGCGCACGGGCGGCGGGGGCGCGGCGCAGGGCGCGGCGGCGTGTCCCTCGGGAGTAGGGCCGCATCCTGGTGGGAGCGGCGGGAGCGGGAGCGAGGGTGACGGCTACTCCGACAGCAGCGGCGACAGCAGCGGTGAGGGCGGCGGCGGTGTTGGAGCGCTGCCGCGATGCATCCGCTTCTTATGGACGGCCGATGCGACCGCGGAGGAGGCCGCGGCGGCTGGCAGCGATGATGACACGGGCTCTGATTGGACGCGCGGGCTCTTCGCGCTGTGTGCGGCGCAAGGGAGCACGCGGGAGGACGTGCTGGTGGGCTGGTTGACGGGAGAGTCGGCGGCGCGGACAAGGGGACTAACGAACGAGGAGCTGTTGACGCAACTTACTGTTGGGCTCGGGTGCTTTCTGGCGCAGCCGCAGCTGCAGGGGTGGGTTCCGGACGCCTGCCGCGTCACGCGCTGGGCCGAGAGCGAGCTCAGCGGTGGAAGCTACACGTTCCTGACGCCGGACGCCTCCGCGGACGCGTCTGAGCTGCTCGCCGCGCCGCTAGAAATACCGGGAGGGGGCCCGGCGGTGCTGTTTTGCGGCGAGGCGACGTCGCACGGGCTGTTTGGGACGGTCGGCGGCGCGATGCTCTCGGGAGAGCGCGAGGCCGAGCGGCTGCTGCGGGCGTGGGGACGCGCCGAGGCAACGGCATAGTCGTAGTAGGGGCTTTGCGAAGGCTGTGCTGCTGGTGGCTGATGCTGGAAGAGTTCTTTGACACTAGCTAACACCCCTGTTAGGCCGTTTCTGCCTTGAACCTGGCCGCGTGTTGCGCTGCTTTGCGTTTTGCTCGTGAGTCGGCTGCTCGACGACGAGAAGCACGAGAGAAAAGGAAAAGGCACAGAGCAAGAGCACACAGAGCCGCACAGAGCATCTCCGATGGCATCTCCATCTCATATTCATATATCATATCATATATATCAGATCTCCTCCTCGGCTCCTCCGGTACAGAGCGCGTGGTGCGACGACGGGGTCACAACGTCACAACTTACTATTATATATTCTATATATACACACATATAGCAGAAAATCAGCGGTCCCCGGTAGCGGATAGGGATAGTGATACCGACCCCTAAACAGGGTCGGCGCTTTTTGTGTGTGTGCTGTGCGCTTGTGCGGTGCGTGTGGGTGTTTGTGTTTGCGGTGTGAGAGTGTTTAGGAGCTTTGAGATTTCGAATTTACATGTAGCAGAAAATACCGGAGGGATTGTGTGCGTCCCAGATCCGTTAAAATACCGCAGGGCCAACGTTAGCACCAGCAGGTCCGCCAACCGACTTCGCGTTTCGCCGCGGCGTCTTGGCGCCGCAGTTGACTCCGTAGCAATGCCGACCGGAGTCCTACGCTTCGGCGCCGCGTTGCTCGTAGCAGCCTCGGTCGGACTCGGCACCTCTCTGCTCTACCTCGTCGCCTTCGATTCGTACGACCTCAGGCCCGCCACTGTCTACCCTACTCCCAGCGCATGGCAGGGTGCCGCCGCCGACGCGGGCTCCGGAGAAGTCGGGTCTGGGGTTGCTGATGGCTATACCGAGCCGGCTGCAGCGACACGCGGCGCTGCTCACCGCGTACAACGCCGAGCGGGCGCTGCGCAGTGGATCCGGAGCGACCCGGAGACGAGCCACTTCATCGACGAGCACGGCCGCGTGCGCCTCTTCCACGGGCTCAACGTGGTCTTCAAGACGCCGCCGCACGTCCCGGACCCTGGCGACTGGACGGCCGAGACGTCGTTTGGCCCCGCCGACGCGGCCAACCTGTCCGCGTGGGGCTTCAACGCCATCCGCCTGGGCGTGCTGTGGGCGGGCACCTTTCCGGCGCAGCGCGGCGTGCCCGATCCCGGTTACATGGCGACCGTGAAGCAGATTGTGCGGACGTGCGAGGCGCACGGCATCCACGTCGTGCTGGACATGCACTCGGACGTGCTCTCCCGCCGCTTCTGTGGCAACGGCATGCCCGACTGGGCGGTCGACGACGCGCTGCACGCGAGCGGGATGCGGCCGCCCTACGGCGACTTCCCCGCGCCGCTCCAGCTCGAGCAGGCACACTTCTTCAAAGCCGCGCCAGAGCCGGCCGGCGGCGGCACGTGCGGAAGCACTGCCAGCCGCGAGGGACGCAGTGGCGCCAACCGGAGCTCGCGCGCCCTCGGCACACCGTTCTTTCCGCAGACCGAGGGCTGGTGCGCGGCCGAGCTCGTCGCGTTCGCCGCCGCGACGACGAGCAGCGAGGTTGCGGTGGCGCTCGAGGCCGCGGGGCTCTATCCCAAGCTGGAGGCGTGCCTTGAGCGCGACTTTTTTCGCTACTACACGACCAACGTCTCCACAAAGACGTCGCAGGTGGGGTCACGAAGGGGGGTAGGGTACCTTGGTCGTGTGGTTCGATAGCAGATGTGGGAGCACAAACCTCTGCTGGTAGGCCTCTCCGCCTCCGCCTAGATTTACACTACGAGTCGTACACTATAAGTATTATAAATAGTGTAGCGTTAGTAATGAAGCAAGAATGCTCGGCTCTACGCTCTGCTCTTGTAGACGTCCGAGCCAGTGGTCCCGCGGGCACGCTTTCTGCTCAACTGATGATGATGATAAGTTTACCCTACGAAACACCTAACACCCCCTCCCCACCACAGCAGCCGGCCCGCAGCGGCTCACACCGACACGGAGACAACCCTGCTGCACCAAAAAGAAGGGTAGGGCCCGTAGACGGACCGCCCCAACCGTCTTTAGCGATATCCTCCGGCGAACTGGCCACGCACGTGCAGTGGATGCGCGACCTAGTCACCTTGAACTCCGGTGAAGCGTCCGTATGGACTTGAACCGATCTTGATTCATAGGTATCTATTCACTCGCACCGTCGTCGCGCCACCTTCGAGCGTTGTTAAGTGTTTGTGGAAGGTGTTCGTTTGGGGGGTTTGGGGTGTTGTTCTTGTCGTGTGCGTGTGTGTCGGTGTCAGGGGTGTTGTTCTCTTTCGGTGTGTGTGTGTTTGTGTGACCTGTTGATACTTTTTTCCTTTCGCCTCAGGCGCTCTACACGGACCTCGGCGGCCTCCGCGCCGCCTTCGCTGAGCACTGGGCGCACGTGGCTTCGGTCCTCTCGCAGGAGCCCGCCGTCCTGGCGCACGACCTGCTGAACGAGCCATGGCCGGGCGACACCAACGACCCGGCGCTCTACTCCGCTTTCATGTCGTGGTGGTTCAATTCGCCCGCGGCAGAGAGGGAGCTGCTGCTGCCCTTTTACCGAGCGCTCGCGGCAGAGATTCGCAAGGTGGACCCGCGCCACATCATCGCGTACGAGCCGGTGCGAACACAAAAACGCCCCGCCTCCGATTTCCTTATTGGGATGGGGCGCAGCCAGGCCGTCGCCCAACTCGGGTTAACCCTATTGCACGTCTATTGCGCAATACACGACGCCCCCCCGACCCCCCTTTTCTTTGCCATACACCATACGATATTGGTCCTGGCAATATCGTGTAACGGCCAACGCCCAACGCATCCTCTCAGGTTTGTTTGTTTCTCTCCCTCAGGTGATGTGGGACGTGTGGACGTCTGGGTTCCGTGGGGCGGGACTGGAGCCGTCGCTCGGTGAAGAGGACGGGTTCAGTACTTCCGGCGAAAAGGAGGGTCCCACGGGAGCAGGTGATACAGTTACCTATATATATATACATACATACATATATACACACATATATACATATATATATATACATACATATATAAATATATATATATATATATATATATATATATATATATATATATATATTTTTATTTATTTATATATATATAAATATATATATATATATATATATATATATATATATATATATATATATATATATATATATATATACATATATACATA
>Ga0335398_10006305_pt1 | contig 15098 bp, 15 predicted proteins | sample BON03_FD_205742 | JGI IMG/M metagenome (GOLD analysis project Ga0335398, IMG submission 205742) | Freshwater microbial communities from Lake Bonney liftoff mats and glacier meltwater in Antarctica - BON-03 (spades assembly) (version 2) | ecosystem: Environmental > Aquatic > Freshwater > Ice >... | reverse complement strand
TGTGTGTGTGTTTGTGTGTATGTGTGTGTGTGTGTGCATGCGTTTGTGTCTTTGTGTGTGTTTGTGTGTGAGAGAGAGACAGTGTGTATGTGCGTGTGTGTGAGTGTGTCAGTGTTTGTGTGTGTGTGTTTGTGTGTGTGTGCGTCTGTGTTTGTTTGTGTACGTGTGTGTGTATGCTTTTGTGTGTGTTTATTTGTGTTTGTGTGGGTGCGCACTTGTAATTGTTTGTGTTTGTATTTGTGTGTGTGTTTGTGTGTTTGTTTGTGTGTGCGTGTATGTGTATTTGTGTGTGTTTGTGTGTTTTTGTGTTTGTGTGTGTGCTGTGCATTTCTTTGTGTGTGTGTGTGTGTATGTCTGCTGTGTGTGCGTGTATATATGTCTGTGTGTTTTTGTGTCTTTGTGTTTGTATATTTGTATGTGGGCATGTGTGTGTGAGCTGAGTTTTTGTGTTTGTGTATGAGTGTGATTCTGTGTTTGTGTGCGCGTGTGCGCCTGTGTGCGTGTTGTGTTTGTGTGCGCGAGTGTGCGTGTGTTCGTGTGTGTTTTCGTTTGAAGTTCAATGTGTTACGTGTGTCATTTGGATCTCACACATGCAACTTTCAACCCAAACACCCACGTCACCGCGCAGAATACGGAGGCTCTTCGCTGTGTTGCAGTGCGTTGCAGTGCGTTGCAGTGCGTTGCAGTGTGTTGTAGTGTGTTGCAGTGTGTTGCAGTGTGTTGCAGTGTGTTGCAGTGTGTTGCAGTCGCTACTGCACAGTATACCAATGCTCTTCGCTCTCATCCGTCATGTTGTTCATACTCATGAGCCATGTCTTTCTATACGAATCAGTCAAATTTCTATACATGCATGGATTCTCACATACGGATGAGGCATATCTTTCTTTTTTCGATGCTTTTTTTTGAGGATTTACCTTTTCTCAATGAGTCAATTCTCATCACGAATGGGGCACTTCTCCATCTCGCACCAGCACACAGAGGCTATCCAACCTCTTGCTTCCATGGGTCATGTCTCACAAAGGGATATCTTTTTTTCCCTTTTTTTTAATCAATTCTCACAACAGATGAGGCACTTGTTCTTCTCCCACCAGCACACTGAGGCTATCCAACCCCTTGCTCTCATGAGCCATATCTCCCTTGAGGATATGTATACATGATTTTTTTAAAATTACAATTACAGCAAAGAATGAAATGCATTTTTGTTTTTTTATTCTAATTTTTTCATCATTCTCACATAGAAGGCGTCCCTCTCACAACGAGGGTGTCCCACCCGTTGCCCCCCTTAGTCATATCTCACATACGACTGCTTCATGTCTCACATATGAATGAGTCATGTCTCACAAATCACAGCATACGGAGGCTATCACGCACTTGGATTCTCCCGCCAAAATACAACGTGTTTTCGTCCCCGCGTGGTCTCAACACAGTATGATGGACCAAAACCCCTCGTCTGATGCTGCAGGTGCGTGAGTGTAGGTATCCCTGTAGGTTACTGGATGGGACATATGGGGGTTAGGTTTCAGGGTTTGGTTTAGGATGTATGGGGTTTATGTTTCAGGGTTTGGTTTAGGGTGTAGGATACTATGTGGTGGCAACGACTTGTAGGCTGCCAAAAAATTCAGTACATTGGCAGATAATATGTTTTTCTTCCATAGACTGATTTTGAGATCCGACTTTCCGTACTAATTGAGATGTTCGTGACGTTGATAAGCTTTCGTGGGACCTTTAAATCATTTTGGGACCTCACTGAGGTAAGTGCGCAATCCTGGTACACAGTGCGCACTTACCATTTAGTTAACCCGACTTTCAAAATCAGTCTATTGAAAATAACAAATGTCAAGTACACTACTTGTTGGCAACTTAAACTTTCAGACACTTTTCAGTACACAGGCTACGTAAGCTTTTAGTCACGATATGTAGGCTACCTACATCTTCAATACGTAATGACTCGTAGGCTGCCTCAATTTTCGGTACATCTTCAGTACATTTTCAGTTCACACATGAGAAGAGGCCTGCACATAGTGCCAAAACCTAAACCCAGTTCAAAATTGGTTACGGGAGTTGGCCTTCTGGTGTCGCGTCATGCATGTATGCATGTATGTGTGTGTCGTATCATGTATGTGTAGGTGCACAAATGATACACATGCGTGCGTTGATATCTGTGACATAACTTGTGTCTACACATATATATTTTGCAATGATTACTTGACAAGTCATGTCGAAAAAGAGAAGTATTTCCATCAAAGGAGAAGGACTTACGTAAAAAGAGAAATATATACATAAAAAGAGACCTACCAGAGGGAACGTACGTACACAAAAAGAGGCCTGCACCTATAAACAAGACCTAGCAGAGAGAATGTATATACATGAGATGAGGCTGGTGTACATGCAAAGAGGCCTATATTTTTATCAAAAGAGACCCAACAAAGAGAATGTATGAACATGAAAAAAAGGTCTGTATGCATGATTAAAGGCCTGTATTCATTAGAAGAGACCCAACAAAGAGAGTTTACATACATGGAAAGAGGCCTGTATATATGATTATAGGCCTGGCAGAGAGAATGTATACACATGAAAACAGGCCTGTATACATGAAAATAGGCGCATTCATTAAAAGAGACCCCACAAAGAGAATGTACATACATGAAACGAGGCCTACATACATGGAAAAAGGCCAGGCAGAGAGAATGTACACACATGAAAAGAGGCCAGTATACCTTGAAAGAGACATGGCAGAGAGAATGTATATACATGAGAAGATGCCAGTACATATGAAAAGAGACTCAACAAAGAGAATGTATATACATGAAAATATACCAGTATACATGAAAAAGGACTTGTATGCATAAAAAGAGACCTACCAAAGAGAAAGTGTATTTACACGAAAAAAGGCCCGTATACATCAAAAAAGGCCTATCAAAGAGACCCACTGACTCTTTGAGTCGCCACACAGCCGAGTATGCTGTAGCAGTAGCAGCGCAGGGCGCAGGTGCGAGAGGGGTTGAGCTGGGCGAATATGTGCCTGGGAGTGTGGGTGGGGGATTTGTGGAGGGGGGGGGGTTGCCGCGGGAGGGTACAGATACGATTGGAGAGGCCATGGAGCATGAGCGCTTTATGACGCTAGCTAAGCAGCAGCCGGGCTGGGCGCCTACAATTGATGGGGCACAGCATTTAGCGAGGTCTGTCAAAAATTGACGTATACACATGAAAAGAGACCTGTTAATGAGAGCTTTTAAAGAAACCTGGTAAAGAGAGTCCTGTGAAAAAAATCTCTAAACGGCTGCCGGGCTGTGCGCCTACAATTGACGACGCGCAGCATTTGGTGAGGTCTGTCGAAAAGTGACGTACACATATGGAAAGAGACCTGTAAAAGAGACCTCTAAACGGCATACGCACTTTCAATTATGCGCCTGCGTATTGAAACCCTCAAATTGTAGGGCCTCTTGTGGGAAAGAGTGCTATACCGATAGGATTCTTTTGCCTTAAAGCCTAGGCCACGGGCTTTTTGCAAAGCGCTTGCTCTCGCGCAACCTGGCAATTGATGGACCCACCCTATTGTTATTCTGTAGCATTTAGCCGTGTGGATTCCTTAGCGTTGAGATCATGTTGAAAAAGGCAAATATTTCGAGATGTATATTTACGATTTGACGAAAGATTTCAACCAAAGATTGTCTGAATCCTTGGAATAAACAGTATAGGACCAGAAAAAAAAGTCATAGAGGTCTCTTTTGTAAGAAGAGCCTGTTTGTGTTATGCCTATTGATGTTGAAAAAAAGACCTGACAAGTTCTTAAAATAGATTTGACAATTCTAGGAATACACAGTCTCAGACCCGCTCCTGAATGGGCTCAAGTTGTCGCAGGTCTGTTACTTCGACGTGTATACATGCATTTGTCTGTATATATTTATCTGTTACTTCGATATTTATACACACATTTATCTATACATGTATATCTGTATATATGTACGCACGGTATATATGTAAACATGATTATATCCGCACAGATGCGTAGCTGTGCATACTGCACTGGCTTGTGGTTCTGTTAGTTCGTTCTCTTCGTGCCCCTCTCTTTATTTGGGGGGGGAAGACCACTTTGGAGCCCTATTGTTGAAAAGCTCTTCTGCAACTGATATCTGACGATTTAGAGAGTCTGCATCGTGTCTCTGTGGCTATGGTGTTTGTGTGTGTGTGTGTTTGTGTGTGTGTGTTTGCGTGCGTGTGTGTGCGTGTATGTGTACTTGTGTGCATGTGCGTGTGTGTATGTGCGTGTATGAGTGTGAGTTTGTCTGTCTATGCGTGTCTGTATATATTGTACTTGTGTGCACATTTGTGTGTGCACATATATCGCAGCAGCCAAGTCCAAACTAATTCCATCCGTCGATCCGTGGACGGGCGAGGCACGCATGCAGCGCCCTGAAAGCCACACATCTGACGTCGACCAAACAGGCCATGCATTCGACCACAAAAATATCGACGGCAAAATGACCACCATGCGAGAGGCAGCTAGTGACAAGGGCAGTGTGCTCAGTGACATTGACACCACGCGAATGGGTTCTCTTCACAGTGCTTCGATGGGTCCTGCGGCCTCGGCACGTTTGGGTGGGGGGGGTGCTGGGCAGGGGCGCACCGAGGGAGGATCACACGAGACCACAGGCGCCGGCGTGCCCAGAGCAGGGAATGGCCTTGCTGCTGCACACAGTCGATTTGTGGGTGCGAATGGCTCTTCGGGCACGGGTGCTTCTGAGGGGGTCGTGGGTGTCACATCAAACGTGACATCTCGCGGGTATGCTGGCATGTTTGTGTCAGGCAACGGGCCGACCGGGAGTGCAGGAGCAGTAGCCATGGGCGGCTCGCTCAAGTCTGATGCGTTTCTCGTGGGCGCCCGCAACGGCAATGGTGTGGTACAGGGTATAGGTGGTGCGGGCTGGGAAGGGTCCCAGCGTGCTGGCTGGGCGGGCGACAGGCGCACTGGTTGGAGTCGAGGAAGTGCTGTGGGTATGGGGGCTGGCGGTGTGGGTGGTGGTGTCGGGGGCAGTGTCGCAGGCGCGAGTGGGTACTTTGTGGCAGGCACTGGTAGGAATGGGGGCAATGGTGTTGTGGCTGTCGCTTGTCATAGTGGTGGTGATGATGGATGGGAGGATTGGATGGGCGACGCTGGAGGCGATGGCGACCATCCCGTGTCTGGTGCAGCCATGGGGGGCATTGGGCGTGTTCCTCCAATGGCATCGGCAGTCAGGGGTAACCGAGGGTTGGGTGAGGTTGGCCAGGGCCATGGTGTTACCGCAGTCGGCAGCATGGGCGTGGGCTTGGGCGCAGTAGCACCGAAACTGGCAATCAAACGACCAATCGCTACCAAATTAATTTCCGCGCCGCTCCACCGCGGGGAGACGGCAGCGGTGGCAGTCACTTCGGCAGTCACTTCGGCAGTCACCTCGGTATTGTGGAACCCAGGCACGTCGGAACCGAGCGCATCATCCCCGCGGAAAGGCCAGCAGCATGTGTCACAAACGTCACCTACCGCCACATTAAAACGGAGCGCAGCGCTCTCACCGTTGAAAACGAGCCTCGTCAACCCGTGGGCGCTGGTGCGCGGCAGCAGTTTCTCGGTCACGAGCGCTGGGAGCCAACCAGCGGCGTGTAGCAGGTGAAAATACACAAAAGTGAGCTTGTTACTGAATCTGCTATGTATAATCACTATTGAAGCTGATGTTTGAGAATTTCATCAGTGATGACCGTGGCGTACAACACAGCCCCAGCAAGAAGCTCGGGGGACGCAAGCACAGGCAGGGCGAGGAGCGCTGCAAAGCTCTCTCAATTGAGCGTGTCAAGGGCTGCTTGCTAGCGCTCGAGGGCTCCATTGCTGTTGTAGGTGTTCCTCAGGCCCTGGCAAAGGGCAAGAGCTCCGCTTTTATAAGGTGAGTCCCTGAGTCACGTCATGCATGAACGAGTCAAAAATGGATTAATCATGGTCAAGGGCTGCCTGCTAGCGCTCGAGGGCTCAAATACCATTCTAGGTGGGCTCCAGATCTCGGCAAAGGGCAAGTGCTCCGCTTTTACAATGCGAGACCCGAATTGTGTCATTTATGAACGAGTCACGTCACATATGAATGAGTCATATCTCACACCATGGAACTCTGTGCTGACAAGGTGATGAGCTACATCTCGTTTATACGTCTTTTTCCCACGTGTATACATATGTCTTGTCGTTTTTGGTGTGCCGTTTTTTGCAGTGCGAACGATTCACGTGAAATTTTTGTGTCTAATAGAATGAGCTCTGCTTTTACACGCCACACATATATGCGTCATCACATCACACATGAATGATTCATGAGTCATGTTATCACGCCACATATGACTGAGTCGCGAGCCATGTACTTAAGTCACACATGAATGAGTCACGTGACATACGAATGAGTCATGCTTCATACGAATTAGCTCAGCTTTTACAAGGCGAGTTTCCGCGTCTCTTTTTGCATGTGCGGACATCTGACGTTTTGTTAAATAGACATGGAAAAAAAAACACAAAAACTGTCTTTTCCTGTACATGCATTTAAGCCTGTGAGGCATTTTCGATTCTGTGCAACTACTGTGCAATAATGGAAGAACAGAGTAGGGGAAATGAACTAATCCACTGGTCAAACAGTCATGTGATCGGTGTGTGTACGATATCAGCAAGTCTCATATATTCTGAAGTGTGTGTACTCTCACAGAAAGACATGGCAAGAGTCTTTTTCCATATGTATACATTTTCATGAGCAGAGTACTTTTTGACGTGTATACCTCTGATGTTGGTTGTGTGCCGTGATTTCTATGCACGCACACACACTCAGAAACACACAGATACACAGACACATACACATGTGAAATATACATATATGTACACATATATACATACATACAGCTCAGAACTTGCCGACCGGCACATACACTCACACACGCGCGCGCGCGCGCGCGCACACACACACATGTATACACATGCAAACACATGCGTATATATACATATTTGTAAACGTATATATACCTGTATATACATATATACATATATAGACATATACATATATATTCATATACACATATACATATATATATGTATACACACATAGATATACATACAGTTCAAAAATATATAATTCATATATGCATATACATATATACACATACAGCTTGAATATATATTTTCTCAAATATGTATCATCTATACATCTATACACATACATATACATACAGCTCAAAACGGCCCGAACGGGACCAACAGCGGTTCAAGGAACTACGGCAGTTGAAGGACCGCTTACTCGAGATTCCCCTCCCATGGAAGCTTCTCGAAGGCTCACCCGTGAGGTAGAAACATTGTTAGTACATACGTCTTTTTAATCGATCTCTTTTCTAATATATACATCCGTTTTGAGATGCGTAGATGCCCCTTCCGTCAAAGCTGGTTCAAGGCTAGCAAAATTGCGAGCAAATACGTCTTTTTGAGAGGTCTCTTTTCGTGTAGGTAGATCTGTTTTTTTTTGGAAGATTTTTTTTGATGGACCACCTTCTCGAGATGTCCCTCCAGTGCAAGCTCGTTGAAGGCCCACGCATTAGGCAGACATATTGCGAGTAAATGCGTCTCTTTTATAAGTCACTTTTCGTATGTATAGATCTGTTTTGAGATACGGAGATGCCCCTGCCGTGGAATGCTCATGCATTAAATGCGACCATTAAATGCGAATGCGACTGAGTAGGTCTCTTTCACACGTCACTTTACGTAATTGTTTGTCTCTTTTGACATGTTGGGGATACCACTCACGTGAATTCTTGTCTTTTTTGACATGTTCGGGATACCTTCCACAGCACCCAGATTCTTGACCAGCAGCGCGAGCACAGCATTACCTCAATGGACAAGGAACGTGCCCTCGGGCTGGAGGAGGAGGAGAAAGAGTCCGTGTCAGGTATCACACACAGACCTACACATGCGCAAAAAGATTTATTTTATTTTATTAAAGACCCAGTCTTCAAAAAAAAAATTAAATATCTTTGGACAAGGAACGTGCACTCGGGCTGGAAGAGGAAGAGAAACAAACTGTTATAGGTATCCTAAAAAGACCTACAAATACGGAAAGAGACATTTTCAATTTGGTTAAAGACGCAGTCTTCAAAGAAAAAAACGTGTTCTTGGGCTGGAGGAGGAGGATAAAGAGACATTTTGTTGCAGGTCTGTAAAAGAGACCAACACGAACGAAAGGCGACCTAAGACGTAGCGTTCAAGAATAAGAATAAATAAGCGCTTGGCTGGAGGACAGTGTATATATACATATATTTACATATATGTACATGCAAATATGTGTAAACATATTTATACACGTGCTTATACGCACTCGAACGCGCAGACGCACACATATACGTACACATGCACTCACAAACACAACCAGGCCTCACTGGACCTTGGCAGAAAAAGAAGAGCCAGCTCATGCCCGACTACGACAAGCTGTATACATATATATGTGTATATGTATATTTGTATATATTTGTACACACGCACACACACAAAACACTCTCTCTCATGCTCTCTCACACACAGGCCGCACTGGACCGTGGCTGCAGAAGAAGAGCAGGCTCATGCTCGACTACAACAAACACTCGGACTACGCCTCCTGGTTTCTCACCAAGTTCAAGGGCGAGGTAGCAATTCTCAAAAGTCAGTTCCATCGCTACTTTGTGTTGTAAATTTGGCATGGAGCTGACATTTGAGAAATTTTCGACTGAGAATTATAGACTTTCTCAAAAGTCAGACCACTACCAAAAGTGCTATATATTAAACAGCGATTTCTCTGACCTCTGCGAATTTTGACAAGAATTATGAGCTTAGTCAAAAACCACAATGAATAGTAAAAATTCTCGAAAACCAGCTCAATACCGAATTTACAATAAAAAGTAGCGATGGAGCTGACTTTGGACAATTTCTACCATTCTCAGTCTACAAACTTTCAAACGTCAGCTCTATGCCAAATTTACCACACACAGTAGCGATGAAGCTGACGTTTGAGAATTACCAGTTCGTGCCGCTGAGTAAGTCGGATTCGTTTGACGATTTGCGAGTGCTGAATGCTTCCTGGTATATTTCTATAATATATATGCATTTATATATATGTACACACACTTCTAGAGCATAATGATGTACTTTATATACATGTATACACAAATGGTGTAAATGTTTCTACAAAATGTACATTATATTACAAAATAGTGCATTTGTTTCTGATATATATATATATATATATGTATACATACCAATTTCGAATGAATACAACCCCAAAGTCGACAAGAAGTACTGATAAATGCACGCACATATATGTATGCATTGATACGTGCACTAACACAATAAACACACCACACTCGAATGAACACGCAAGACCGACGCGACGCGCGGGGACATGAGCGCGCGCAGACCCAAAAACACACACACACACACACATGCATAAATATATATATATACGTATATATATATATATACATATATATGTATATATAGATACATATATATGTAAATATATTTATATGTATATATACATACGTATCTGTATATATATATACATGTATGTCTATATATATATGTATCCGTATATATACACATATACATATATATATATATGGATACATATATGTATATATATATACATACATATACATATATGTATACATATATATGTATATGTATGTATATATATATATATACATACATATATACATATACATATGTATGCATATATATTCATATTTTGATTGGTTTTCATTTATTTTTCATTTTATCTATATGTTCATATATTTATATATGTATTGTTTCACACACACACACACACACACACACATATTTATATATGTGAATATATGTATATATTTACAAATGTATGAATATGTATGAATATATAGTATACATACACATACATATACATACATGCATATGTACATGTACATGTACATGTATATATATGTAATGTATATATATATATATACATATATATAGTCATATCTGTATGTATATGAATACATTTGTTTATATATATATATGAATATGTGCATACATGCATCCACATATATATGTACATACATATATACATATATATGTATATTTCTATATCTACATGCACACACCACTCTCGAATGGACATGCAGGATCGACTTGACTTTTGACGAAAGTCAAGTCGAAAAACATAAATATATGTATATATATTCTCACGAAAGACTATTTGTCTTGATTTTCGACGAAATTCAAGTTGAAAAAACAAAAAAAAATCCCACGAAAGAACATTTGTCTTGACTTTCGACGAAATTCAAGTTGGGGAAAAAAAAAGATTCGCAGAAATTGTCTTGACTTTCGTCGAAAGTCAAGTCGATCCTGCAAATATTCTCACGTACACATATATACACACGCATATATACATATACACATATAAACATATATACATATGTATATATGTATGTTCATACATACATGTGTGTATAGACACATGCCGCACTTGCGTGATTATCCAGGACCGACACGACGCGTGCGCGCCCTCACATGCGCACGCACGCACACGCACATGCACATACACGCACATGCGCATGCACACACATATGTGTATCTGTATACATATATGTACAATTACACATGCGCACGCACACACACGCACATGCCCACACACACACCCACATGTATATCTATATACATATATATACCGTTACATGTATTACACGTACATGGGTATACAATTTGATTTATATACACGCTCCAAATCTGAATGACACAGGACCGACGCAACGAACGGGGTGGAGCGCACTATGCGCGGGCGTGAGCGCAAAATACCAAAACACATGCGGGACAATGCAGGTATTTGTCACAGTGAATACATGCTGGGTGTCAAGAGGTTTATATATATACATGTATGTACACATATGTAAATATACATGTAAATATACAAATACATATGTGGTGTCCACTTGTCTATTTTATTGTAGTGTGCATATTCTGTTACACTGCGCACTTTCACACGAATACATGCAGTGCAAGAGAATATGCACACTACGTTACAGCAGATATGTGAATACTAAACCTAACATATACATTTGTATATTTATATATGTGTATACACACATATACACATATATATCTCTATATCAATATATTTACGTGTATATATACAACACAATTTGCACACACTACGCATTCTGACATTCATGCATTATGCATATTACACTGATCTACATATACATACAACAGATTATACGCAACACCCGAATGCAGACCCATGGCACGCGCTTATCCCGCGCACCAAATGCAAAGACCTCACTCCCAGCGCGGGTGCAGCTGCCCTTTTGAAGCCAGGACGCGAGGGGCATCAGCTTGTCGACGACGACGATGGTGAGTACGTAAAAGAGTCTTTTTGAGAGGTCTACTTTCAAATATGCAGGTCTCTGTGCATATTTTGTAGGTCCCTTTTCATATGTGTACAGAGCTCGTTTTCAGGCGTGGGGCGAGGGACGAACACACACTGCAATGCAATGCAACATGCGTGTGTTGCCGTGTGACTGCTGCACCACCGTTGTGATTGATCTGCCTGATATTTCATATGTAGTTTATATTGAATGTTATGATCACGAAGGTGAGTATTCAAACATTCTTTTTGAGGTATCAGGTTTTGTGTATTCGGTCAGGTGTCGGGTTCTGTGTATTTGGTCTCTTTTCATATAATCAACAACACTACAGGGTGGCGAAGACCCACAGGATGCCTTAAGTTGCAGGTCATTTCTCGCAAAAGAGCCACTAATTATAGGGCTCTTTTGCGGAAAATGACCTATAAAGATACGACATCCTACGACATCCTATGTGTCGTCTCCACCCTGTACAACATGTAGCTCAGCTGGAAACACAGTGAACTGGGGTTCAAAAAAACTCTGCTCCACACTGCAACATGACAGGCACTGCGACACGAACTGCGCGCACACTGCACCACACAGCAGCACGTGTGCCTTCGCAGTGTTTCGCACCTCTGCAACAAGGTGACATGCACTGCAACATAGACTGCAACACACGCTGCAACGTACTGAAACACGTGTGTGTTGCATGGCGACTGCTTCACCACTGTTGTGCTCGATCTGCCAGAGATGTTATACGAGGTCTATATGAAAGTAGACCCACATATTCTTATGGACACAGAACTCTATACTAAACTCGCTTTGCTACCAAATATGCAGAGATGATGTATAAACACATATTTACATGTATATTACGGACATGGTGAACCGGTGCACACGTGTGTGTGCGTGCGTATATAGTGTATTTACATGCCTGACAACAATGGGGCTGGCGGTCCTTCTTTAGTATATATACATATGTATTACGGACACGGTGATCAGGTGCTCGTGCGTGTATGCACATATGGTATGAGTGTATACACTTTGACAATGTGGAGCTAATGGTCGAGTATAAGCGTCTCGCAACCACCTTCATGCTCGATTTGCTATTTATGTCCAAAAAAGATGTCCACAAAATAAAAAGAGGCCCGTCTATGAGACTGTCTGACAAGCAAATACCTGCAGATGGTGAGAATGATGAGGACTGGGGTTCTATTAAAAGCCGCACCACCGTCATGCATGACCTGCCAGTAGGTACACACAATATATTTGAATACTCAGAAGGTCTCTTTTGAATGCCTGTTTTGAGATATCTTGAGGTATTTAGGTTTCTTTTGACATGTGTGTTGTACTGCAGGGTGGTCGGGGCGGGCCGTTACGCGGCAATCGAGTTCGCAGGCGGGTAAGTGAGGTTTAGGGTTCAGAGTTTAGGTTCAGGGTCTCTTTATAGCTTGACACACGTGTGAGTCTCTTTTTGACCTATGCGCGTTGCCTGTGTGCGTGCGCGCGCGTGCGCGCTCTCGCTCTCGCTGTGTCTCTCTCTGTCTCTATCTCTCTCTTTCTCTCTCACACACACGCAGATATTTGGATGATGGCACCCGACGGTAGCAAGCTGCGGTCCGTGGCGGATGTCGACAGCTGGCATGCCAGCAACAATCGCCAGGTATGCATGCGAGGGAGTCATTCGCTGTGCACATATATATACACGCATGGTCTCAGTTCCCATTTCTGAGTTAGTCTCTTTTCACAGATTTGAGTAGTTTGCGTTTGAATCATGTGAGTAGGCCTCTTTTTTCATCCATCTTTTCATCTGGTTTGCGTTGTGCAGCTTTCAAAGACGGACCGCAAGATTTTTGAACAGAGCTGCCGCGCTGTGCGCCGCAAAGCTGCCAAACTTCACGAACGACAACAGGTTCTAGCACCCAACACACTACCCAGAATTTGTATCCTCGAAACGCTATGTGTATATTTCCGACAACTACATCATTCTGAAACTGTGGATTCCTGTCACGTACAGTATGAGACATATTTCTGACGCTGTCGATTTTGATCCTGTAGAATCTTCTCACACCCTAAGTAGTTTTCTGACACTCTGCATATTCCATTTTTCTAAACGAACGGCAGGGGTGGGGGGGGGTGCGCGACATGTCTCCGGATGATCACGAGCTTGATGTCGATGCTCGGGGTGTGGCTGGGGGGCTGGGGGGAGGGAAAGAGGCCAAGCGCAAGAGCGAGAAGGTGGAGAAGGGTGAGGGTAAGGGTAGCCACCCGATTGCAAGTCCGTGGGTGATGGGCGGAGGGGGGAGAAGTACAGGGAAGAATGGTGATTTTAAGACGATATGCTGGGATTGCAAGAAGGGCAAATATGCGCAGAAACACTTTTCTCGCGGGCAATGCCGGGAAGTTCATGGGCACTCGGCGTGTGACTGGAGGGGTGACGCCCGGCAGGAGGCGTGGCGACTACAGCGCAGTATCGCCAGCAGGAAGAACGGGGCGGATGGGGGGGGTTCGCGCAAAGAAGTGCGCATGGGTGAGGGGGGGAGGTGCACAAAGTGTGCCAATGTGTGGGTGGAGGAGGAAGAGGATGGCGAGGACATGCGAGAAAATGGGCTTCTGGTCTGTGAAGATTGCCGCACGGTTCCGCTTGCTCGCGCAGGCGGACGGCGGCCTGAGGATTCATCGGATGATGACGACGAGAATGACGATGCGAGGAAGAGTTCGCGGCCCGGAAAGCGAGGCACGAAATGGGACGGGGACGAGGAGGACGACATTGATGACGACGACGATGAGGAGGAGGAGGAGGTGTACGAAGCGTTGGACGACCAGACGGTGGCGGAAATTGCGAGCAACTTGGGTCTGGATGCACACGAAATGCTGCGTGTCAACAAAAGTCGCTACACGGGACTCACTCTCAACTCGCGCCTTTTCGCAGGCACCCTATTACTCTTACCCCAGGATGACGACGAAGAAGAGCAGCCGGAGGAGGAGGAGGAGGAGGACCGGCAACGTAAAGGATCAGTGCAAGTGGGTCGGCGCAGGAAGGGCTTTTCCCAGGGAGCGACTGCAGCAGTATCAGGTAAGGGCAAGAAACGGGCGAGGGACTGGTCTGACAGCGAGGAAGACGGCGAGGATGGAGGGCGCTTCTCAACTGCACATGGGCATCGACGGTGGGGTAACCGGTGGGGCAGCGGCGTCATCGACCCTCGCTGTCACGGGCTGTCGTCGGCCAAACCCATGCAATGTTCCTACTCGCAATGCGCCATGCCCGCACATAGCGGTCGTGGTGACGGTGAGCATGGCTGGAAAATTGTGACAGGTCAGACACGCGCGGGCAATCAGGACTGGGGGCGGCTCACGGGGCGCGTGTTTTGCAACGCTTGCTTTATGCAGTTTGCCACCCGCGGCACCTTGAAACGCCCGGGGCGCGTAGCGTCGAAAGACGGCCGAGGCAGCGAGAGTGGCGATGCTAGCATTGTTGAAACCCCCCGCGATCGAGAGGGAGGCCGCGAGCCCACATCCCACTCTCCTGGCAGGTTTGGTTTCAGTGTACGTTTGTGCGTGTGTGTGCACACATACACGTACCTGTATATATATGTGTATATATGTATATGTGTAGAAGTATACACACACACGCACTAATATATATGTATACATATACATCTTTATATATATACATATACATATTTATATAAATATTGATATATAGATATATGTATATACAT
>Ga0335398_10006299_pt1 | contig 15103 bp, 14 predicted proteins | sample BON03_FD_205742 | JGI IMG/M metagenome (GOLD analysis project Ga0335398, IMG submission 205742) | Freshwater microbial communities from Lake Bonney liftoff mats and glacier meltwater in Antarctica - BON-03 (spades assembly) (version 2) | ecosystem: Environmental > Aquatic > Freshwater > Ice >... | reverse complement strand
CCAGGATTTGCTCGGCCAGCTTTTGTTTCTCCAGCCGATGGCGAAAACGCAGGATGGTGGACTCATCAGGCAAGCGGGTGAACTCATCGAGCTGGGCAAACTCGCGGTATAGCGGGGTGTCGAAGAACGCCTCTTCCATGCCAGGGTCCGACAGCGTGAACCATTGCTGCATGAAGTGGATGCGCAGCATCGTCTCCAACGAAAAGGGTGGCCTGCCGGTACGGCCTTCAGGATAGTACGGGGCAATGAGTCCCACCAGCGCGGCCCACGGAACGACTTGCTCCATCTGCTCGAGGAACTCTCGCTTGCGGGTTTTCTTGAGGTTAAGATCGAGGTTCAAGGTGGCTTGTTTCATGCTATGTATTTTATAGCAATATCAGGTTTTCGGCAAGGACTTATTGCACAAAAGTCACTGAGTTATGCAGAGTTTCCTTAGATCACCAAACCCACGAAAAAGCATTATCCAGATTCTTACGTCATGCCCCGCACCAACCCCCTCGAACAACAACAAGGTTGCCTGCCGCGCGTGATGGTATTGCCGGTTTTTAAACCTCCCGGAGTATTTTCATGTCCAAACTGTTTGATAAGGCCGCATTAGTCGTAGCGTTTGAAAATTTGAGAATGAGTGATGTAGAGGCAGTAGGCGGTAAAAACGCCAGCCTCGGCGAGATGATCTCGCAACTGCCCAGCGGCCCTGACGGCGTGCGCGTGCCGACTGGTTTTGCCACCACAGCCCATGCCTTTCGCGTGTTTCTGGCGCATGATGGGTTGGACAAAAAAATCAACGCAGTGCTCGATGCACTCAATACCGACGACATCAAGGCGCTTGGTGAAGCGGGCAGCAAAATCCGCGCACTGGTTGAGGCGCAACCTTTCCCGGCGGATTTTGAAACGGCTGTGCGGGGCGCTTTCAAAACGCTGTGTGGCGACAACAGCCAAGCCAGCTTCGCGGTGCGCTCGTCCGCCACAGCTGAAGACCTGCCCGACGCATCTTTTGCCGGCCAGCAGGAAACTTTTTTGAACGTGGTTGGCATTGAAGACGTGCTGCACAAGATGAAAGAGGTTTTTGCATCGCTCTACAACGACCGCGCCATCAGCTACCGCGTACACCAGGGCTTTGCGCATTCAGACGTGGCGCTGTCAGCCGGTGTGCAGCGCATGGTGCGCAGCGACAAGGGCGCGGCGGGCGTGATGTTCACCATCGACACTGAAAGCGGTTTTGAAGACGTGGTCTTCATCACGTCCAGCTACGGTCTGGGTGAAACGGTGGTGCAGGGCGCGGTAAACCCCGACGAATTTTATGTCCACAAGCCGATGCTACGGGCTGGCAAACGTGCCGTGATCCGCCGCAGTCTTGGCAGCAAGCTGCTGCAGATGGAGTTCACCACGGCGGACGAAAAAAAATCCAGCGGCAAGCTGGTTAAAACCACCGACGTACCAACTGAGTTGCGCAACCGTTATTCATTGACGGATGCAGATGTTGAGCAACTCGCCAAGTACGCGCTGATGATTGAAACTCATTACGGCCGCCCCATGGACATCGAGTGGGGCAAGGACGGCACCGACGGCTTGCTCTACATCCTGCAAGCCCGCCCCGAGACGGTCAAGAGCCAGTCCAAGGGCAAGGCCGAGCAGCGCTACAAGCTCAAGGCGAATCAGGCTAGGGGCGCGATTCTTTCAGTTGGCCGCGCCATCGGCCAGAAGATTGGTTGCGGCCCGGTGCGGGTTATTGACGACATCAAGGACATGGACCAGGTGCAGCCCGGCGATGTGCTGGTGACCGACATGACCGACCCGAACTGGGAGCCGGTGATGAAGCGCGCCAGTGCCATCGTCACCAACCGTGGTGGTCGCACCTGCCACGCCGCCATCATTGCGCGCGAGCTGGGCATTCCGGCGGTGGTCGGCTGCGGGGACGCGACCGAGCAATTGAAGGACGCTATGCTGGTCACGGTGAGCTGCGCCGAGGGCGACACTGGCAACATTTACGATGGCCTGCTGGAGACCGAAATAACCGAAGTGCAGCGCGGTGAGATGCCACCCATAGCCCTCAAAATAACGATGAACGTCGGCAACCCGCAACTCGCCTTTGACTTCTGCCAGATACCCAATCATGGCGTCGGCCTGGCGCGGCTGGAGTTCGTCATCAACAACAACATCGGCGTACACCCGAAGGCGATTCTCGACTATCCGAATATTGATGCCGACCTTAAAACAGCGGTTGAAAGCGTCGCCCGTGGCCATGCCTCGCCGCGTGCTTTTTATGTTGACAAGGTGGCCGAAGGCATTGCCACGATTGGCGCGGCGTTTTGGCCCAAGCCGGTGATTGTGCGTTTGTCCGACTTCAAGTCCAACGAGTACCGCAAGCTCATAGGCGGCTCACGCTACGAGCCCGAAGAAGAAAACCCGATGCTGGGTTTTCGCGGTGCATCGCGTTACCTCAGCCCCGATTTTGCCGAAGCCTTTGCGATGGAGTGCGAAGCGCTCAAGCGCGTGCGCAATGATATGGGACTGACCAACGTGGAAGTCATGGTGCCGTTTGTACGCACGCTGGACCAGGCCAAAGCCGTGACCGAACTGCTGGCGCAGCATGGCTTGAAGCGTGGCCAGGACGACCTCAAAATCATCATGATGTGCGAGGTGCCCAGCAACGCTGTGCTGGCCGACGAGTTTCTTGAATATTTCGACGGTTTTTCGATTGGCTCGAATGACTTGACGCAGCTCACGCTCGGCCTCGACAGGGACTCGGGCCTGGAGATTCTGGCGAAAGACTTTGACGAACGTGATCCGGCCGTCAAGGCGCTGCTTAGCCTGGCCATTGCCGCCTGCAAGCGCCAAGGTAAATACGTCGGCATTTGCGGCCAGGGGCCCAGCGATCATCCGGACTTTGCGCTGTGGCTCAAGGAGCAGGGCATTGGCTCAATTTCTCTGAATCCTGACACCGTTATCGCCACCTGGAAGCAACTGGCAGGATAGTGCGGGGTTATTGGGGTCAGACCCCAATAACCCTTTGGGGTCTGACCCCAATAACCCTAACCCCAATAACCCCGCGGCCCTGGAAGTGGCGCGAACCAAGGGAAAGTCCTAGGAGGGTTTCAACGGAGTCGACCAGCCCTCGTGACGATTTGTAAGAAATTGGTAAGCACCGAGGTAACAATCAAGCCATTGTTGCCAAAGGTCTCATGCTTTTTACCGTTTCCACGATCAAGTTGATAACCGAGATCGCTTTGCTCGCGCTGTTCGGGCAGTGGGTGCTGGGTTTGCTGGCAGGCGCCAAAAGGGACGGTAACCTGTTCTATCAAATCCTGCAAATCGTCGGCAAGCCCTTTGTCGTGGCGGCCCGTGTGATTACCCCCAGACAAATCATTGACCGCCACGTACCGTTCGTGGCGTTTTTGTTGCTGCTGTTTGTCTGGATAGCCGCGACCCTGATGAAAATCCGTATTTGCCTGGAAATTGGCGTGGAGTTGTGCAAATGAGCACTACCATGGCTTACGGGTATCTCAAGCTGCAGGCGCTGGTTCTGCTGGTGTTCGGACGGCGGCAAGCGGCTTTGGTCAAATTTGACCAGATGCTGGTTTTGCGGCCCGACGAGCGTTACGCACTGGCAAGCCGGGCCCATGTTCTCGCGGAGGAAGGCGACAAGCACGCTGCTATCAACGCGCTACAACAACTGGTTGCCCGCTATCCGGACCATGCCGCGGCCTGGTTCAACCTGGCCTACATGCTCGAAGACATCGGGGGGCATGCCGACGCCGAGCCGGCCTTTCGCCGCGCGCTGGACATCGAGCCGAAGATGGACCGGGCCTGGTACGGCTTGGCGCTGCTGCTGATTCGCGAGCGCCGCTTCGATGAAGCGGTGCAGGTGCTAAAGAAAAACACAGAACTGCAACCCATGAGCCCGTTCGGCTGGTATCAGCTGGCCCGGGTTCATGTAGACAGGCAAGACCCTGATGAGGCGGTGAAGGTCATTCGCCACCTCAAACGGTTTGAGCCTAAAGTGGCCGCCCAGCTGGAACGCGAGACGGGACTGAGCGCTGCTCGGTCTTCCTGAGTTTCCAGTCAGTTGAGGGGTTATTTGATGGCCGGGGTCTGAGCCCAGGCTTATAAGACGCGATCTGGCTTGCAGGCCACGCTAGGGGACTGGTGGTGATCGTGATGTGCCCGAAAGGGTGTTGTTGATATGGAGGCAAGTGTTATGCAGTTGACTGACAACCATCGCCGTTATTGGCGGAAGAACCTGAATATCACGGGCATCCTGCTCGCGATCTGGTTCGTCGTGACCTTCGTCGTGATCTACTTCGCTCGGGAATTGAGCTTCAATTTCTTAGGCTGGCCTTTCAGCTTCTGGATGGGAGCGCAAGGAGCCCTGATCATTTACGTGTGCATCATCGGGTATTACGCCTGGTACATGAACAAGCTCGATATTGAGCATGGCGTTGAAGAAAGCGAGGAATAATCATGGCTGGAATATTTGGCTCCGATGGCGGCACCGCGAATACCGCTGCCTCCAAAGCTGCGTTCAAGGCAGGCTTGAACAAGATTTACAAGTGGTACACCGGCGGCTTTCTGGCCTTTGTGATCGTACTGGCCGTCCTTGAACAGATGGGCTTGTCGCGTCAGTGGATTGGTATAATTTTCCTGCTGGCCACGATTGGTTTGTATGCTGGCATCGGCATCATGAGCCGTACCTCCGATGCTACCGAGTACTACGTGGCAGGCCGTCGCGTACCGGCCATGTACAACGGTATGGCAACCGGCTCTGACTGGATGTCGGCTGCCTCCTTCATCGGTATGGCCGGCACGCTCTACCTGGCGGGTTACAACGGCCTGGCCTTCATCATGGGATGGACCGGCGGCTATTGTCTGGTGGCTTTGTTCCTGGCGCCCTACCTGCGCAAGTTCGGCCAGTTCACGATTCCCGATTTTCTGGGCGAGCGCTATGGCGGCAACCTGCCGCGCTTTATTGGTATCGTAGCCGCCGTTCTGGTCTCGTTCGTTTACGTGGTGGCACAGATCTACGGTGTTGGCCTGATTACTGCGCGCCTGACCGGGGTGGCCTTCGAGCTCGGGATTTTCCTGGGCTTGGGCGGAATTTTGGTCTGCTCCTTCCTGGGCGGTATGCGTGCCGTGACCTGGACGCAGGTGGCCCAGTACATCATTCTGATCGTGGCCTACATGATCCCGGTGGTGTGGCTGTCGGTCAAACAGACCAGCGTGCCGATTCCACAGGCGATCTACGGCGCCCAGCTCCAAAAAGTGACCGCCAAGGAAAAAGAGCTGACCAACGATCCCAAAGAGCTGGAAGTTCGCGAGATCTTCAAGCAGCGTTCAGTAGCCTTGACTGAAAAACTCAAGGATCCGGCTGCTGCGCTGGCTGTCGACAAAGCCGCGGCCGAAAAAACCGTTGCAGACTTGAAAACCGCCAACGGTGCGGTGTCTGAAATTTCCGCAGCGGAAAAAGCGCTGGCTGCTGTACCGAAAGATGCGGCTGCTGCGAAAGTTGCCTGGACCAAAGCCAAAGCGGCTGCCGACACCAAGGCCAAACCACTGAACGGCATGCTCCCGCATGCGCAGCAGTTTGCCGGCGACCCCAAGGGCGATGCCAAGGCCCAGGAAACCTTCGACACTTCGCGGCGCAACTTCCTGGCCCTGGTATTCTGTCTGATGGTGGGCACCGCCGCTTTGCCGCACATTCTGATGCGTTACTACACGGTGCCCAGCGTGAAAGAAGCGCGGCAATCAGTCACCTGGTCGCTGTTCTTCATCTTCCTGCTGTATTTCACCGCGCCTGCGCTCGCCGTGCTGGTGAAATATGAAATATTCACCGTGCTGGTCGGAACGCCGTTTAATCAGCTGCCGGAATGGATTGCGGCCTGGAACAAGGTCGATCCTTCTCTGATGTCGGTGGTGGACATCAACAAGGACGGCATTCTGCAGCTCAATGAAATGTCCATTGGCGGCGACATCATCGTGCTGGCAGCCCCGGCGATTGGCGGCCTGCCTTATGTGGTGTCCGGCCTGGTGGCGGCGGGTGGCCTGGCGGCTGCGCTGTCAACGGCTGACGGACTGCTGCTGACGATGGCCAATGCCTTGAGTCATGACCTGTACTACAAAATGATCAACCCGAACGCTTCGACCGCACGCCGTGTGGCCATCTCCAAGGGCTTGCTGCTGGTGGTGGCACTGGCTGCGGCTTATGTTGCGGCACAGAAGCCAGCGGACATTCTGTTCCTGGTGTCAGCGGCGTTCTCGATGGCGGCAGCGGGCTTCTTCCCGGCCCTCGTCCTGGGCATCTTCTGGAAGCGAGCGACCGGTATTGCCGCTTCATTGGGCATGGTGGCCGGCATGAGCACAACGATTTATTACATGGTCATGAACCAGGCTTGGCTGCGCGGGCTCTTCGGCATCACATCGCCGGTGGATCTGTGGTTCGGCATCCAGCCGATCTCGGCCGGCGTGTTCGGGATGCCTATTGGGTTGGCCGTGATCATTCTGGTCAGCCTGGTGACATCAGCGCCGAGCCAGAAGGTTCAGGAACTGGTCGAGCATGTGCGCTACCCCTACCTTAAGGGCGACATCGACACGCAGGCGACCTGAGAGACTCTGTCCGGCGCACCCCGCCGGGCAGAATCAAAAAGCCCGGCCACTTCGGTGGCCGGGCTTTTTTGCTGGTGCGCCTGCAAGCTGGCCTGCCAAGCGCCGGCAATTCCTAGGGACCCTCTGCATAACTCCCTGCGGTCTGTGATTGCGCGGGCTCGAGCGGTCCGCTGCGTTGTTTTTCTTGCCAATAGCTGGGCTATTGACTGCAAAAAGACGCCTTGCGGCCCATCTCGATTCGCACACCACAGCCTCGCCAGAGTTATGCAGAGGGTCCCTAGTGTTTGCCGGATAATTACCGCAAGCTGCGCGCCCAGCCGCAGACAATAGGAAACAACCGTGACGGAGCCAGACAAGCCTCTTTCCCCGCTCAGCGCCGACTTGAGCCCGTCCAGCAGCCTGTTGGCCAATTTCCGCCAGGAGCTGATGCGCTACCCGCCTTTTGCACAAATGCTGGCGTCCGACCTTGACTTCTTTTTAAAACACACCCAGCAGAACTATTACGCGCCCGGTGAAGTACTGCTTGCCCCTGACAGCGGCGTTGTCAAACAGTTGTTTTTCATACGTCAGGGCGCGGTGATTGGCGAGCGCGGCCTGGCGGAGTTCTCAAGCGGCGCTTTTCATTACGAGCCCGGCGAGTTGTTTCCCGTCAGTGCCGCGCTGGCCCAGCGCGCCGTCACCGCGACCTACCGGGCCGCCTCTGACACGTTTGTGCTGGTACTGCCGCTTGACGCGATGCAGGCGCTGGCCGTGCTGAGCCCGCTCTTTGCCGATTTTTTGAACCGGCGCACTCTGAAATTTCTGGACCTGTCGCGGCGTGCACTGCAAGTGGCGTATGCATCGCAGGCACTGGCCGAACAGTCGCTGGAAACACCGCTGGGCGAGGTTGCTCGCGAGGCGCCGGTGACTTGTAGGCCCGCAACGCCGCTTCGGCAGGCGCTCAGCCAGATGCACCAGCAGCGCATCGGGTCGATGTTGGTCACCGACGACGAGTGCAAGCCGCTGGGCATTCTGACGCGCTATGACATCCTAGGCCGGGTGACCCTGCCGGCGCTGTCGCTGGACACCCCGATTTCACAGGTCATGGTGCAGCCGGTGCATACGCTGAGCCATGAACACACGGCCCTGGACGCCGCCTTGCTGATGAGTAAACACGGCATTCGTCATGTGCCGGTGACGCGCGGCGGTGTTGCGGTGGGCATGGTTTCCGAGCGCGACCTGTTTGCCATGCAGCGCCTGAGCCTCAAGCAGGTCAGCACCTCGATCCGCTCCGCCGCCGATGTGGACACGCTCAAGCTGGTGGCGCAGGATATCCGGCGCTTTGCGCACAATCTGCTGGGCCAGGGCGTGCATGCGCGCCAGCTCACGGCGCTGATCAGCCGCCTTAACGACGTGCTGACCGCGCGCCTGCTGGAGATCAAGGCCGAGGAGCACGGCCTGGACCTGCGCCGCCTGTGCTGGCTGGCGCTGGGCTCGGAAGGACGCAGCGAGCAGACCATTGCGACTGACCAAGATAACGCGCTGATTCTGCCGGACGACACGACGCCGGAACAGCGCGACGCCGCCTTGCGTTTTGGCCGTGACGTTAACGTGGCGCTCGACGCCTGCGGCTACCCGCTGTGCAAGGGCGGCATCATGGCTGGCGAGCCAGCCTGCTGCATGCTACTACGCCAGTGGCGCGAGCGGTTTGCGCACTGGGTGGAACATGGTGCACCGCAGGACTTGCTTAACGCGAGCATTTACTTCGACTTTCGCGCGCTGGCCGGGGATGAATGCATGGCGCACAGCCTGCGCCGGGAGGTCAGCGAGGCGGCTAGGGGCGCGCCGCGTTTCATCAAGCAGCTGGCGCTCAATGCGCTGGGGCGCAGTGCGCCGCTGAACTGGATGGGCAGTATTGCCAGCGATGACGATGGCCGGATCGACCTCAAACTCCAAGGCGCGGCGCTCTTTGTCGATGCTGCCCGCATTTATGCGCTCAGCCATGGCGTCAACGCGACCAACACGCGTGAACGGCTGGAGGCAGTCGGCCCCCTGCTGGGGCTGGCCGCGTCCGAATACGGGGCCTGGGTTGGCGGCTTTGAGTTTCTGCAGACGCTGCGTTTGCGTGTGCAGCTGGAAGGCACAGCGCCGCCGCAGCAACCCAACCACATCCTGCTGGAGAGCCTGAATAACATTGATCGACGTATTCTCAGGGAGGCGTTTCGCATTGCGCGTTCGCTGCAGCAGCGTCTGCAACTGGACTACGATCGATGAGCTGGGCAGACTGGTTCAGAAAGCCCTTTGGTGCAGCGGATGCCGTCGATGAAGCGCGTTGGGTGGTGCTGGATGTGGAGACCAGCGGGCTGGACCCGCAGCGCGATCAACTGCTGGCGATTGCCGCCATTGCCGTGCGGGTGGACTGGACGGCCAGACGCCTGAGCATCACGCCGGGCGACAGCTTTGAAGTGGTGCTGCGCCAGTCCTCGGTGGTTTCCGCCAAAGACAATATTTTGCTGCACGGCATCGGACTGCAGCGCCAGCGCGAAGGGGTTCCGCCCGAAGAGGGTTTGCGCGCTTTTGCAGGCTTCATTGGGGACTCGCCACTGCTGGCTTTTCATGCGCCGTTCGACCAGGCCATGATCGGCCGGTATGTCATGAAGCACCTGGGTGCCGGACTGCCGAACCGCTGGGTGGACATCGAGCAGCTGTGCGCCGTGACCCACGAGAAGGTACGGGCGCGCGCACTCGACGAATGGCTGGTGCACTTTGGCATTGTCTGCGCCCAGCGCCATCAGGCAGCCGCCGACACGCTGACTGAATGCGAGCTGCTGCAGCGCATCTGGCCGCAGATGACAGCGCAATGCCGATCCTGGCGGGATGTCGAAAAACTCGCGGCCCAGCAGCGCTGGATTGTCAGGGCATGACGATGGACCCAAGTACCCCATTTCACCAGTAGCTGCACGTTGCGAGCGAACGTGGGGGGACTGGCAATTTTTCGACGGGCCGCCCCTAGAAAAATTAGCCCCCTCGGGGGGCAGAGAGCTACACGAAGTGAGCGAACGTGGGGGCTTATCTCTTCGGCAGGCTATAATCATGGGCTTCGCCTTGCTGCACCCTTAACGACGCTGGGGCAGCTTTTACTAACCACAAGGAGAGTTTATGCGTCATTATGAGATCGTCTTGCTGATCCATCCGGATCAAAGCGAGCAAGTCCCAGCCATGCTGGAACGTTACAAGGGCATGATTACCGCCGGCGGTGGCACTGTCCACCGTGTTGAAGACTGGGGCCGCCGCCAACTGGTGTACCTGATCCAGAAACTGGCCAAGGCCCACTACCTGTGTATCAACATCGAAGCTAGCCAGGCCGTGATGGAAGAAATTGAACATGCGTTCAAGTTCAACGATGCCGTGCTGCGCCACCTGACCGTCGTCAAGAAGAAAGCCGAAACCGGCCCATCCCTGATGATGCGCAACGTCGAACGCGAAGAAGCGCGCAAGACCCAGCAAGCCGAGTACGCAGCCAACTGATCAATCATTGAATCAAGTAAACCAGGTCAGACTGACCGCGTGCATCGCTGAGGCAAGTCCTCTTCGCTACACGCCAGCCGGAATCCCCGCTCTCAATGTCGTTCTCGAACACGAGTCCGAAATTGTTGAAAGCGGCACCAGCCGGAAAGTCAAGCTGACCGTCAGGGCGGTTGCTTTCGGAGCGCTGGCAGAAACAACTGGCCAGCTCGAATTGGGCAAACTCCACCTGTTTACGGGGTTCATGATCAATGCACGTACCAGTAAAAGCATAGTTTTACACATTCAAGCCATAAACCCGCTTAACCCAATTTAAGGAGTCCATCATGCCCGGACCGAAACGTTTCAACAAAGACAAGCGCCCCAAGCGCAACACACAATCACTGCTGTTCAAGCGCAAGCGCTTTTGCCGCTTCACCGCTGCCGGTGTCGAAGAAATCGACTACAAGGACATCGACACCCTGCGTGATTTTGTCGCTGAAACCGGCAAGATTATTCCCGCACGCCTGACCGGCACGCGCGCAATTTTCCAGCGCCAGATCAACACCGCCGTCAAGCGCGCTCGCTTCCTTGCGATGCTGCCGTACAGCGACCAGCACCGTAGCCTGTAAGGAGACACGACCATGCAAATCATTCTGCTCGACAAAGTCGTCAACCTCGGAAATCTTGGCGAAATCGTCAAGGTCAAAGACGGCTACGCACGTAACTTCCTGATTCCTTCTGGCCGCGCCCGCCGCGCCACTGCCAGCAACAAGGCAGAGTTTGAAGCCAAGCGCGTCGAACTTGAAAAAGCTGCCGCCGCCAAGCTTGCCGAAATGCAGGCCCGGGGCGAAAAGCTCAGTGGTACCAGCATTAAGCTGACGCAAAAAGCCGGTGTTGACGGTCGTTTGTTTGGCTCTGTCACCAATCATGACATTTCTGCCGAACTGACCAAGCAGGGCTTCGCGGTTGCCAAGTCGCAAATCCGTATGCCTAACGGCCCGCTGAAGATCGTTGGCGACCACCCTGTAACGGTTGCCCTGCACACCGACGTGGCAGTGGACATTACCGTGACGGTATACGGCGAAACAGCTTAAGCTCTCTGCACTTATCAAAAAGCCGCTCACTGAGCGGCTTTTTTCATGGCCTTGCCGCTGTAAAAACTTTTGCACCAGCTCAGGCCTTATTTACACCGCAATTACCCAGCTTATCCACAGCCTTTTCCACTGTACTTTCAGGCCTGCAGGCGTACCATTTAGCACCCTCAAGGAATTCCATGTCTGCCGTACTTTCCCCCTTCGACGATTCCCGATACACACCCGACAAACAGATCGCCCAGTTGCGCATACCGCCGCACTCGATGGAAGGCGAATCCAGCGTGTTGGGCGGCCTGTTGCTCGACAACGGTGCCTGGGACCGTGTCGGCGACTTGCTGACCGACCAGGACTTTTACCGCGCCGAGCACAAGCTGATTTATGCCGCAGTCGGCGCGCTCATCAACGCCACCAAACCGGCTGACGTGATCACGGTCTACGAGCATCTGCAAAACCAGGGCAAGGCCGACGAGGTTGGCGGCCTGAGCTACCTCAATTCACTCGCGCAATATGTGCCGAGCGCCAGTAATATCCGTCGCTATGCCGAGATCGTGCGCGAGCGCTCCATTCTGCGCAAGCTGGTGTCTGCCAGCGATGAGATTGCCACCAACGCCTTCAACCCGCAGGGCAAGGCCGTGGCCATGATTCTTGACGAGGCCGAGCAAAAGATATTCAACATCGGCGAGCAGGGTTCGCGCATGAAGCAGGGCTTTCAGAGCATGGACACGCTGGTTGTCAGCTTGCTGGATCGCGTCACCGAGATGTCCGAAAACCCCAACGAAGTGACGGGCGTGCCCAGCGGGTTTTACGACCTTGACCGCTTGACTTCGGGTTTTCAGGCCGGCGACCTGATCATTCTTGCCGCCCGTCCGTCCATGGGGAAAACGGCCCTGGCCATCAACATAGCCGAGCATGTGGCCCTGAACGAAGGCCTGCCGGTCGCGGTGTTTTCGATGGAAATGGGCGCGTCCCAGTTGGCGGTGCGTATCGTCGGATCGATTGGCCGCATTGACCAGATGCACCTGCGTACCGGCGCGCTGACTGACGAAGAGTGGCCGCGCCTGACTGAGGCGATTGAAAAGCTGCGCAACATCTCGCTGCATATTGACGAAACGCCGGGCTTAACGGTTAGCGAGCTGCGCGCCAACGCTAGGCGGCTGGCGCGGCAGTGCGGCAAGCTCGGTTTGATCGTCGTCGATTACCTGCAACTGATGAGCGTTTCAAGCAGCATGAGCGAAGAAAACCGTGCCACAGCAGTTGGTGAGATTTCACGCGGCCTGAAAATGCTCGCCAAAGAGCTGCAATGCCCCGTTATTGCGCTATCGCAGCTAAGTCGGGGGGTTGAGTCCAGAACCGACAAACGGCCCATGATGAGCGACCTGCGCGAGTCCGGTGCGATTGAGCAGGATGCCGACATCATCATGTTCATCTACCGCGATGAGTACTACACCAAGGAAGCCTGCAAGGAGCCAGGTATTGCCGAGGTCATCATCAGCAAGCAGCGTAATGGCCCGACCGGCGTGGTCAAGCTGACGTTTCTTAATCGCATCACTAAGTTTGAGAGTTTGGCTCATGGGTCTAGCGGAAATTTTTGAGCATTCACTGAGTTGAATACAAATTAAAAAGGCCGGTAAAACCGGCCTTTTTAATTTCAGCAAAAACTCAAATTACTTGACGTGCTTGCCGATCAGGCCAGCCATCTCGAACATCGACACTTGCGCCTTGCCGAGTACGGCACGGAGCTTTTCGTCGGCATTGATCATGCGCTTGTTGACCTTGTCCTGCAGGCCTTTGGACTTGATATAGATCCACAGCTTGCGGACGATCTCGGTACGTGGCAGAGGCTTGTCGCCAACCACGGCTGCCAGTGCTGCGCTCAATGTCAGCGGTCTCATAAACGCTGCATTGGGCACACGCTTTTTGGCGGGCGCTTTTTTAGCTGCTGGCTTTTTGGCCGCAACTTTCTTTGCAGGAGCTGCTTTCTTCGCGGCTACCTTTTTCGCAGGAGCCTTTTTAGCGGCTGCCTTCTTTGCAGGAGCTGCTTTCTTCGCAGCTACTTTCTTTGCCGGAGCAGCCTTTTTTGCAGGCGCTTTTTTAGCCGGTGCTTTTTTTGCAGTTGCCATGATTGATTTTCCTTCTAGAAGTTGATAAATCACCGCCAGAGATAACTACTCACCAGCGGCATTGCGGATGCTACTGGAGAAAACCGTGTTTTCATAGGGGGAAAGCACTTTTTTTGCGGATTTGTGTTGCAGACTATCAAATTTGCCACTTGTGATTTGTGCGACAAGCATAAAAACGACACTTCTGGTGACTTCCGGGTGCTACCACCTGAATAACCTCTTTAGATCACGCGCTCTGTGCGCAAGGTTGCGATCTGCGCTGCGCTGTAACCCAACTGCGTCATAACCTCATCAGTGTGTTCGCCCAAAAGAGGTGAGCGGGTCACTTCCGTGGCGCTGTCTGACATTTTGATCGGATTGCCCACCGTAAGATATTTGCCGCGCATGGGGTGATTGACCTCAACCACCGTTCCGGTATCACGCAGTGATTGATCCTCAGCTATTTCTTTCATCGACAGAATAGGGCCGCAAGGGATGTCGTATTTGTTCAGAATGTCCATCGCCTCGAACTTGGTCTTGGTTTTAGTCCATTCCTCGATGCGCGCGAAGATCGACTTGAGGTGAGGCAGACGCGCGGCCGGCGTGGCGTAGTGCGGGTCGGTGATCCACGTCTCTTCGTCGATGATTCCGCAAATGGCTGGCCACACGGCGGCCTGTGTGATGAAGTAGATGTAGGCGTTGGGGTCTTTTTGCCAACCTTTGCATTTGAGAATCGAGCCAGGCTGACCGCCGCCGGAGGCGTTGCCGGCGCGCGGCACGGCATCGCCAAATTCGATGTCCGGGTATTGTGGATACTCTTTCATCACGCCGGTGCGATCTAGGCGTTGTTGGTCGCGCAGCTTGACGCGGCACAGGTTCAGCACGGCATCCTGCATGGCCGTAAGGACCTTTTGTCCACGACCCGTCGTCTTGCGTTGGTAAAGTGCCGCCACGATACCCAGCGCCAGATGCAAGCCGGTGCCGCTATCGCCGATCTGGGCACCGGTGACCATCGGCGGGCCGTCGTCGAAGCCGGTGGTCGAGGCCGAGCCGCCGGCACACTGGGCGACGTTTTCGTAGACCTTGCAATCTTCGTAGGGTCCTGGGCCGAACCCTTTGACCGACGCAACAATCATTCTCGGGTTTAACTCCTGAATACGTTCCCAGGTGAAGCCCATGCGATCAAGTGCGCCTGGCGCGAAGTTTTCCACCATCACGTCGCAATGTTTGATGAGTGCATTGAGGACTTCCTTGCCCTTGGGGGTTTTGGTGTCCAGCGTGATGGAGCGTTTGTTGTGGTTCAGCATGGTGAAGTACAAGCTGTCCACATCGGGGATATCGCGGAGTTGCCCGCGGGTGGCATCGCCTTCGCCTGCGCGTTCTACCTTGATCACGTCCGCGCCGAACCAGGCCAGCAATTGTGTGCAGGTAGGGCCCGACTGGACGTGGGTGAAATCAAGGATGCGGACTCCGTCTAACGCTTTGCTCATGAAAAATCCTGCTGGAAAGGTGAATGCGGGTTATTGGGGTCTGACGCCAATTTCATTATGATGCAAAGCATCGCCCCCAAAGGGTGCGCCAAAGGCACGATGAATTTGGGCTCTGACCCCAAAAACCCCCGCGACCCGCCTTTGCCGACGGGCTCATGGGGGATTGGTCTGCGTGGCAAGTTGGTTTTCAAGTTCCGTCAGGCGTTTACGCAGGTTGCGTTCCTCGGCGAATCGGCTGGTTTCGTCGCGGATCACCGCGACAATGGCCGACACCTTTTTGTCCGGCGTATAAAGCAGGGCCACCGTGAAGGCGATGGACAGCGCCCGCCCATCC
>Ga0335398_10006298_pt1 | contig 15104 bp, 4 predicted proteins | sample BON03_FD_205742 | JGI IMG/M metagenome (GOLD analysis project Ga0335398, IMG submission 205742) | Freshwater microbial communities from Lake Bonney liftoff mats and glacier meltwater in Antarctica - BON-03 (spades assembly) (version 2) | ecosystem: Environmental > Aquatic > Freshwater > Ice >... | reverse complement strand
GGGGGGGGGGGGGGGGGGGGGGAGGGGAGAAAGGGGGGAGAAAGGGGGGGGGGGGGGGGGGGGGGGGGAGAGGGAGAGAGAGAGAGAGAGAGAGAGAGAGAGAGAGAGAGAGGAGCGGTGAAGGGGGCACAGCACGCCGCCGAGGGGAAAAAGGGGGGGACAGAGAGGCGAAAGTATTACACCCAAGCTCTGGTGTGAAAGCAGATGATCCTACACTATGTGTGCACATGCACTGGCTCTGTATTGCGTATTGTATGTACACGTGTGCGAGTCGTGTGTGGTCAAAGACGTTGCCAAATCACACGCCGAAATCGAATTATGTCTATACAGTAATAAGTAGTTGACACAAGGATACCGGTCCTTGACATGTGCGATGTAAACAAAACAAAAAAAATGCGAAGATGCAGTAGTGTGCGCATGCATGCATGTTTAAAGACCGGAGGGGAGGACGCGCAGGGGGGAGGGGTGTGACGATGCAGCAGCAGAGGCGTTGGCGGCTGTGTCGATGGCGCTGAGCTCGAGGCTGTCAAAAATGCTGTCGTTGCTCAAAACTGACACCTTTTGCTGCATGGGCACGCGCTGAAACCCGGGTGAAAGCGCAACTGCTGGATGCTGTGCTCCGCTGGCTGCCTCCCCACCCAGACGGCCCTGGTTGGGGCGCCGTGCTGAACGCACAAATCGTCGCGCCAGCCAGTAGAGCACCGCCAGCGCTATCAATGTAATTCCCAGCAGCCTGTGCAGATATAAACAGCATAAAGTAAACTAAAAGGAAAGCTTGGAGGCAACAAGAAAGGGATACAGCAGCCAGCCGCAAGCTTAGCAATCGCAGCTTCCCCATACAATGAGAGTCCAGACCGGCGGCCCTGCTGTGAGCTTTGGAGCGCGTCCAGCACCCGGTTCAGCAGTATCAGCAGATTCTTCATGATGCCGCAAGGAAACCTGTTCGTGGGATCCGACAGTTAGTTCACACCGGCGCGGTTAAGACAGCCACTGGCACCAAGGTTTAGAGTTGGCATTGCTATGGGCAAGCGAGGGGCAGGCATGGCAACGTGTTTGGAGCAGGAGGTCCGACCGCGTTAATGCGCGGTCAGCTGGTGGTGATTCGGCGACGCACGGCTGCAGCTACTTGTTTGTGTCGTCGAACCATTGCGGCCAAGGCCGGGCCATCAAGCAGCAAAAAAAAATGCCCTCAGCGTGCAAGGAGGGTGGTGCCGCGCAGCGACGCCCTGACGAGGTCATTCGAATACCATTGCGCGGGTTGGCAACGGCACTGCTGTTTTGGGTGGCAGCAGCAGGCGTGCCGACGGCCGAGGGAACGGTACCAGCAGCGCCAACCAACCTGAACGTGCCATATGTGACCCGTTTCGAATTAGCAGTGGCATGGGTGCCGCCGGTGGGCGCAACAATGTATAAGCTGGAACACCGCGAGTCCAACACCAGCCCACCCAGCGCCTACACTTCCTACGGGCCCGGTGCCACATTTGACGAAACGCTCATGCTGCTGGGTGACCTGCAGGAGGGCAGGAACTACGATTTGCGGGTGTATGCGGGAAATGCCGACGGGTGGTCACCAGCAGCGGCTCTAGAGGGCGATGCCAACACGAAGACGACCAACCCGCCCGATCCCCCGCTCGGCGTAAAGCAGTCTGCCTTCACCGAGACATCCATGTCGTTGACGTGGACGGATGCAGCGGGGCCCGCGGCCACACATTGGAGGGTCAAGGTGAGCGAGTGCGAAAAGAGAATCTGGCAGGCCGAATGCGTTGACGGGCGGCCGTGTCTGACGGACCGCACTGTGCGCTGCGGCGACTACGAGTACTACAAGGAGAACGAAAGTATTGTCGAGTTTACCAGCAAGCCTGCGCTGATTAAGAATCTGCGCAGTGGTTATGCCTACTTTATGGTGGTGGAGGCCCGTAATCGCAATGTAAATGGCTACGACTACGGGGGAAGCTTGCCCGTGACGCTCACGCCGCGCGGTGCCTACGACTCGGCGCCCACAAACTTGCGTGTCAATGGTGTGCAGCACAATGCTGTGCTGCTTTCCTGGGATGCGGCACCGGGTGCAACACACTACAGGATTCAATTTCGAGTGCCCGCAGAGTCAGCATCGTGGTTTCCCACGTCTAACCAGGCACAGTTGCTGACGACGGCCTCAGAGTACGTAGTGGTCCAATTGACGCAAGACAAGACTTATGAATTTCGCGTTCTGGCACGCGATCTTTTCGAGCAGACGGTTGGCGGAGGCCAGCTGTCCTGGGCCGGTGACGTGCAAGGCTACGAGGAGGACCAGTTTGCTAGTAATATAGTGTCGGCTACGCCAGTGCAGCAGTTGACAGTCAACCCAACTGGCCTCACTGTCATGGGCGTGCGCGACACTGAGGTCCACCTCACATGGAATGCACTTGCACGTGCCGACTATTATGTCCTGCAGTATAAAAAATTTGATGAGGCCTACGAAATGCTTGAGTATTGGATGGATGTGGAGTCAAAGGTGGGCGAGGCGCGGCGCTTTACCAGCACTTCAGGGCAGGTGACAGAGCTGACGACCAACCGCCGCTACGAGTTCCGTCTCAAAGCCTTTAACAGCCATGTTGGAACAGCGACATATTTGGGGTACTCGGGGCCAAGTGCTGTAGTGTATGGAGTGCCCCTGCCGCGCCTGGGTGCATCGCAAGACTTTGCTCTCGTTGCAACCCCCTGGCTCGATATGCTTGAGTGTGCATCAAACACCTGTGCGCTGCAAGCAGGGAGTAAAGTCTCGGTGTATTTAAGCCCAGACGCGCCCAGTGATGATGGCCTGTTGGTTGGAGCACTGTTGCGGATTACAAGTGGCACTGCCAAGTATCAGAATTCGCGCATCTTGTCCTACAACGCAACGTCAAAAGAGGCGAGGCTAGCCGTGCCATTTGACACGGCAGCAAGTGTAGGAGATAGATACGAAGTGTCGCGGTATGCGGTAGGGGAGGAGCGTGCCACACTGGTCTGGACGCATTTTCCGGGCGCTACCAAATACAAGATTTTGATCCGTCGCTCAGGCGCGCATCAAGCCTACGCCGAGAAAGTTGTCCTCACCGAGCCGCTCGCTCACACTGGTGCTTGCACACGCACGCTACCCAAGAATGGCTCCTCACATCCGGCGTTGACCCATGAGGCAACACGGTGTTACGAGGTGACAGGTTTGGTGCAAGGTGTGAGGTACGACTTGATCTTGAGCGCCGGCAATTCGCATCTGGAATGGGGCGTCTACTCGGAGGCAGTGGAGGTGATGGCCGTGTCGCCGCCCAAGCAGACTCCGGGCACTCCGATTGTCTTATCACAAACTGCTGAGAGTGTGACATTCAAGTGGTCCACGGCAACCAGCGACACCGCGCCAACTGCCAACTACCGAGTGATGCAACGGCAAGTCATGCCAGATGAGAGTGCCACCCTCTGGTCCACACCCAAGAACTACGGGTTGTTAACTGACTCAGAACCGGGCTTTCAAGTCACGGGGCTCCAGCGAGGGTATGCCTACGACTTTGAAATCGTGTCGGGCAATTTGGCGGGCTTTCGATATCCAGCTCTGAGTTTTAGACTTGTGACGCCGTGCACTCAAGTTGGTATCGATGCCGTCTCTAGTGTCACAGACTGTGCGCGTGCGCACACCACCCAGGCGCAGTGCAAGTATATGACCATTAAGCTTTCGTGGTCGCCGGCGCAATATGGTTTGTACTTCAAAGTGCTGGCTCGCAAGCGAGGGTCGACACAGCAGTTTATTGGACTGCCAGCAGTAGCTGCAGCGCCCTACCTGTCAAAGGCCACCATCATTGGACCTAACGTGTCGACGTTTGCATTCGACAACGCCCACTACCCCGAACTTCGTGACTATGTAGAGTTCGAGTATAAAGTAGTTTCGAGTTTCACCGCGCAAGGGCCGTTTGAAGGAGTTGGCTCGCAAGTGACTGTAGGTTTGCACACCTCAGTGCCTCTTCCTGTCAAGACCCTACGTCTCAAGAGCAAAACGTTGCGCAGTATTACAGTCACCTGGCAGCACGCCCTGGCGCATCCCATCGACGACCATGACGAAAACCCCCCTTACTATTATGTGGCAAGAGTCTGCCCAAGCAGTGAAGGCGACTGTGGAGGTATGAGTGTGTATCCCAACCATCAGAACTTGTCGCAAGCTACGCGCTTTCTGCAAATGGAGGCCACCTTGGACTTGTCTGCGGGCGGCCTATTGCAGCCTGATGTGCCGTACAACATCACCATTTATGCCTGCAATTATTTTGATGGCAATTTGGATGGAGAGTTGACGGGTGACGAGGGATGTAACACCCTTGGCGTGCAGCTGCCATACGCTGTCATGCCTGGTGGACTGGCACAACAAGTGACGAGCCTCAAAGTCACTCAGACTCATGCCAGTGTGCTGCGCTTAGAGTGGCAGCGTGCAGGGGTGTTGGGCGCGGCAGCCATGATGTATGACATAGAGCAGCGCAAGATGGGAAGTTCCGAGTGGATCAAGGCCACCCGCATCCTGGTGCGGGGCACCATTGCCAACTGTGTGCACGACACCTCCCGATGTGCCCGATGCGATCCCAACAAGACTCTTTTACTCTATGACCAGTGTGTACAGGCGGTGGGTGTGACATATGGCTTGTCCGAGGGTGTTGATACCTGCGGAAACGACTTTTGTGTCGAGAACTTTGGCGATGCCCATCTATATATGTCGGAAGGTGAAATGAAGGGCCAGATCCGGCCGCTACTTGCCACGCCGCCCTCCGTCCCCAGCAACGTTTTCATTCTCAACACCACATTGTTTGGCAACAGAGTGCAAGACACCTTTGAGACGGGCTTCACCTCGGGCACCTACAACGTGTACAAAAAAGCAGTGTTGGGAGGAGTGTGCTGCCCCATCACAACCCAGACTATAGTAGCCTACATCGCTGATCTCGAAGCCGACACTGCCTATCAATTCCGAGTCTACGCTGGCAACATGAACGAACAGCACTTTGAAACTCTCGGCAGTCACATCGCAACTGCCTTCACTGTGTCTAAACCAAATGCTGTTGACGATCTGACCTTTCTCTACTTGGTGGGTCACAATGCAACACGGGTGGAGTGGTCGGACCCAGGCGGCGGTCAATTCTGCGGCGAGCGCATGTATCAGATTGTGGGCCGGCTAGGATTGGGAGACGAATGGGAGGTGCTCAACTTGACTGCTCCCAACGCTCCCTGGATCAAGCATATTGAGTATAACGATGGGGTGGGAAGGGTGCAGGTAACCGTCATGGGCCTACCCTGGGCGCGGACGTCTCACAACCTCGTTACTTACCCTACTGCCGTGCTCGAAAACATGTTTATGGTGCGCACCTATTGTAGTAATCACTTGGGGTTGGCTGATTCCTCCATTCCTAACATGACGTATCTGGATGATATTAGCTACTCACACGTTGATGGCAAATCCATCAACATCACCTTGAAACCCCCGCCGTCCGCCACGGTGCAGGGCCTGCAAGTGCTTTATGTCACAACAGACAGTGTGTTTGTGCGGTGGCATGCTTTGCCTCGCGCGGAGATGTACAAGGTAATCATGTCATATGACTCCACCGTCATAGCAGGGCCATGGAAGCAGCACTTGCAGGCCTTTTCCGCCTGGGCTGACTGGCCCAACGCAAACAGCGCCCAAATTTTCCGGACAACAGAGGCCAAGGTAACGGGTCTAACTGCGGGCCTTCGGTATCGGTTCAAGATCGTCGCTGGCACACGGCATGCCAACCTACTCGGCACCTTTTCTGCTGAATCCCTGCCCACAACACTGGCCTACACTCTGGCCGCACCGCCTGCCGCTGTGGACATCGTGTTACAGGTCTACAAAATGACGGCGACACGCATCAAGGTAAGGTTTGGAGTAGCTTCCCAAATGAGTGTCGACCCGTCCAACCACTCCCGGCCTCTCGTTGCACTGCTCCTCCAGAAGGGCAATATGGACTTTGAGGGCGGTGTGAATGCATCAGGGTGCAGTAATGTAGTGGTGGCAGATGAAACCTTTATTGGTCCTCCGCCTGGCTGCCGGGAGTTGACAGTCTTGAACTACACATCCGACGGCCGCACCATCTACGAGTATGAGTTCGCGAATCTCCAAGAGGGTCTTAGCCATCACGTCCAGGTCAAGACCTGGAATCTCGACACACCAAATCATCGGCGCATAGTCTACTCAGGCAACGCCACATCGTGCATCTGCGCCACATACGCCACCAAATACCAATGCAGCGAGTACCGGATCTTCGGTAGCTCCCTCTCGTGCTCGGTATCGGCAGAGGTTGCCTACATGCAGGCACCTGCAAGCGGCAGGAGCGGTGCCTATAACATGCTCTATGCCTTTGTGCGACAAGGCACAGGCGCGGGCCAGCGGCGACGGATAGCAGGATACCAAGGTGCAACACGAGCACTCCTTTTTGACTCACCCCTCGACATTCTTCTCGACGAGACCAGTCTTGTCGAAATTCACGAGTCTGGCCTCGCGTCCGAAGGCTCTCTGGCCGCCTCGTGTGCACCTGCAGAAACTGTGTGCGGCAGCGTGTTTCTGAATGCAGCCAACTCAACAGACGTAGAGACAGCCTATGTGAATGGGTTTATGGAGTTAGTGGGCGGCGTGTGCGACAAGCAAATGCGGCGCGTGGTAGCCTATCGAGATGCAACCCGCCAGGTGGTTGTGTATCCAGCCTTCACATGCAATCCAGCAGTGGGCCAACTCTATGAGATGCGTTCCTTTTCCTTTGCGGAAAAGACAATAGGGCCAATTGCACAGCGCGGACCTCCGGATCAGCCGTCGATGCCACTAACGGGTGTGATTCTACACAATTCGGTGGCTCTCTCGTGGGATGGTGTGACAAGGTGCATCAGTTCTACTGGTTATGCCCTCCAATGCCAGGTGGAAAGCTACAGAATCCGCAAAAAGAAAACGCATGATTCAAGTGATTTCCCAGTTTTCAACAGCACGTGGATGGAGGGGTACTTTTACAGCGCGAGTCACGTGACGGTGCTCCTTGGTCTCGAGGATATGTGCAGTTTTGAGTTGCAAGTCTCGGCCAAAACAGCGCTCAACGATGAATGGGGCGCTTGGAGTGTGTCGCAATACGTCAAACTTACTGGTGGCGCGCCCAGCCTGCAGCCAATCCTGCTCCCCTTTCTTGCTGGTCTATACAACAACAAAATCAAAATTCGGTGGACCACAGACTTGAACCCCAAACAGATGGACCGCTTTTTCTTGCGCTTTGGCGAAAGTGAAAACAACATGCGCGACTTTGGTGGTATTGTTGCCGGTGCTTTGAAGCGCACTGTCTTTATGGATTTCAATGTTTGCACTCAGGCTACCCCTTCGAAATCAACGTGTGAGACTCTGTTGACTGGCCTTGACATGGGAACCATCTATGTTGTTCAAGTCTTTGGCGGCAATATGAATGGGTTCGAGGAGATTGGCACTTCAAAGGGCACACAGGCTACGCTCCTGTTACCCGTCTCTCCAGTATCTCACTTGAAAATGCTTCAAGTTATCATAAGCGCAAACGTGTCAGGGTATGCAGTGAAAATGTCCTGGAATCGCCCCCAAACCTATCCCTCTGTCACCAAATATTATATTGCCTCGAGCGAAAACTATGGTGCCTTTGCCCGGCTGGATCCAGCCATTGAAAGTACCCAACGTACTGTGCAGCATACAGTAGGCTATTTGAACAAGGGTTCCGTCTACCGCTTGCGGGTCCACTCTGGTAATCAGGAGGGGCCCACTGGGTTCCACGCCCACATGCCTGATGATCCCACTGCCTCCATCATCATTACAGTCGTGCCAGATGGCGTGCCGGGACGCGTTGAAATACGCCAAGTCACGCCCATTGTTCCAGATATGAACAGTATGGCGGCTGTAAGGTGGAGCCTTCCCAACGCGGGCGCCGACGCTACCTACTTCACCATTGGCACCAAATTGATCAACAACTTGATAGGGTGTCAGACATGCGATACCACTCTTGTTCCCAACACTGGCTATTGTTTACCTAACAACGCAGCGAATGCCATCCAGGATGAGTCGACTGGCACTTGGCGGTATCGGACATGTAATTTCAATCCTCCTTGCGACGCCACGTGTGCGCCTGCCTTTGGGGTGATGCTTTACACTGGATGCCTTGCAACGCACGCTAACTGTATTACCAACCCTGCCTGCGACGCCATGAAGGGCCAGTGTTTGACACCTTGCCAGGGCGCTTCGAATCAAGGACCACTGAGTGCTGGGCAAACGTGCCTTTTCACAGGCACAGAGGCGGAGGTGACAGGGCTGGAACGTGATGCCTGGTATGAGTTTTATGTCTTTTCTGGTAACACTGCGGGGATTGGGCTGGCGTCGGATCCCTTTTGGCGCAAGACTGCCGCACTTGCTGTGCCCGTGACTGGCTTGAATATCTCGGAAGTGCGTGTTGACAGGGTGGTGCTGGTGTGGAACGCTATGCTGCCCCACCTTTGTACGGGCGGCGGCAACGGCAATTGCACCTACAAGGTCACCTGGGACCCGGCGACAGCTGAGGGTTCAGAGGGTTACACCACTCGGCAAGTTGGACTAAAGGGAGTAGTCTACTATCAAAACTCTTTCGAGCACAAAGTCGATTTTTCATCGGGAAGTACGCGCTATATGTACCGAGTCTTCGCAGGCGATGACCGCACCAACTTGTTCGAACAGTTCGGCACTCCTGTCACAATGCCAGCTGCCGCCACTGACTTTAAAGTCGTGGCTGCCACTCAAAACTCTCTCACGTTCAGCTGGACACCAGATGTTAGTGCAAATAGTTATCAAATCTTCATGTCAAGTGGCTTGGCATACCGGCCGGCCTCTGCGCCAACAGCCGCTCTCTCTATTCGAGTTGAAGGTCTCGCCCAGGGTCTACCTTACAACTTCAAAGTCTTTTCCAAAGTGATGGGACGTACGCCGTTGGAATATGCAGGCAGCCTGCCGTATCGCGCGGTACCAGCGGGTCTATCGTCGGCACCGAAGGAGCTTTCAGTCGTCTCGGCCACTCACAGTACGGTCAAGTTGGAATGGGAGGCAGGCGATGCGAGAGGTGCTGTGCGCTACCAGATCGTGCGTAGTATAGATGGGCATCCCTACATGGCGTACCCGCAGGATGTCGAAATGTTGCTCGGAGCCTCGCACCAGGCACTCATCACTGATCTTCTTCCCTCTTCACTCTACAAATTTAAAGTGTACGCTGGAAGTTTTAACGGCTTCGAAAACGTCGGCAGTAACGTCGTTGACCAGGTGCAGCCAGTCGGGCGCGCTCGCTCGCTCTCGATCCGAGGCGTGAGTGACTCTTCTGTCACTATTGACTGGCTCCCCCCAGCATACGGACTTACACCATCGCACTATCAGGTGGAGTACAGGATTGGCGATGTCAAGACGCGCATCGCTGACGTCGAGCATCTAGGTGGAAGCCGCGCGAGGCAATCAGCGCTGCTCACACCTCTTGATCCAAACCAGTACGCCGTGCGAGTCTTTTGCAAGTCGCAGTCGGGCTTTTATGAGCCTTCAGGCACTGGTGATGCCAAGGCAGTGCCGCTGCTCGTCCCCTACGGCCTGCGCGTCATATACACCTCAGTCGACTCGGTAACGTTGGCGTGGCTGATGCCTGAGTATATGGGCACTGGATACCAGCCTCAAAGCTATAAGATAGACTACATCATGACCTCACAGGGCACCACGGGTCTAGTCGACAAGATTCCTATCTATCAGAATACCACCCAAATCACCGGCCTTGAAACGAATAGGCCCTACACCTTTTCGATCCAAGCAGAATTCGAGGCAGGGTTGTACTTTGGCACTCTGAGCTCGAATCTAGTGGAGGCCACGCCCCTCGACCAACCTTCCAACTTGACCATCACTGGTGTCTCTGCGACGCAAGTATCGCTGCAATGGATCGCGCCGGGTGTGGGTATGCTACCGATTGGCTACAGGCTGCGCTACATTGAAATGCGCTCGGGGCTCGCGAAGCATGTCAATGCCGTGCCGCATGCTGGATCGTTCAAGGCACAGCAACAAGGTGTGGTGACAGGCTTGACCAACGGCATGCAGTACGGCTTTCTTGTCTTGGCACAGGCAGGCACAGGAGCATACAGCGACAATGACATGACGCCCATCACCACCTCGCCAATGACGATGCCCCAAGACCTGCGGATTACACAAGTGACGCTGTCGACAGCAAAGGCCGAGTGGCTCCCACCCCAACCCACGCCTGGGGGAGTCAATCCCGTGAATTACGAACTTCATTATGCGGACAAGGTGCAGACGATCCCTTTTGGGAATAGCGAATGGGTGGTGGAGGAGCTGGGCGGTGCTATCTCGTATACATTCTGTTTGTTTGTCCGCTCGCCGGCCGGTGATTTGATTCCCGGTAACGGCGGGTGTAGGACCGTGATTACCGTGAACCAGGTTACCAACTTGCGCATCATCGACTCCACCCACTCCACTCTCACTCTCGCGTGGGATGCTGTCACGGGAGTGACGACCAAGGTGGCCTACATGCTCGTCGCGGTGCCTATCAAGCAAGGTGTTTCAGTCCTGAGCGGCGAGGCGTCCTGGGTGCCCTTGACAGAGCGGTCCACGATGTCGGTTCTGGTACCGCATCTTGGGCACCAAGTCCACAATGTATCCTTGACCAACTTGTCTCACGGGCACATGTTTGAGATGCGCATCTATGTTGTGGTCGATGGCCGCTACACTGAGCCGGTCGGTAGTAATCCTCTGCAAGTGTCGCCAGTCGGCCGCGCTACCCGCACGCGTCTGTGCTATTACGACAAGACGGAGATTGCAATCCAGTGGACCAAGCCTGAGACAGGTCCAGTACCATCTCAATACCGCATCTCGTACCGCAAAGATGGGTGTCGCCAACAAACTTGGCAAGTGTGTGCAACCACAGTCACCACGCCTATCATTCAACAACAAGGCCACGCTGATGCCGTCCAGACCTACACCCTCTTTGGTCTTGCCGAGGGTACTGTATATGACTTTCGCGTGCACGCCTATAATGATGATACGCACTTGTTTGATGAAGTGGGTAGCGTGGCGCTCAAGGCGCAGGCGCGCGGCGATCGCAGCGACTTCGCGCTCCTTTTACCACGCGACGCTAATGGATATGTAGAGGTTTCCAAGTCGTCTGACCACTTGGCTCGCAAACACTTTGAAACCCAAAGTGTGACTCTGGAGGCGTGGGTCAAACTGGATCCTGTCGCTGCCGCTACTGTCGGGTATCAGGGCATTGCTGGTAATCTGTATAGTTTCTCGACTCAGTCAATGGGATCACAGGGTGCTGGACACTTTGGCTACGGCCTCGTCTGCCAGACAAAGTCTGATGGTGGTACCTACTGTGGGATGCGTTTGGGGATGTTGACAGATGGCAGTATGGGAACCTCTCTCCAGGGCCTCTGCACCTCACTCAATTTCGAGAATCCCACCTTTTGTGGGGGGATACCAGGGTGGACGAAAGGTGAGGGGGCCGAGTCTTTGAGTGAGGTTGCGTTGGATCAGTGGATTCATCTCGCATCATCCTACAACCATACCAACGGGCACTACATTCTGATGGTCAACGGTCAAATGCACATGAACCGCACCCTCGCCTACACCAAACCCGATGGCGACACCGCCCACCCCGAAATATACTACACAGGCAACGACGGGGCGTACCCAGCCTCAGTCACGTTTCCGCGCAACCGGATGGATTGGAATATAGGGCGTGGGCTGATTGGAGAAATCGCGCCCACAGTCGCCACAGCGCCCTACTCTTACTTTGCTGGCTCCATTGACCAAGTTCGTGTGTGGTCTTACGGCAAGACAGGCGAGGAGATGCGCCGAACAGCCTACTTGGACACCGTCACCCCTCACACTGCTGGCCTCCTGGGATATTGGCCCTTTGACGACGCCTCTTTTCACCAGACGTGCGCAGACGAAGTGTCGATAGTGCGTGATGCGCGTGCTGGCAATGTGACATACGCCGCTCGTCTCCATGGTCCAGCGCAAATGACCCTCTCGACTATGCCCCTCGATCGAGAAGCTGTCTTTTCGGACCTTACTCCTGCCAACAATTCGCAATTCGTTGTGCACTTAGGCGACAGTATCAGAGTGGAGGTGGAGGCGGGAGATGGGAACCCCTCAGATAAGGCGCTGGTGGTCCTGCAAGTTCCTGCGAGCCAATACGCGCACCCCACTGGTGCCGTTTTCAGCGATGTGAGTCGGGTGGGCGGCGAGTTGAGATGGTCGCCTGTCGCACGAGATGCCGGCAAGCACGTCACCTTCTGTTTTCGCCTGTCGAATAGTGTCACCAACCCTCTCCGGCCGAGTTTTGCTCTACAGAGCACAAGGCAAACGAGGTGCCTCCAAGTGCATGTTCCCCTGTGCATCTACAAGGCTACATCAGGAGAGACGGTGCGGTCGATAGCACGCAACTTCCACACCAACTGGCGCACCCTCTTCATGCTCAACCCCGAAATTGGGCACCCCAATCAGGTTGCAGCAGGACGGACAGTGCGGATAGGGAGTCTCTACACCATAGGGCTGCATCAGAATCTGACATCCGTGGCGTCTACTGCGCGCGTCTCTTGGACTTCCTTTGCCAATAATAATGGTGCCATCTTCAATCGGCTGTGGACAGATGAGTACTTTGAAGCGCAGGCAACCTATGCGCGTATGTCTTCTGTCATTCAGGCCTTTGACCCTGGTCACGGTGTGTTTGATGTGGCGTATCCTGACCTCGATATGCTGCACGCCTACAATGGGCAACAGGTCTGCCTCGTCGCGCAATTGAATACCAACTGCATCTAGCCGATTGAATACCAACTCCATCTAGCCCAATGCCAAGTGTATTTAAGGCAGCTACCTACTGGTCACTCTATGTAGGGTATGTATGCAGGGTAGGGAGTATGCACGGTAGTTCGTGACTCTATGTAGGGTATGTATGCAGGGTAGCTCGTGACTGTATACAGCACCGCCGCACTCCGCTTTCATTCTCTCCGCGGCCACAATCACACACACCACTCCAAGACGCCAAAATATCAAAGACACGGCCCAAAAGGGGCTGGTAAGAGTCCTGCCTAGAGTCGTGCCAACAGTCACTATCTAACACCACTCTATGCCCACACAAACCGTGGGTGTACGTGTGTGTGCGTGTGAGAGAGAAAGAGTGTGCGTGTGTATGTGTGTGCGTGCGTGTGTGCGTGTACTTGTGTGTGTTTGTGCGTGTGTGTTGGTTGTGTGTGTGTGTTTGCGAGTGTGTGTATGTGTGTGCGTGTGTGTGTGTTTGGAGGGGGGGGGATGGGCAAGCCAGAAAAATGGAAGATTGGAACCTTGAGAGAATGGACGGTGTGAAACTGCGAGTTGACGCATCAAGCTGCGAGTTGATACCCATCCACCGAGATCATCCATACGGCACCGACTGAGCGCACTCTATATCTCAGCGGTATCTTGCACCAAGTGACCAACTGGTGATCTGACCAAGTCGTCATATCATAGTAGGATTGCGCCATAGGCCATACCAATGCGTATACGCCATAGGACATACCAATGGGTACCGACTTGCGCGTTGAAGAGGCGTGGGACTTGACAGATGGGTGTCTAACTCCTTGACATGTACCAGCCTCAAGGGTGTGTAGCTCCATGACATGAACCAGCACCCTGTCGCACGTGACTGACTTATTCAATCCTTGACATGTCACTCTTGGTTTGCATGCCACATTTTTTTCTTTATGCCAATCTTTTATTTGTTGTTTTTGTCGTTCTTTCCTTCGCTCGACCTTCTCTTCTCCTCCCTGTTCCTTTCTTCTTCCTCTTTGAATTTTGTAAATAAATTGATTCTTTCTGAATGTGGTGTGTGCGAGTGTGATGGGGAGAGTGGGAAGGAGAAAGAAAGTCACGCTGTCCTCTGACCTTAACCTCGGACTTCACAGTCATACCGATGAAGCTCGGTGTCGATACTTAAACGGACTTTATACGCTTGATATTTATATGGGTGTCGGCTGAAAGGTTCATCGGTAAGCCCTATCGACTTGTCGCTTCCAAGTTGTTATATGACCTCGGTACCTCGCACGCTCCACCGTGCTGATAGTCGTGCACCCTGGAGAGTATGTATGATGGTGCCTTTATAGGTGCTCTTGACGAGGTGTTTCTTGGGTTTCGTAAGTCGTGGGTTTCGTAAGTCGTGCCCGCGCGCAGTGACGACACCGCACATTGTGCTGCCAACAGCTGATGATCAGGTTGAGATGTCCTCGGCTGATGCGAGAAGCCCTCGGCTGATGCGAGAAGTCCTCGGCTGATGCAGTTGCCTTTTTTTCTTACATTGTAATGCTACATTACACCAAGATGATATCACATTCATAATACTATCGCATTCATAATACTATCATATTCATAATACAATATAACACTACCCTGTATAGTCATTCGCAATTCTGAGTACATGGCAGTGACCTATTTTGGACTTTAGAACATTATACTATCCTCTTTTGGACCTCAGACCATCGCACGAAACTTATCTGTGTCACGTAGGGTGTTAGACACGAGTCACATATTATAGATAAGAGTCAGATTGTGACATATAGTTTTTGTTACTCTCGCTCGGCCACCGGATTGGGACAATGACCGCAAGAGATCTACTCAACTGACCGCAAGAGATCTACTCAACTGACCGCAAGATATGTACTGAGTCAGTCCAACATAGACAAGAGTGACACAGTGCCACGTATATACACCCAGAAGAGCTCTACATACTGAAATCTCCTATGTGTACCACTTCGCACCTTTCAACCTGCTCACTGTCTGAATCCGACCAAACCAAATATAAAATGCACATACAAAATGATACGCATACACATTTGACATCAAAACATTAGTATTCATATATTGTTGTCTGTGTGTTCCGCACAGAAAATGAGGTTTTCGACTCGCTAAGGCGTCAATTTGAGTGTCTTTCGGTGCACCGTACCAGGACCACACACGATGCTCTGCTGCACTCGGCACTTAAGCGCTGTGCGCGCGGTCTGGAGTGCACTCAGCACTCAGTGCACAGTAAATCTTGAGCACTCAAATGCACTCAGCA